>ERZ773144.2859-NODE-2859-length-12826-cov-4.662986_pt1 | contig 12826 bp, 9 predicted proteins | sample MGYA00580849_ERZ773144 | MGnify/ENA primary metagenome ERZ773144 (study PRJEB29015, sample SAMEA2737861) | human gut metagenome | biome: human gut; feature: human-associated habitat; material: faeces | place: China | collected 2012 ...
ATTCCAGCAGAAAAATTATACTTCTGGTATATATTAAAATACTTGGTCCTATTCTCCTGTAGAGAAGATCTCCCCCATCTACTTTGTCATAGATGGTATTTTTATGTCTTTTTAAATATTTTGCCACTTCCTCAATTGTTGCCCATTCTCCAAGAGATGCCACCATTTCCTGTGAAAGAGCTTTATTCAGAGATGAAAGCCCCTTGAGTTTTCTGTAAATATACTCTTCTCTATCCATCAACATTTCCTCCTGTCTGTACTTTCTTTTTCATTTTTCCTCCCAGATTTATTATTAATTTTTATGCCATAAATTCTAAAAATTTATCCTTAGTTATTCCTCTCCTGCTTTTTCCTGTCACTCTCACAGGAAAACACATATCAATTATTCTATCTCTGATTCTATTTTTACCCTGTATTGAAAATTTTTCTGTTATTTCACATTTCTCCTCATCATCATTAAAAATTAAATTTGTAGATATAATCAAGGGTTTTCCGCTTCTGTATCTTGTATCTATGAGATTATATATTTTTTCTGCTCTCCAGCCTGTCGAATTGTCATCTAAATTTTTTTCAGTTCCAAAATCATCTATGATTACCAGATCACACTTTTCTATCTGTTTAAGAATATCTTTTTCAGCTTCTCCAAATTCTCTGCTTAATTTATTAAGATATAGTCCCAGATTTATCATCATAACAGTTTTTCCTTTCTCCATCAGATAATTGCCTATACATGCACTTGCAAAAGTTTTTCCAGTTCCCACATCTCCATACAGCAGCATTCCTGTTTTTTTATTTTTAACAAGAAAATTATCTGCATATCTTTTTGCCAGAATCATATATTTTTCACTCATATCAGCATTTTCAAATCTGCTTTCCAGAAATTTATTATCTACAACAGAAATATCTTTATATTTTTTTACTCTGTTTTTCATGCACTCATGTACTCTTTCCTTTTCCAATTTTTCCATCTCTCTTTTAAACATTTCTTCTAAACAGCTGCAGTCTGGAATAAATTTTATTTTTTCTTTTATAAAGTCAGGAAGTTTCTCTATGTGTTCAATTGAGTTTTCTTTATATCTTTTTCCGCAGTATTTACATTTTTTCACTTTCTAAACCTCCTGTTTCTGCAGATAATATTTCATCTATAAGTTCCTCTGTAAAATCTTCATATTCTGGTTTTTTAAATTCTTTTTTAATATCTTTTACTTTATTTTTAAAACTGCCATTAAGAGCTTTTTTAAGATTTTCTATTTTAAAGATTGTATTTATGCTCATATTATTTTTTACAAATTCAGATTGAGACATCAGTGTCAATGCTTCAAATAGTTTTACAGCTCCTAATTCCCTATACACTCCCAGTAAAATATAGTTATCTGGTCTATAGTCAAAATTCGGCAGCTCTAAATCTATGTATTTTTTTATTATCTGCTGTATTTCCACAGGTGCATTTTCTATTTTTTCTTTTTTATATTCTATTTTCTCAGCAACTTCCTCCTGCTCCTCTGTATGTGTATTATTATTTACACTGTTATTACTTATCTTTATGTTATTATTTATATTGTTATTATTAGTGTCCCTTTGACCATGTCTGACAGCTTCCGTATCGGTTCCTGCCCTATACGGTGAAACCACCTGTGGCAGTATATTCACAGTATATAGATTTTTAGAAAACTTTCCCTTTTCTTTGTGCTGTATTACTGTTATATAGCCGCTGTCTTTCAGCTCTTTAATATATTTTACCAATGTTCCTTTATTTATTCCTAAATCTATTGATATCAATTTTTGTGATGGAAAAGCATTATGTCCTTTCCCCGCATAACTGCATATATAGGCATAAATAGCTTTAGATATAATATTAAGATTTCTGTCTTTCATTATTTTTTTTGCTATAAATCCATATCCTTCCCTGTATATGCCTCTTACTTTAATTGCATCTGTTATTTTTTCATTTTTTTCTGTTGATAAATTCATTTTTCACTCCTATAATTTTTTAATAATATAGCTATACTCTCAAGCTATCAATACTCTTCATAAACTAGTTTTTAAGATTATTATTTAAGTTTCAAATATAACGGTATATATATTAACACATTATTCTATAATTTTATATAGATATAATTAAAAAAGTGAAATAATGATTAAAATAAATTCCTATATAAATAAAATTTCAAAATTTTTTATTAAAACATTCTGTTTTTAAATATATTTTCATTCCTTTCTATTATTAAAAAATTTTGATAACTAAAATATATAACATAATATTTCTTTGAGAGTACACAGGTTGGAAAAAATAAAAAGACACCAGAATTTCTTCTGATGTCTTTTGCAGTTATTCAATTTCATTTTCATTATGCTTGTTGATTATCTCTTCCAATATTTTCATTTCATTTTTAAGCTCTTCAAATGTTATAGCTCTTCTTGATCTTTTTTTCAGGAGTTTCTTTACTATTTCCACTCCATTCAGCCATTCTATTTCATAATACCTGCTGTTATCACTGAATATCTGCTCCATACACTTTTTTAAATTTTTTTCATCTCTTAAATCTACTTTGATTAAATGTTTTCTATTGTTGGGGAATTTACAGGTTATATGCCAGTTATATTCTTCTTCCCCTTCTTCAAATTTTATAAAGTATTTCCAATGGTCATCTGTGTAATCTATAAACTCCAGTATTATATGGTCTTCCACTTTAAAATACCTCCTATTCTTCTAATAATTATATACTCTATAAAAACATTTTTGTCAATATATAATGTTAATATTTTCTCTTATTCATATATTTTTATTTTTGAAGTATTTATCTTTCGTTTCTTTCCATACTTTTCTCAATTAGAATAAAAAAGGAAACCTGAAATCAGGCTTCCTCTTTTTCCATATCTGTGATTCTATAATTATTTTTCAAGCATTTTTATATATTCTTTAACTACTTTTTCAACATAGTCCTGACAATCTTTTGCTGTACTAGGATCATATTTTCCACCATTTGTTTTATTGTTTGATAAAACTCTGATTGTAAGAAATGGCACTTTATATGCTTCACAAATTAAAGCAGCACTGGCAGCTTCCATTTCTTCCACACTTGAACCAAATTCTTCATGCAGCCAGTTTATTCTGTCTATTTCATTATTCCAGAAGTTAGCTGATGCCACAGTTCCCTCTACTACTTTTCCTCTTTTATATTGATTTTTTACAGCATTGGCAGCTTTTAAAAGCATAGGATTTCCTTCATAGTAACGAACTTTTTCTGCATCTGTATTCTCTCCTGCACTTCCTTCAGAAGCCATTACGTCCATAGGCAGCCACTCAAAAGGATTGCTTCCCTCTTTTTCATTTTTAGTCAAAGTTTTAAAGTTTCCAGCATTAAATGTTCTTTTTCCTAAAACAATATCTCCAACATTCAGAGATTTGTCATGTCCTCCTGAAGTCCCCTGATTTATTACAGCAGCTGGTTTGAATCTCTCTATTGCTATTGCTGTTGCAGCAGCAGTATTTTCCATTCCCTTACTTGTCTTAGCAACAATTACAGGATAATCATTTAATGTTCCTATGTAGAAAATATAATTTCCTGTTCTCTCCTCTCTCACATTTTCAAGTCTTGCAGCCAGATTTTGAGCTTCAATAGGCATAGGTCCTTGAATAATTATAGGTTGTTTTGGCACTGAATGAGATGGTACAGTCACACTTTTAACTTGTGCATAAGCTATTGAAGCAGAAAACACCATCAAAAGTAAGATTTTTTTGAATAAATTTTTCATCATTTCCTCCTTAAATATTTTAATATACTCGATTCTAGTATAATATAACATTAATTGGCCTTTGGCAAGATATTTTCACATATATTTTTATATATATTTTGTAATATTTTCAGATTAAGGGTATAATATAATAGTATTTTAAACCATCATAAAAATAACTTTTTAGAAGAAAAGATATATTCAGGAGGTATCATTGTGAAAAAAACTAAAATAATATGTACCATTGGACCAAGTTCTGAAACAAAAGAAACTCTAAAAGAACTCCTTAAATCGGGAATGAATATGATGAGATTAAACTTCTCCCATGGAAACTATGAAGAACATAAAGAAAAAATTGATAATTTCAGAGCAGCTCAGGCAGAAACTGGTATCAGAGCGGCTCTTATGCTTGATATCAAAGGACCCAAAATAAGAACCACTAAACTTAAAGATGGAAAGAATGTAAATATAGTATCAGGGCAGGAATTTATAATAACTACAGATAAATCTATAATTGGTGATGAAAAAATGGTTGCTGTCACTTATGAAGATATTATACAGGATGTTAAAATAGGAGAAAAACTTCTTATAGATGATGGACTTTTACAGTTCAGTATAAAAGAAATTGTAGGAAATAAAATAATCTGTATAGCTTTAAATAATGGAGAACTTGGAGAAAATAAAGGTGTCAATCTTCCAAAAGCTAAAGTCAGTCTTCCTGCCATATCTGAAAAAGACAGAAATGACCTTATTTTCGGCTGTCAGCAGGGTGTTGACTATGTAGCTGCCTCATTTATCAGAAAAGCTGATGATGTAAAAGATGTAAGAAAAGTATTAGACGAAAATAATGGTAAAAATATTCTTATAATATCTAAGATAGAAACTCAAGAAGGAATAGATAACTTTGATGAAATATTAAAAGTTTCTGATGGTATCATGGTTGCAAGAGGAGATCTTGGAGTAGAAATACCTATTGAAGATGTACCTATTGCTCAAAAGATGATGATAGAGAAATGTAATGCTGCTGGTAAAGTAGTTATTACTGCCACTCAAATGCTTGATTCTATGATTAAGAATCCAAGACCTACAAGAGCAGAAGTAAATGATGTAGCTAATGCAATTCTTGATGGAACAGACTGCATAATGCTTTCTGGTGAGTCTGCTAATGGTAAGTATCCAGTAGAAGCTGTAAGAGTTATGACTAGAATATCTGAAAAGATTGATCCCCTTGTTTCCAAGAAAAACTATTTTGCAGAAGATATGACAATCACTACTGCTGTCACTAAAGGTACTGCAGAAATAAGTGAATCTCTTGATACAAAAGTTATAGTTGTTGCAACTCAATCTGGCAGAGCTGCCAGAGATATGAGAAGATATTTTCCTAAAGCTGAAATTGTAGCAATTACCAATAATGAAAAAACTGCCAACCAGCTTCTTATTGTGAGGGGAATCACTCCTTTCATTGATGGACAGCCTGAAAATCTTGATTCATTCTTCCAACTGGCAGAAAAAGTTTCAGTAGATTTGAAACTGGCAAAAAAAGATGATATTATAATAGCAAACTGCGGAGAATCTATATTTAAAGTTGGAACTACCAACTCTATAAAATTAATAAAAATAAGCTGAAAAATTTAAATATATAGAAAAAATGAGAATGTTCAAAAGCAGATTATTATATTTCTGCCTATGAACCATTCTCATTTTATTTTAATTTTAGAAGAAGTATTTTATTCCTCCACCTATCATATACATCCAGTCTCTTTCCACTATTGGTGAGTCAGATATATCTGATGAAAATTTCTCTATCCCGAAAAATGAATCAAGAGATACATTTTCAGTAAGTTTATAGTCCAGTGTAATTACAGCTCCATATGAATAAGCTGTTCCACCTTTATATTCATTTTTTAAATTATCTCTGCTGCTTCTCTCTGCCTCTTTTGATGTTACTCCAAAGTAATAATCTGTATAGTGTTTTGAAAACCCTCTAAAATGGATTCCTGGTATTATAGTCAGCTTATTATTTGCAAAATACATTTTATATAAGCTTGCTCTTCCTTCAGCACCATGTTCTCCAAATTGAGCATTCAAACCAGTTCTTATTCCATAGATACCAGTTTCTGCATCTAATCTGATTCCCCCCATTACTTGAAAATCCCGATCATCTATATTTTTATATCCATTTTTCATATCTTTTCCTTTTATAGGAAATCCAGCTAATGGATCAATATAAATTGATGTACTTAATTTATCGTTTTTATAAAAACGATATCCTAATGTTGCAGCTTTCAAATAAAAATTTCCATAATCTACATCAAACAATGGAATTGGATATGCCTGTGTTTTATCTCCCTTATAAATATTATTTGAAACTCCAGCTCCAATCCCCACACCATATCTGTTTTCTGCAAATACAGTAGTTGATGCTAAAATAGCTGCTAACCCAATTAAAACTTTTTTCATTTATTCTCTCCTTTTATTTTTTTATAACTATTTCTAGTTTTTTCTCATCATACACATAATCTCTAAAATCTACTTTGAAAAACAGGGCATATATTACTGGAATTATTCCCAAAGCCAGTACTGTATCAGTTGCCAATCCAAAAATAAGAACTACTGCTAATGGCTGGAACAAAGGCCCACCAAAGAAGTATAGCGGCATAAGCCCCATAAGCGTAGTAGCTACTGTTAAAAATATCGGCCTTAACCTTGACTGGCATCCAAATACTATTGCATCCTGATCATCTCTGCCCATATCATCTTTTTCAATAGTCATTTTATCTACAAGAATGATAGCATGATTCAGAACTACCCCTGCCAGTGAAATTATTCCTATAATAGCCATAAATCCAAGCTGAGTGTTTGTACACAGGAGTCCTATAGCTATTCCTGGTATAGACAGAGGAATTACCAGCATTATTGATAATCCTTTCTTTATAGAATTAAACTGTCCTATTACCAGTAAGAACATTATTAATAATGCAATTGGAACAGCCTGAAATAATGCTCCTTCATTTTCAGAAGAAGTTTTCATTATACCTGCTGGATAGTATTTTATTTCTGGACCCCATTCTTTTAACTTCTCAGTCAGCCATGGTATTATTTCATTATTTACTTCTGGAGGTGTATATCCATCCTGTATTCCTGCATCTACTTCTATTCCATATGACATATCCCTTGTATAGACAAAATCAGGCACATACTCTACCTTTATATCTGCTATCTGATTAAGAGGAACTGACACTCCTGATGGAGTCATAAATTGTATAGTTTCTATATTAGTGATGTCATCTTTATATGATCTGCTTCCTTTAAGCATTATAGGAATGATAGTGCTTTTTGGCGGAGCTTCAAAATTTCTATATACAGTAGCATTTGTTCCCTGTAATATAAATTGAAGTGTTTTTCCCACCACACTATTCGATAATCCTGCTTTTTTAGCTTTTTCCTGATTTATATTTATTGTTATTCTTGGAACGTCATTTCCCCAGTTGTTGCTTACAGCTCTTATTCCTTTTACTGTTTTTATCTTTTCCTCAAACTCTTTTGATGCTTTTTTCAAGAGTTCTATATTATCTGAAACAAATACATATCCTAAATCTTTTTCTAAAGATACTCCGCTTCCCATACCTTTAGTAGTTATATCTATTCCTGGATATTTACTCTGCATATATAGATTTATTTCAGAACTTAATTTTTTTATTATTCTATAATCTGTGACATTATACATTACATAGGCATATTCAGGAAGCCTTGTTTCAGGCTGATAACTTGTAGAATATTTAGGAGCTCCTCCTCCAATAAATATTCCCCAGCTCAATACTCCCTGTTTTTTATATTTTTTATCTGTCCCTCCAGTAGTTATATAATTCCACAATGAAGGAGAGAGAGGTTCCTGTTCTCCAGTACTGTAATTTTTCTTTATAAATTCATTCAGGTCGTTTACAACTTCTGCTGTACGATTTATATCTGTTCCCTTTGGCATTCTTATATATGTAGACATTACAGGGTCTGTTGAATCAGGCATAAAGTTTTTAGGAACTACTCCTAAAAGTACAAGCCCCAGACAAAAAGCTCCTATTGTCACACCTATTGATAATTTTTTCTTCTTTAAAAGTGTAATAAGAATTTTCCTGTAGATAAGGTAAGGTTTTGAATCCATATTCTGCTTGCTTCCAGACTTCACTTTCAGAAAATCAAAACACAGCAAAGGAATCAGTGTTTGATTAATAAGCCATGATCCCAGCAATGCAAGAAGTACAACGATTGTAAGAGGTCCCACATATTCTCCCATATTCTCTTTATTTAATATAATAGGAGAAAATGCCACTATTGTAGTGAGTGAACTTACAAGCAGAGGTACAGCCAAGGTTTTACCTGATTCCAGACAGGCTTCCATTCTGCTTTTTCCATCCTGCATCAGTACCATTATATTTTCAGACATTACCACTGCATTATCTACCAGCATTCCCAGAGCTATTATCAATCCTGCCAGAGTTATCTGATTTATTCCATAACCAAGATAATAAAGCCCTATTATTGTAAATGCTATAGATGTTGGTGTCAAAGCTGCTACTATCAAACCAGAACGAAGTCCCAGACATAAAAGCATTACAATTACTATTGTTGCTATTGCCTGTACTAGATTGGCTATAAAAGATGTTACTTTATCCTGCACTAAATCCGGTTGATAATAAATCTGTCCAACTTCTATTCCAATAGGAAGTTTGCTCTTAAATTCTTTCAGAACACTTTTTATTCCTTTACTCATTACCAGAACATCTTCCTTATCTCCAAGGGATACTCCCAGTGTTATAGCTTTATCTCCATTATATGAAATCATATAGTCTGAAGGTTCTTTATATGTCTTTTCCACTGTTGCTATCTCTTTTAAATATATAGCATTTTTTCCATTTGAATCTGTTATTATGGTATTTTCTATATCTTTTATATTTTTAAAATTTCCTGTTGGAGATATTTTTATTCTATAATCATCAGATACTACATCTCCTCCATTTTCTATTACATTGACATTTTGAAGAGTATCTATTATATTGCTCATTGATATTTTTGACTGTGAGAGTCTTTCATTATCTACTTTTACATAAATAACTTCACTCTGCACCCCGCTTATATCTATTCTTCCAATCTGTGGTACTGAAAACAGCAGCTTTGCCTTTAATTTTTCAGCAGTCTTGTATAATTCTTCATATGAATAACTGTCACCGCTTATTGTCAGCAGAGTACCATATATATCACCAAAATATGTATTTATTATTGGAGTCTGTACTCCCTCAGGGAGAGCAGGAACAACAAAAGTATTTATTCTGTTCCTCAGCTCCTGCCATATTGGAACTAAATCTCTGTTTCCGCTTTTGATATTTACATAAACATTTGACTGCCCTGGTATATTTTTTGAATCTACATAATCCAATGTTTCTATATTCTGTATCTGATCTGCTATTTTTTTACTTACCAAATCAGCCATCTGCTTGGAAGTTGCTCCCGGCCAGTTAGTTGTTATAAGAGCTACCTTTACTGTAAATCCCGGATCTTCTGATTTTTCTGATTTAACATAAGACATATATCCAACAAATAGAAGAGTTATAAATATCAGATAAGTAGTTACTTTGTTTTTTAAAGCGACATCTGTAAGTTTCATCTAATTTTTCACTCCTTCCAATAGAGAAACTTCCTGACCATCCTGAATTTGTGAAACTCCTTTTATAATAATATATTCTCCAGATTGTATTCCATCAAGTATCTCCATTCCATTTTGATTTATCTCTCCAGTTTTTACCAATCTTTTAGCAGCATGTCCTATTTCACCATTAATATCAGTTATTATATAGACATATGTTCTGTTCTCTGTATCTTTTAATATTGCCTCAAATGGAACTGTTATATTCTCTTTCTCTTTTGATTCCAAAAGTACATTAGCTGTCATTCCTACTCTTACATTCTCAGGAACATCTTCCAGTTTTGCTTTTACAGGATAAGTATTCCCAAATTCATTTGATATAGTTCCTATATTAGTTATTTTTCCAGTAATAAGAGCTCCCGGAATAAAATCTATAGTTACCAGTACCTTTTCTCCCTCTTTCAAAGTAGGTATTGCTGATTCAGAAACATTAAATTCAACTGTCTTATCACCAGAAGTATTCAATGTAAATACTGGTGTTTGAGGGCTGACAGATTGATTGACTTCACTTTTCACCTCTCCGATAGTTCCCTCTGCTGGTGCTTTGAGTTCTGTATATCCCAGTTGAATTTTTGCCAGATCAACACTGTTTTTTAAGGCATTCATTGTTGCTGCTGCTGACTTGTATGAGGCTATTGCATTATCATAACTGGCTTTTGATATACTATTTTCAAGATATAAAGCCTGTGCTCTCTCATAACTTGACCTTGCTTCTGTATATCCTGCCTTTCCTTTTTCCAGTTCTGCAAGAGCTTTCTGATAGTTTACTTTATATTCTGTCGGGTCAAGTACTGCTAATATATCACCTTTTTTAACATGATCTCCCAGCTGTGCCATTCTCTTTTCAATAGTTCCTGATACCCTGAAACTAAGATTAGATAATGCCTGCGATTTTATCACTCCTACATAATTTTTAGGAATACTTTCATCTGTTTTTTTAGCAATTTTATATACAACAGGCCTTACAGCCATATCATATTTATACTCCTGTTTCTTTTTTCCACAGGCACTTATTATTAATACTAAAATCAATGTCATTAATATATGTTTTTTCATTATTTATACTCCTTTAAAATGCTTGACAGCTGATTTCTTAACTGTTCTTTTTCATTCTGGCTCATTGTCAGAGATGATTTTCCATATAGATTTTCTAATTTTAATATAGAATTTAAAAGACTGTAATTTTTTATTGTATTTTCCAAACCTTGAGATAATGCATTATTTTGAGCATCTAAAAAATCTGTAATATTTATACTTCCATTTGAATAAAGATTTTTTACTATTTTCATATTTTTAGCTGCGGCTTCTGCAGCTTGTTTAGAAGTATAAGTTTGGATATAGTTAGTCAGAAACTCATTAAAAGCTTGTGATACAGCTTGTGACAATTGAGATTCTGTTATTTTTCTACTATAATTTAATGACTCTATTTCACTTTGAAGTGATTTTCTTTTATAGTGTATTTCTCCCCCTGATATAAGAGGAAGTGTTATTTTTACACCTGCCTGCCAGTATTCATCTTCTCCATTAGGAGGATAATTTTTATTTTTCCCCCATGGTTCTATCATATTATCCTTATTATATTGGGCAAAAGCCTCTATTTTAGGTATTATTCTTTCTCTCCCAGCAGCAGAATATTCTCTCTTTTTACCTTTTATCTCATTATCTATGATATTTAGATTATTTGAATTTTTTAATGCTCCCTCAAGTAAAAATTCTTCAATAGCTTCATTTTTTTCACTATTTACAAAAAAGCTGCTGAAGTTTCTATTAAATACAAAATATCTTGATATATTTTCTAGTTCTTCATAACTGTATTGTTGATTTTTAGGCAGATCAAGATATGTATTTAATTGTATAGTTGATTGTTTTATCTGATTTTTTACAGAAACTATATTTGAATATGCTTCTGAAATACTTGATTCCAGTCTATATATATCCTGTACTCCTCCTGATCCTACTTTATAATTAATATTTGCTATTTTCAGGCTTTCCTTAAGAACTTCATAGTTGCTCTCCTGTATTTTTAACTGTGCATTCAATTGGAGAATATTCAAATAAGTAGATGATATATAATAAATAATATCAAGTTTTTGCTGCTCTAAATCTGATCTTTTAGTTTCCATAGCCAATTTTGAAAGATATACATTAGTATTCAGCTGTTCACTATAAATCACTTGAGATAGCTGCAAATACGATTTTGCTGAGTTCTGCTGAGCTCTGTTAAATACAACATCATTACTCTTTTTATCTAGGAATGTTCCATCTATATTTGCTGATAACTGAGGTAATCTATATGAATTACTTACATTTACATCATACTTGCTTGTAGTTAAATCCTGGTTTTTCTTCAAGATTTCAAGATTGTTTTTCAGTCCTATCTCTACAGCAGTTTTTAAATCTAATTTTTTCAATTCTGTCTTTTTCTTATTTATAACTGAAACTTCCTGTATTACACTTAAGGGAAGATTGTAGCCTATTTGAATTCCAATCTCCTCATTGTAAAATAATTCTCCCTCTGGAGAAGTTATCTTCTCTATCTTATTTATTCCCTGCCCTGTTTTAAAGTAAATATAATTAAGTACAGAAGCTTTAATTCTCTTTCCTAATTCCTCATCCATGTTATACCCTATGAAGGCATATTTATCTAAAGATTTTTCATAGTCAGCAAGAAGTGTAGGTATATTTTCTCTTTCAGATTCTTCTAAAAATTCTTTAGTTGCTTTTCTGATATTTATTTTTACATAATCATTCTGATACTTTTCTTCAAGTTTTTTTATATCATTATCTGATAAATTAGATATTGCTATATTTATTTTAGAAACATCTGGTATTTGCTTTATTATTTCTATTCCTTTATTCAAATCCAATTCTCCATAAATATAGCTTACATTTCTAGGCACAGCTATCTGGCTTTTCTCAAAATTTAATGGGAAAAAATACAGTTTATTTCTATTTAAGTCTTTATAATTTCCCACTTTTGAACTGCTGAAAACAAAGATAGAATCTAATTCTTTGCTTTTGCTCATATCTTTCAGCATCTCATCTAAATTATTCTCATTAAGATAGCCTATTCTTGTTATTTTAGGAATATATCCTGTTTTTGAAAAATCTTTATCCAGCTCTCTTTGTAATATTTCTTTTGTATTCTTAGAAAAATTTGAATTGTTATCAAATATAACACCTATATTCAAATCTTTTGAAAAAACACAAAAACTCCAAAATATGAGTCCAGACAAGATTAAAATTTTTCTTTTCATAAAAAATTTTTACCTCCATTATTTAAATTTTATTTTGTTTTAATTTCAAAATAAGTTATCAATTCCTTGCTTTTTTTCTTTCCTTTTATTGTCGTGCAATACGCAGCCGGCAAAGGAGAGAAACAAACAAAACAGT
>ERZ773144.2874-NODE-2874-length-12783-cov-3.331788_pt1 | contig 12783 bp, 12 predicted proteins | sample MGYA00580849_ERZ773144 | MGnify/ENA primary metagenome ERZ773144 (study PRJEB29015, sample SAMEA2737861) | human gut metagenome | biome: human gut; feature: human-associated habitat; material: faeces | place: China | collected 2012 ...
CGTCGTTCTTGACGGAAGCGTACAGAGCGCCGAAGTCGGTGACAGCGCCGAAGAATATGCCGATGCTGAAAAATTCCTGAAAGAATCTATAAAATTGAATTACGAACCGGCTCAGAGTTATGCGATGTTGAGTAATGTTTTGAAACAACAAGGCAAAACCGATGAAGCACTGGAATATCTGCACAAAGGATACGAACAATATCCCGATAATGCGTATATGTTAGTGGAATTGATCAATCATTATTTATTGGGGGGTGAACCTGAAAAAGCTGAAGTTTATCTGGATGCGGCTATCAAACAAGATCCGAAAAATGCATCTTTTTACAGAGCTAAAGGTACATTATACGAAAAAACCGAGCGGCCGGCACAAGCAGAGGAAATGTATGTAAAAGCGTTGGAATTGGATCCGAAAGACTTTTTGGCTCAATACAATCTGGGAAATATTAAATTGACAGAAGCGATCAATTTCCATAAAAAAGTTCAGGATATAGTCGATGTCAACGAATATAATAAAGAATTGGAAAAAGTTTACATCGCTTATGAATCTGTCATTCCGTATTTTGAAAAAGCATTGGAACTCAGTCCGGATGAAAAAAATACCCTGGTAACTTTGAGAGAACTTTATTTCAAACTGAGAAATCAAAAACCTGAATATCAGCAGAAATATGATGAGATAAAACAAAAGCTCGAAGCACAGTAAAAATAAAGGGGATTTTCCACTCCCCTTTATTTTAAAATGTTATTATTAACATAATATAAATTATAGGACAAGTTTGAAAATGAATTATGTTAAATTCTAAAATATTGATATTATGTTATTTAAGGTTGCCAAACACATCAAAACCCAGGACCCTAATCGTCCTACGGAACCCGTTATTTACGTGGTTGAAGAAGAAGAACTTTTACATTTTCTTCATGAAAATCTTAAGCCTTCTTCCGGAAACGTTCTGATTTTTGATACGTTCCCTCAGGAGAATCTTTATTTATTGTCTAACGATAAAGATTAAGGAGGTTACATCATGGACACCCAGGAATTTGTGCAGAAGGTATTTTGTAGTTGTCAGCATAAAAGAGAAGTTATTAATCCTTACACTGGTGACCTTGTGTTGGTTCCCTGTGGTGTCTGTGATGCTTGTCGTGTATCTAAATCTATAATAAAGGTCAGATAGAAATTGCGCAAATGAATAATCAGTGGAATGCTGAACAAGCTGCCATTAATAGAGAATGGCAGAGTGGTGAACGTGATGCGCAAAATGAATGGAACTTGGAACAGTGGAATCGTGAAAACGAGTATAATTCACCAGCTGCGCAGAGAGCGCGCCTTGAAGAGGCTGGTTATAATCCGTATATGCAGGTTCTTGACTCTACCACTGGTACAGGTAAATCGAGTGCTTCCGTATCCGGTGTTGGAAATCCTACTGCTGAGATGCCTCAGCAAGTTCCTGAGACGTTTCAAATGAGCTTTAATGGTATTTCTGACGCTATTAATTCTTTTTATCAGAATCAGTTATCCGCTAATCAGGCTAAAGGTCAGGATATCACAAATACTTTTGATATGCAGTTTGGATCTGATTTTCGGAAGGCGCAGCTTGCTTCGCTTGTTGATGGTCGTTTTGAGTTTTTGTCTCCTGAATATCGTACTATGCGTCAGTCTATGGCTCCGTATATGGCTATTACTGATATGTCTAAATCTCGTCAGGAATTGGCAGCCATTAGGACACATACTCAGCTTACTATAGCGCAAGCTTTGTTTACTGGACTTCAGGCTAAAGGTCAGGAAATCATGAATCGCTTTTTACCAGCTCAACAACAAGCACAGTATTATGCTTATGCTGCTGACGCTTTTAGTAAAATGGCTAATGGGCAATTGTCTTTGGCGTCGATCAGAAATCGTTTAGCTGAGTATGCTGAGGCTATGGCCCGGGTTCAAGGTCTTAGGATCTCTAATAAGATATCTGCCCAGCTTGCTGATGATACAGTAAGAGCAATGAGAGAGGAATATCAGAGTAATGCTGCTTATTATCGTTCTTTTAAGTCTATTGCTGGATCTGTTGCGACTAGTCGTGGTCTTTCTGATATTTATCAGACAGAGTTGGATAAGATTGCAAAAAATTCTCAGGAACTTATGCTTAAGCGTGAGAAAATGTCTTGGCAGAATAATTCTTTTTATTTTCATTTTCGTGAGTTTGTGCGTGATATTCTTGGTAGTGCTTTATCTGGTGCTTCTTCTGGTATTGGTGCTAGTTATATGAATCATGCTTTGAGGCCTAAACCTACAGGAAGAATAGGTTTTATTAAGTGATTTGTATTTTAAAGCGAAATGGATTATATTTGGCAGATTTAAAATATTTAATTATGCTTTTTGTTATTTCGGTTATAATCTATTTTCTTTATAAATCAGGCCAGATTAAATCTAGACCGTTGTTTTTGATTGCTCGTTTTATAATGTGGTTTGTTTTGGGTTTATTTGGTCTTTGTATTTTGGCTATGTTGATTGCTGTTATTGGTGCTTTGCTTTTTCCTGAGTGATTGCCCTTTGGTTTAACACTGTCCGTAGGACACCGTTAACCGAGTGAGAGCGCCGGACGAAGTCCGTGTCGCGGAATCCGGTAAACATCCTGGCGCCGTTGAAGGTAATGACTACCCTCGCGGCGCTCTTGTTTTTATTAACCTCTCCCCTCGCCTCACGCCGTCAACGAAGTTGACCCGTAAATATCCATTACGTTGTGTTCAGTCATCTGTTTGTGAAGCCTTATACTTTTGTCCGTAAGGAAATCGATGTCACCTTCGTCGATTCAACCCCTCTTGTCCTATCTATGCAAAAGTGACACATTCCAGTATCCGGAAAAAAAAATGGAAAATTATTTGTTTTATAGAAAACAATCTATAGTTTTGTCCCTTGTAATACATTCATTTTCGGTTTTCTACATAGTATAAATTATTATTGCTGTCCGATAAAATTCGATAAAGTCTAAAAAATCATTGCTCGGCTACTGATAATCAGTAGTCGAGTTTCTTTTTCTGCATGACAAGCCCCCCCTCAATCAAACAACGTTGGTTCCGGTGGTGGTTCGACAGCGTCAGCCAATATCATTTCCCAGTCTTTTTCCGGATGATTAAACAAGCTATGGAAGTCCACGTAATACATCAGGTTTATGCGTACCATAGTTGCAAGTCCTGAGAAGCTCCATTGTCTTTTCAGGCCTTTCTGCATGACCATCAGGAGTAAATTGGCAATCAATGTGACCCATATCTGTATTTTGATGGCATTGGCACTTTCTCCATAGAAGTATTTCAACGGGAAGTTTTGTTTCATTTGCTTGAAAAGAAGCTCGATTTCCCAACGTTTACGGTATATGTCAATGATTTCTTCCGGGTCTGATTCCATATCATTCGTAAGTAAGGATACCAACTTGTGTTTCTTTTCGTCTGTGTATGTTATTATTCTGGCATGGTGCGATATATGACTTCCATCCTTGTTCTCCTTGATAAAGGTCACATGTTGTATCCTTACTTCCATCTGTCCTTTGGGATTTTGCCACATGATATCGTCCCACAAGACATAGCGCATACGCTTTTTCATCTTCGTCACATACATCACGCCACGTTTGGTAAGCTCTTCAAGCTTAGAATAGTCAATATAAGCCCTATCCATCGCGATAATATCTCCTTTGCCAAGATTCCCGGGGCGCAGCATGAAAGAATCGTTAGTGGCGGCAGATGTGAACTTTATGTCCGAAGGAACCCATTCATTGGCATGAATGACTGTATGAACCTTGATTCCACCTTTCTTCTTTCCTGTTTTGGGATGACGTCCTACACCTTTGAAAAGCAGATTGGAGAACAGCGTGATGGTTGTTGAATCTATGATTTGCAGGCGTTTCAGCCATTGTGGAGTCTTACGGCTTCGGCTGTCCGAAGAAAGTACAGTCCGGTATGTGGCGTACAAATCACGGTATATCGCCTCAAATACGGCTTCCGAACGACGTTTGTTGGCGTCGGCAAGGGGACTACGGCTGGTCTTTACACTAATCCCCAGGTGACATAGCTTGCGGGATTCTGCAAGCAGAGAGTTGGTTATCTCGCGCAAGGAGTCAAAACGTTGGATGACCGCATAAAGCATGACCACCAAATGAGTCCAGCCGTCGAAGCTCTTCACATAGCGTTCTCCACCGTTTGCTCGACTGATTCGGAGAATTTTCGACTTGCGAAGTAAATCTATTATCTGACTATACAGCGGCTGTCCGCTAAAATGTGTACTTTTACTCACCGTTATTTATGTTTTGTTTCGAGACTGCTAAATAACGACAATGGGCTGACTCCGGCAAAGGATAATCGACTTTAGTCGCTTGCTTTGCAAGAATCAGCCCTAACTTTTCAAACACTCAAAAAGTTTTAGCGGACAGCAATAATAAATTATAGGACAAATATTCCAGACTGAGTTTACCCCAATTCTTATTATAGATTTTAAATATTTGCTCAAAAAGATGTCAACAAAAATTATTATCTTTGTCCACATTGTTTTAACACACATCATACTATGCGGGATAAAGTCGTTATTATTACTGGTGCGTCGTCCGGAATTGGTAAAGCTTTAGCATACGAATTGGCACATCAAGGAGCTAAAGTTGTCTTAGCAGCAAGAAATATTGAGGAATTACTTCATATCGAACAAGATTTAAGACAGCAAGGAGCTGAGGTGTTGTCGGTACGTACCGATGTGACGAAAGAATTGGCTTGTAAAGAATTGATCGAACAAGCTTATGCCCGTTTCGGACGGATCGATGCTTTGATCAACAATGCCGGAATTTCTATGCGCGCTTTGTTGGAAGATCTGGAACCGGCAGTACTCCGCAAAGTAATGGATGTCAATTTCTGGGGAACCGTATATTGTTCGAAATATGCCTTACCTTATTTATTGGAATCCAAAGGAAGTTTGGTCGGAGTGATTTCTATTGCAGGATTTATAGGTCTGCCGGGACGTACAGGCTATGCGGCCAGTAAATTTGCCGTTCGTGGATTTTTGAATACCGTCCGGATCGAAAATATGAAAAAAGGACTTCATGTGATGGTGGCAGCCCCCGGTTTTACAGCTTCCAACATACGGAAAACTGCTTTGAATGCCAATGGACGGCAACAAGGAGAAAGTCCCCGGAACGAAAACAAAATGATGACTGCCGAGAAATGTGCTGCAATCATCGTGAAAGGAATCAGAAAAAGAAAAAGAGAAATTATAATGACTTTTGTAGAAGGTAAATTAGCCGTATTCTTAAGTAAATGGTTGCCGGGTTTAGTGGATCGGCTCAGTTATTCACTGATGGCAAAAGAACCGGATTCTCCTTTTAAATAAGTGTGTTATGAGAAATATATTTCTTTTGTTTCTGTTTATATGTATAACCGGAAGTGGTTGGGCCCAGTTGTTATATCCGGAAGTCATGGAGCCCCGGACACCACTGAACGGCCCTGTGGTAAATAAACTGACGGGGCTCTCCTTCCCTCCTTTTCTCTACAAAGTAAGACAGGAAAACCGGACTATTGAAAACCCGGGAGTCCGGTATGCCATACAAAATCTGAAGAAGGAACGTTATCCGGAACCACAGGTCAATGAAGCCATCAATACCCTGATTCGCTATGCTGAAGATGAAAGGTTAAAGCATGTGGTGGAGTATCTGAAAAGATATGCCCAAACGATGGGAAAAAAGGAACAAGCCCTGGAAACACTCGAACAAAAGATTACCTATGATAGTATCGAATTTTATAAAAATACTGAGTATTTACTGACCGGAGATTTTGAAGAATATATCAATACCGATTTACAGACCTTTGTCAACTATATTCATCAGGATTCCAATTATATATGGCTTAGGGATGCCAGCCGGGATTCTGTCCTGCTGGAAATCATGAGTGTGGCCGATAACTCTGTTCGCTTTTGGGTCAATAACGGGCGGATGCAATATCATCGTTTTTGGGCTTCCAATAAAATATGCGACACGATCGGCACCTGGATTCAGGTGATGCCACAAGGTAACCGGCTGAAAATCTATGTTGACGAAGATGTATACCAGACTCCCGCCATAGAGAAAAAACATGCTGAAACCAATGAAGCCGGCATTTCCAATCGCTTCGACGATGAATATTTCAAGCTCAATCCGATGCAGGTCGGGCAGTTACATCGGAGATACTGGACCTATTATTCCGAAGTCGAGTTGGCCATGAGTCAGGGTAAACTGGCCAACTGGACCAGTGGGGGTGAAAATTCCTTATCCCTGTTGAGTAATATCCGTTATTTCTGGAATTACAACCGGAATAATACCAGCTGGGAAAACTGGGTACACTATCGCTTCGGTTTCATGAAAAATGGGGATGAAGATATCCGGAAGAATGAAGATCGCTTTGAGTTGAACTCGAAATTGGGACAAAGGGCCTTTAAACATTGGTATTATACCGCCCAGTTCAATGTCATTACCCAGCTTTTCAACTCCTACGAGTATCCGCAGGATCAGGACAAGAAACTGGTTGCCAATTTTATGAGCCCGGGAGATTTCACCCTGTCATTGGGTCTTGATTTTAAGCCTAACGATCGTTTTTCGTTGTTTATCTCCCCTATTGCCGGTAAATGGAATTTTGTCCGGGATACGGCGAAAATCGACGTCGGACGTTATGGAGTGGAACAAGGTAAACGGGCCAGAAGGGAGGCCGGTGCAAGAATAGACCTGAGGAGCACGCAAAACAATATCTTTAAAATCATGAACATCAGGAACGAATTGACCTGGTTTATGAGTTATGAAAAAAAAGACCATTATCTGAATTTTGAATCCGATAACGAAGAAAAAAAGAAAATTCCTTTTACAGTAAACTGGAAACTCAATATAGACTTTAATATCAACTATTTCATGAGGGCTTCGATTTATACGGAAACTATTTATAATGAGAACAATTCCAAAAAGTTACAATTCAAGGAAAATTTGAATCTGGGTGTAAATTTCAGATTCTGACATAGGAATATTTACCTTAACTATTTTATCGTCATGATCAATTTTGAAAATAGCGACATCAGTAATATTGTGATTCATCATGTAGGCAATAAATTCGAAGGCGGTGGGCTCACTTTGTCCGACGGTTGTTTCCTACCCGAAGATCCCGATGTGGTAAATTTATTGAAAAGTTATTTCTTGTCCGCCTTCAAGAAGGATGCTTATTACAACTTTTTGCCCTATGAAGAAGAGTTGATGAATAACCCGGTCTATGCGTCGGTTTCCCAGATCTTCGACAATGAGTCTGAATTTTATCAGCAATCTGTCCAAATAGCCGAACATCTGTTCGAACAATCCAACAACCCGAATATCAAACCCGGAGAATTGTATATCGTTCATTTTCGAAATTGTAATGTTGAAGAAGGTGTCTGTGATGCTGTCGGCATTTTCAAATCAGAAACCAAAGACACTTTTCTGAAAATAGTGATGAATCAGAATACTTATCAACTGGTGGGAGAATCGGGGATCAATATCAAAAAACTGGACAAGGCTTGTATCGTCTTCAATGTCAACCGGGACAATGGATACAAAGTTTGTATCCTGGATAAAACGAATACCAAAGAGGCGATCTACTGGACAACCGATTTCCTAGGACTGGAACCGGCTGAGGCCAGTTATTTCCAGACCTCTAATTATCTGAACCTGTGTAAGGATTTTGTAAAAGATATTTACAATCAGGAGAATGATGTACCACGGGCAGACCAAATAGACATGCTCAACCGATCGATTAATTTCTTTAAGGATGCGGACGTCTTTTCGGAAGAACGTTTCAAACAAGAAGTCGTACAAGAACCCGAAGTAATCAATGCTTTCGAGAACTTCAAATGCCAGTACGAAACGGATAATAATGTCGAACTCACCGACCAGTTCGCCATATCGGATTTTGCTGTGAAGGATGAGAAAAAATATTTTAAACATGTCCTTAAATTAGACAAGAATTTTCACGTCTATATTCACGGAGAAAAAAAATATATCCGCAAAGGTTACGATCCTGACCGAGATATGAATTATTACGTACTCTATTTTCGGAATGAAGAGTAAAAAATGAAAAATGTCAACGGATGAAAAAGACAGGAATAATCGTCGGCTTGATTGTTTTACTCGGCTTGGGAGGTATTGCAGGAGGTTATTATTACTTTGTGCAGCGTCCTAACATCACTGTCGGCGATGATGGGATTATTTTCATTCAGCCGGGAGATTCCTTTGAAACGGTCATGACAACACTGATCAGTAGCGGATATGTAAAAAACGAATACACCCTTCGCAAGCTTGCAGAACTGAAAAAATATCCTTCTGCAGTAAAAACCGGCCGGTATCGCCTGGTCGACAAGATGAACAATAATCAATTGATCAATATGTTACGTGCCGGTCGTCAGGAACCGGTTCACCTGACTTTTAACAATATCCGTACTTTAGAGGACTTTGCTGCGATTTTATCCCGTCAGTTGGGTATCGATTCGACCGAATTTCTGCAATTGGCCCGTAACGCCGAATATGTAAAGAAATTAAGTTTTACGCCGGAAAATTTCATCGGTATGTTTATCCCTAACACCTACCAGGTGTATTGGCATACGCCGGTTGAAGATTTTATTCAGCGGATGTATAAAGAATACCGGAAATTCTGGACAGAAGAGCGGCTAGTGAAAGCCCGGAAAGCCGACCTCTCTCCTATGGATATTCTGATATTGGCCTCGATTGTAGAAGAAGAGACCAATATTGCCGACGAATACCCTGTCATCGCAGGGGTTTACATCAATCGCTTGAATAAAGGCTGGAAGTTAGAAGCTTGTCCGACCCTGAAATTTGCCTGGGGAGATTTCTCCATCAGACGGGTGCTGGATAAACATATGGAAATAGACTCTCCTTACAATACCTATAAAAATACAGGCCTTCCTCCCGGACCGGTACGTATGCCCTCTATCCGGGTAATCGATGCGGTATTGAATTATCAGCACCACGATTATATGTTTTTCTGTGCCAAAAGTGATTTTTCCGGTAGTCACTATTTTTCCCGTACCCTGCGGGAACACAACCGGCATGCCAACGAATATCACCGTGCCCTGAATATAAAAAGAATTTATTAAAAGAGGCAGTTATATACATATTTACCATCGGTCGCCTCAGTGATCCTAAAAAAAGTACCCGCAGGGAACATCGATTTTATAAACTTTACGGACTTTATAAACTTTATAACTCAAAAGCCCCCTGTTTGTTTGGCAGTTTCAGTTGAAAATACTACCTTTGCGGCCGATAAATTATTTTTATACTAATAATCAAATCATTATGTTGAATCATTACGAGACCGTTTTCATTACAACTCCCGTTTTATCTGAACAACAGATAAAGGAAGCGGTAGAAAAATTCAAGAATACCATCACCGATAATGGTGGTACGATTGAACATGAGGAAGCTTGGGGACTTCGCAAGCTGGCTTATCCGATCCAGAAAAAGACGACCGGATTCTATCATTTGTTACAGTTTGAAGCAGAAGGTGCACTGGTTGACAAACTGGAAACCGCTTACAGACGTGACGAGAGAGTTATTCGTTTTTTAACGTTTAGATTAGACAAGTATGCTTATGAGTATACTTTAAAAAGAAGAAGTAAATACGCAGCTAAACAAGAGGAGAAATAAGCTATGGCACAGAACGAAAGTGAAATCAGATATCTGACCCCCCCAACGGTGGATGTTAAAAAGAAAAAATACTGCCGTTTCAGAAAAGCAAGAATCAAATTCATCGATTACAAAGATCCTGAATTTTTAAAGAAATTTTTGAACGAACAAGGTAAAATCCTTCCCAGAAGAATTACCGGTACTTCTGTGAAATTCCAGAGAAAAGTTGCAACTGCTGTAAAAAGAGCAAGACACCTTGCTTTGTTGCCCTACGTAACCGATTTGATGAAATAATTAAAAGGAGGACACGAAATGCAGATTATATTATTGACAGATATCGCAAATCTGGGACATAAAGACGATGTGATCAACGTAAAACCCGGATATGGCCGTAACTACCTGATTCCTCAGGGATATGCCATTTTAGCTACCGAAGCTGCAAAGAAAATCGTTGCAGAAAATACCAAACAACGGGCACATAAGGAAGCTAAATTGAAAGCAGAAGCTGAAGAATTGGCTGCAAAACTGGCTGAATTGAAACTGACTGTAGGTGCTAAAACCAGCAGTACCGGTAAGATTTTCGGTTCCGTAAACAATATCATGATTTCAGAAGCTTTATTGGCTCAGGGATTCGATATCGACCGGAAGAAAATCATGCTGAAAGAAATTAAAGAAGTAGGAACTTATACCGCTGTCATCAAACTTCATCGTGAAGTGAAAGTCGATGTTCAGTTCGAAGTAGTTTCTGAATAATTAACCAAAGTCATAAACGGACTATAAACGTATTTCCAAACATATTCCAAACGCTTAAAAGCACCCTTCGCCGGGTGCTTTTATTTTTCGCAACATTTTCATTATCTTTGTATGCTAAATGTGAAAGATAATATGAATAAACCATATATTGATTTGAAGGGTGTACGGGTGCACAATCTGAAAAATATCGATCTGAAAATCGAACTCAATAAACTGATTGTCATCACGGGAGTATCAGGTAGCGGCAAATCTTCTTTGGCTTTCGACACGCTATATGCCGAAGGTCAGCGCCGGTATGTCGAGAGTCTGTCGTCGTATGCCCGGCAGTTTCTGGGACGTCTGAATAAACCGGAATGTGATTATATCAAAGGAATTCCCCCTGCCGTTGCAATCGAACAGAAGGTAAATACTTCTAATCCACGCTCGACGGTAGGTACTTCTACAGAAATATACGATTATATCAAATTATTATATGCCCGGGCAGGACAAACCATATCCCCGATATCGGGACGGGAAGTAAAAAGAGATCATACTGACGACATTACCCGGTATATTCTGGAAGACCACCTCGGCAAAACTGTTATTATCCTGGCACGTCCTGAACATTTGCAGGATGTGGAAACTTTAAAATTGTTGTTGAGCCAGGGATTTACCCGTATAAAATCAGGAAAAGCATATCACCGGATCGACGATATCCTCGCTGAAAATAAAGTTCTTTCGAGCCCATCCGATCTATATCTCGTCATCGACCGGATCAACATCACCCAGGAAAAAGATACCGCTTCCCGGGTTTCCGAATCGGTAGAAACGGCCCTGTATGAAGGAAAAGGAGAATGTTTTATAGAGATCGACGGGGAAATTCGCTCCTTTTCCAATCGTTTCGAAGCAGACGGTATGAGCTTTGTCGTGCCTACAGTCAATACCTTTAGTTTCAACTCTCCCTTGGGAGCCTGTCCGAAATGTGAAGGATATGGGAAAATTCTGGGTATAGACGAAGACTTGGTCGTTCCGAATAAATCGCTCAGTATCTACGAAGAAGCTGTGCTGTGTTGGAGAGGGGAAAAAATGAGCGAATGGAAAAACGAATTGGTGAAACATGCACACAAAGTTAATTTCCCGATTCATACTCCCTATTATGAATTGACAGAAGCGGAAAAGAATATCCTATGGAACGGATGTCCGTACTTTGGAGGAATTTACGATTTCTTCAATTATTTGGAATCCAAAAAATACAAAATTCAAAACCGGGTGATGATTGCCAGGTATACAGGAAAGACCAAGTGCCCAGAATGCCATGGTACTCGCTTAAAACCCGAAGCTTCATACGTGAAGATCGGCGGTAAATCGGTGCCCGAACTGGTTGAAATGCCGGTATCCGATCTGAAAGTATTCTTCGATACCCTTTCTTTGACTCCGGCTCAAAACAAAGTGGCAGAAAGGATCCTTCCCGATATTAAGAACCGACTTGAATTTTTACTTGAAGTAGGTTTGGGTTATCTCACTCTGAACCGGCTTTCTTCTTCACTTTCAGGTGGAGAATCCCAGCGGATCAATTTAGCTACTTCCCTGGGTTCGGCTTTGGTCGGTTCGCTCTATATCCTGGATGAACCTAGTATCGGATTACATTCCCGGGATACCGGACAATTGATCAAAGTATTGAAAAAACTAAGGGATTTGGGAAATACCGTCATCGTCGTCGAGCATGACGAAGACATCATTAAAGCAGCCGATCAGGTGATCGACATCGGCCCTCAGGCTGGACGCCTGGGGGGTGAAGTTGTATTTCAGGGCGATATGAAAGCACTGAAAACTGCCGGTACGTTAACCGCCGATTATATTTTCGGGAAGCGTAAAATCGAAGTTCCTGCCCGGAGACGTCCCTGGAAACAAAAAATAACAATCAGCGGAGCAACCGAGAATAACCTGAAAAATATCACTGTCGATATTCCTTTGAAAATCATGACTGCGATTACCGGAGTCAGCGGTTCAGGTAAAAGTACTTTGATAAAAACGATTCTGGTACCTGCCTTAAAGAAATTATATGGAGATTATTCCGATCGCACAGGTAGTTTCGATAAACTCACCGGAGATTTGAAAGCCATTACCGGAGTCGAATTTATCGACCAAAATCCGATAGGAAAATCTACACGCTCCAATCCGGTTACCTATTTAAAGGCTTGGGACGATATCCGTAAAATTTTCTCAGATACACAAGCTGCTAAGGTACAGGGGTTTAAACCGGCACATTTTTCTTTCAACGTACCCGGTGGGCGTTGTGAAGAATGTCAGGGAGAAGGAATTATTAAAGTGGAAATGCAATTTATGGCGGATGTATTTCTGGAGTGTGAACACTGCAAAGGCAGACGCTTTAAAGACGAGGTAC
>ERZ773144.2879-NODE-2879-length-12756-cov-5.488229_pt1 | contig 12756 bp, 16 predicted proteins | sample MGYA00580849_ERZ773144 | MGnify/ENA primary metagenome ERZ773144 (study PRJEB29015, sample SAMEA2737861) | human gut metagenome | biome: human gut; feature: human-associated habitat; material: faeces | place: China | collected 2012 ...
CTCATGTGCATCTATTTTTAGAGTATTAACCCATCTTTGTAAAAACTCTTCTAGATCATTTACTTTTTCAGAAAAAATTAATTCTCCATCTAGCATTTTTATAGCTTCCACTATTCCTTTGCACCTCCTGTATCTCTACCCTCTGCATCTGTATGTTTATGCTTTTTAAAGTCTATTCCTGCTATTGTAGCAGCTGCAGCTTTTAAGCTTTCTACAATCTCTGCTGTTTTAGCTTTTATAAAGCCTGTAAGAGTCATATTCCCTGTTATTGTAGTATTCCCTGTCCGTTGTATTTCTCCAGATTGTTTTATATCTCCTACCTCTACTCTATTACCTATAAGCCTTAATCCATCTGGAAAAGCTAGATTATCTTTTACTGTAAGAATTGTAAAGGGTAAAACAAATGCACTATTAAGATTATTTCTTCTTGTAGTATCCATTTTTTCAACACTTCCTTGACTAACATAAGAAGATATATCAAATGTAGTTATAAAACATGGAACTATATTACCAGCCTTTATCTTCCAATCATAGTGATCTGTAGCATCTCCTAAAAGTCCTACAGGTACATTTCTTAAAACTGGTAAAGCTACCCCATTTGGTTTAAATAGTGGAACTAAATCTACAAATCTATTTTTTCTAACAGCTTGTACCTTACATAAAATAATAGAAATATTTTCCATCAAATCACTTTTACCTTAAGTTTCATTTCCCAGCTTTCTTTCAGGGATATTTCTATCTCCCTAACTTGCGCTAATCCATTAAAAGTAGCACTTTCTATTTTTAAGGTATCTCCTTTTTTTATATAATGTATTGGAAAGCATTCTACATTATAATCATACTCTTTACTTTTTTTTGCAGTCTGTTTTCTGTTGCTCACTTCCCATTCTTCATTTTTTCCATTGTCATTTTTTTTATCCACATCTTTTTCTTTTTTTATTTTTTCAGAAAAAGTTGGATTTTTTAAAAGCCCACTTCTAAAACTAAGATTTATTATTTTCTCTTTAAATTCTTTATGATAAATATATAAATTATTAGATTTTAATATCATTTTACTGCCTGCATCATCTACTAGCTCTCTCAATTCATTTACAGCTTTTTCATAGCAAGTATATCCATTACTATATACTTTATCTTCTAAAAGCTCCATAGATACCACTGTTATTCTAGCAGCTTTACATACTGCTTTTATAGCTTCACTTGTTCTTACATTTCCATCTATACTTATAGCAACTATTTTACTTGTACTTTTACTTCTTTCACTGCAAAGCAGCTCTTGTATAATATTTCCATCTTCTCTGTATTTATTTTTCTTTACCACTTCATATATGCCATATTCTCCTACATCTTCTGCATATCCAAAATTTATTTTTATTTCAGAGCCAACCTCTACTTCTTGGGAAAGATTATATATAAATACTCTTGCTAACCCTATTTTTTTATCTCCATTCGATTTTATTTCAACATCAAATCGAAGCCCACCATTATTTCTACCCTGCAGAGTAACTCCATTTATAACTAAATAAGAGTTTCTTGGGAATAAAGGTTTATTTGTATCTACATTATTCATTCCAATTCCTCCACTAAAATTTCTACTTCTTCGATATTTTCATATGTTATTCTCTTTATCTTTCTATCTTTAGTATTTGGTGTCAAATACGCATGTGGATAATCTTTGTTAAAATTTCCATGTTCATCTGATAACTTATTAAACCAAAGAGGAATTCCAAAGTTAAGGGGATGGGACAACTCAATTGGAACTCCTTTATTATCATAAAGATCCACATATATTCTCCCATCATAAGAATTGTATTTAAACTTAAAAATATATTCTTTTTTACTAATAATAAGGCTAGTTTCATATGGTATTGCCTCTTTATTAATTTTAAATTTAAAACTCATTTCTCCCCCCTTAATTTTATCTTTTCACTTTCGAGATCTCCTTCCCAACTCTCTTTTCCTGTACTGATTTTACTTGTTTTCTTTGTAACTTTCTTTGCTGCAGGTGCTGGTATCATCTCTAAATATGCAAACTCCATTTCTTTTAAAGAAATAGTAAATTCTGTATAAGTAAGAGTGGTTATTCCTCTTGTAATGCTTTCTATTCCTAGATTAGAATATAATTCATCTATAAATAATGTTATTCCTTCTCTTTTTTTCCGCATATTACATACATCATCAAATATTTTTTTATGATTATCTCCAGTTGCCTGTACTCTAAAGGTAAAAGAGGCAGGCATATTAGAAATATTATCTGTATACTGTGCTCCATTGTCTAAAGTAGTTGTAGGAATTTCACTTTCTAGAGATTGTGAAAAATCAAATACCAATTCTAAGGGAATATCATTCAAAAGAATTGTTTTTTTCCCTAAAAAGTCATCTATTTTTTTTAATATTCCCTTATTGTCTACTTTAGACATTAGATTTCTGACAGAAAAGTCCAGCATTTAAATCACACCCTCTGCTATTTCTTTTTCTTCTTCATATCTCTTTATAACTTGTACCACATAGTCTCCAAGTTTTTTATAATCTAGTCCTACAGCAGCTTCTGTTATATTAAAAATAAGCTGATATGTATTCCCACCAGATTTTTTATAGTTCTTATTTTCTGTAGCTGTTACTACTCTTTCTCCTTTATGTAGTTCTGCTATATAACCATCACGTGGAACATAGTCCAATCCATTTCTGTGGCTTCCATCTACTTCTAGTTCCTTACTTTTAGGTTTATTTCCTTGTGGATCAGCTATTATTTTATCTGCATCTATTTCTTTATCATCATCTGTAGCTATATTTAACTTAGTCATTATTTTTTTTATAAAAGGAATATTTTTTATTTTTTCTCCTAATTTAACAAAAGAACCAATAGCCTCTTTTATTGAATTTTTTATACTATCAAAAAATGCTTTAAATCCATTTTTAAGATTATCTATGATCCCTAACTTGCTATCCCAAGCTCCAAAGAAGCTATTTATAGCATCAAATATAACTTTAGCAGGTATTAGTAAGTTAAAAATCCCTTTAAACATCCCAAATTTATCTAACAGACTATCTATCCAATTAAAAAGTTCCTGAATAGGTATCCAAAGAATTTTGCCAATAGTTTTAAAGCCTTCTATTACATTCCAAAATATTTCTTTTATCTTTGCCCAAATTGTTCTCCAGTTTCTATATAAGAATACAAGTGCTGCTATTACAAGAGCTATTCCAAGCATAATAGGATTAAAAGAAAGTCCTGCTATAAGTACTTGTAAAGCTCCTATCAAATAAGTTACTTTATTAATTACAAATAACCCAGCTAAAGCACTTGCCAGTGGAATTAAAATCTCTTGCCATTCTCTACAAAAATCTACTATTTTAGCTCCAACAGTTACTACTTCATTTATAGTTTCTGCTAGTCCTTCTGCCCATTTTGTAAATACTCCCTGTTCTTGCATTTGCACAAGTTTTTCAGATAAAGGAACAATCACTTTATCCCTAAGAATTTGAAATGGAGAATTCTTGACTACATCTCCAAATTCATCTATTCCCATTAAAGCTGCTAATCCAGATTTTGCTACTCCTTTTATTGTAGAAATAGCTCCTTTAAAAGTTTTAGCTTGCTTTTCCATTGCTCCACCAAATTTAGAATTCATCATTTCAAAAAGAGCTTTATTAAATAATTTTATATCTTTTATTTGCCCTTTATTATTAAAGAGATCCCCATAGCCTTTTTGTTTTCCAAAATCCCCTATCATATTTTTAGTTATTCCAAATTCTTTTAATCTTTCCAGCTCTCCTGTCCTACTGTCTGCTATTGCTTCTATTGCTTGCTCTAGAGGTTTCCCCATAGCCGAAGCCATATCTCCAATCATTTCCATATATGTTCTATTAGTGGTTTTAAGTACTCTATCCCCTTCTATTCCATAACTCTGTAGCTTTGTCATTCCAGATATTACTTCTTCCGTTTCAAATGGAGTTCTATTTGCTAATCTACTACCCCAAGCAAGTTTTTTTTTGGCTGCTAATGGATCTTTTAATACAGTTTCTAAAGTATTCCTATATTGCTCCATATTGGCAGCACCTTCTATCCCTACTTTAATAGTAGCTCCTACCCCAATTATTCCCATTAATTTCATAAAAGTTGACCTAAGTTTAGAAGCTTTTTTATTAGCATTCTCAAATACTTGCAAAGAATATTGAGAAAATCGCTTCATCCCATTTATCAGTACATTAGAAAAATTCATTCTTCCAAATAATCCAGATATCCGACTAAATATACTTCTTCCAATTCTTCCTGCCCTTAGAAATATATTTCCAAACATATTTCCAAAACGAAGAACTCCTCCACTCATTCCACCAAGAAGCTTAGAAAAGGCTTGTCCTATCCCCTTAAAATTATTAGCAATCCTAAATTGAAAAGGATGTTTGAATTTATTTTTTAAATCTTGGTATGTTTTTTTTATTCTATTTAGTGTTTCTATTCCAGAACCACTTACAAGAAATTTCAAAGATAAATTTCCCAACATTTTTATTTCATCTCCTTTTCAATTCTTTTGTTTTCTCTCTCACAATAGCTATTCCATGCAATTCTTAAAAGTTCTGCTTCTTCAATACAAAGCTCCTCAACACTTTTTTTAAAATATGGTATTTTTAATCTAAATGCCATATCAAACTTATACTGTTGCTCTTTCCTTTGTATCTCTAATTCCATTAATGTATAGAAAGGGGGTAGCTTGGAACTCTGTGGCTATTCCTAAAATACTTGTCATTGCATCTAAGTCTAACTCATAATAGCTAAACTCCCTTGCTTCTATTGGAAATGCAATAAAAGTTTTAAGTGCTCCTTCTAATTCTTTTATTCTTTTTAAATCTATATTTTCTAAAGTATCAGCAATTCTCCCAAAAGTTTCCATCGGAATTCGCTCTATTCTAAATTTAATTTCTTCCTGTTTAAAAGACTTCAATAAAACTTTTTTAGTAAATTCTATTGCTCCCAAACTTTCTGGTTTAAAAATTAAATCTGGACTTTCTTTTTTTAACTTTTCAAATTCTGTTATATTTTTTTGTTGTTTTCTCTCTTCTTTTTTTATATTTTCCTTATACATTTAGTAATCCCTCCTGTACTTCCACACCTATTAAAGTAAATTCTCTTGCATCTGTACCATTGTCATCTGTAAGAGCTCCAACATTAATCCCTACTTCTCCAATTGTTATTCCTCTACTGTAATCTCCTACAGAGGCATCTTTATAAAATGCAGATACTACTCCTGCTTTAGATACTGTTAACAACATCATTTCATCTGCTGATCCTGTTTCTACAGTAACTTTTATTGTCCTGTTTGGATCTGGAGAATATAGAATTCTTCTCTTTCCTGTTATTGCCTTTTCTGAATGTTTGTATTCTTCTTCCACTGGCTCTATACTAAGGCTACGCGGGTTTTTAATTGTGTAGCCATTTACTATTAGTATTTTTTTACTTAAATCTACCATTAGTTAGCACCTCCAATTTCTTTATTTGTCTGCTGTAATGTCAAGTCTATAAAATATCCCCAGCCTGCTAATCTAAAAAGTACACGAGGTCTCATAATTCTCTGTTCTCTCTCTGTTTGAGTCTGTGTAACAGGAAATACTTTATATTCATAATTTCCATTTAAAACTGCTATTAATCCAATTTTTCCCATTTCTTTTAAAGTTTTTGTAAGAACATCTTCTACTAGTGCATAACCCCTATCATCTTGTCTATATCCTTTTTTAATTGCGTTTTTTTGCAAATTCTCATTTAGATTTACAATTATACAATCTATTGCTGTAGTTTCATCTAAATAAGTACCATCTAGAGCCATTCCTCCATTTGCTACTATATATCCTTCAGAAGTTCTTTTTTCTGTAAAAGTTATATTATTTTGTGTAAGTTCTTGTTTCTTGCCTCCTGCAACATCTGCGGTTACCCCTGCAACTTCTACTAGGCTAGATTTAGCCCCTGCTCCTACTGTAATAGTTGCCCCTGTATAAGCTGCTGCTTTATATTCTCCTGCAGTTGGATTATAATAAAGTAAAATCCGATCTGATTTTGCAGTATCTTCAATGGGATATGTTGTTGACTCTGCAATATAATATTTTCTATTCTCTACTATAAATGGTCTTAAAATAGCTAACATCTTAGGATCATTTAGAGTTGTAATAAAAGCATACCACTCCTCTCCTAGTACCTCATTTAATGCTACTTTTATCCTAGCAGCATATTCTTCTATTGTTTCTTCTTTAGGTTCTGGATTTTCTTCTGTAGCTTCTGCTGTTTGTAATTTTTCCACTCCTACTATGGAAAAGAAATCTGGTTTTAATATGTTCCCACTTCCATCTGTTTGTGATAAAAATATCTCTACCAGTTTATATGTTTCTGAATTGTTCCCAAATGCTTCAGCTACTTCTGCAGAACTTGTATAGTATTTGAAGTCTGCATTTTTTTCATGTGTAATTATCAGCGTTTTATTTAAAGCTGCCACTGTAGTTGGTACTTCTTTATCTACCACAATTTTTACAGGTTCTCTGTATGTTCCCATCTTTTTCCTCCTCATTTTCTTTCTTAAACTCTTTTGCTATAAGCTCTACTGTTCTAGCTAATTCCACTGTTCTTTCTGTATCTACCAAGTATTCAAATTTTATGTCCAAACTATTTCTATATTCATATTCTTCCTGAATTATTTCATTTAGAACTTTTATATTAGAAAAACCAGCTATTCCTACACCTAATCTCCCCCATTGATATCTCAGCCTAAAAAGAATTAATTGTTGTAATTCTCTTGCTTTTTTTATAGTTTCTAGTTCAGAATTCCCATAAATATCAAATTGTAGTGTTGCCTCTTCTCTATATTTTTTCTTTTCTTTCAAATTATCATTTTCAACCAGTTCTTTTGTATCTTCTCCATAATAATCTTTAGAATTTAAAAAAAGTGGCGAATAAGTAGCGAATGGCTTTTGTGGAAGCTTTTTTGTTGTATATGCAGTTATAACTTGAATATCGGAAATTTTATTTATTAGTTCTATTATTTCCTCAATCATCTTTATTGCTCCTTCTTAAAATATAGAACTTCATATCTGCTAAATAACCATAAGATGTTTTTTGATATATGTTCCATTCTGCACCTTCTATAAGAACTTTATCTTTTAATTCCAAGTTTTCTTTTGTGAAAAGACTCATATCCTCTAGAGTTATACTTCCTGCTGGATATTTTTTTAAAGTGGATGGAGATATAGGCATATAAGCAGCTTCTATGTTATTTATTTGCTCTTCTCCTTCTACCCAAACCCCTTTAATCCAATCCCCTTCTGCTTTTCTTTTAACTTGAACAGTTGTTAATAATTCCTCTGGTATATATACATTTTCCATCCTTACACTTCCTTGAAATCACTTATAAATTTAGTAATTCCTCTTTTATCTGTAATCTTATATCTAATAGCTCTTATTAAAAATCTATCTTCTAATAAAGTTTTATTATTATTAGATCCTCTTTTTAATTTTGCTTTTAAAGTTTTAGAATCTAAAGGTTTAGCCCATCTATTTGCTTCTTTTATAGTTTCTATTATGTGCCCTCTAACAGTTTCGCCTATTATCTTAAGAGCATTTTCTCCTGTCATTCTGCCTTGTAATATCTTTTCTAGGCATTTATCTACGGTTTTTCTAATAAATTCTTTATTCTCTTCTATCGCTGTTCTCATAAAGGGTCTAGCTGGTATCTTACTAGTTCCAAATTCATTGTATACAGCATATTCTAGAATAGTAGTTCTTTTCTTAGGATCATCTGGTTTTCTTTCCTTATCTTCTCCTAAAATCCCTATCTCTACCATATTATTAGCTAGATAATTCATTTCTTGAGTTATTGTTATAAGGTTACTCATATTCTTACTCCAAATAAATTTTTTATCCCTGCTCTAAAATTCTCTGCTTGCTGTGATTTATCTGAATAAGAATAAGATATATCTTGGATAGAATAACTTTTCAACCCAGCTACATTTGTTCTCATTTCCTTCAATGTATTAAAAATAAAACTTTGAATATCTTCTGGTAATTCATCATAACCTGCGATGTATGTTATTTGCAGTTCCTCAGACTTACATATTTCCATATCTAAAATTACTCTATGTTCATCTACTCTATAAGGCAGCTCTTTATTTCCCCAGAGAACTTTCGAAACTTGTTCGACAGGCTTTCTTTTTAAATAGACGACATTAGTATCGACTCCCTTAACAAACTCTGTTATTTCCTTTTTTGTAAGCTCATAGCCAATCTGATGTTCTATCTGCTTTATAATCCCTTTTATATAAAAGTCTAGTAATTCTTCATTCTTTTCTCCTGTTATAAGAGCAGCCACTTTTTTATTATATAAAGCCATTAAAATCCTCCTTTATAATCAGAGAGGGAATTCCCTCTCTTTTTCTTATTCTGCTCCTTTTACAACCAATTTTGTAATATATTCTGGTAACTGTACTCCTACACCAATCAACTTTTCTTGATAATACTTAGTTAGCCCTTTTGCTGTTATTTGATCTTCTATTCTTAAATCTAAATTAGGATTAACTAATCCCAGCATTGCCATGCTTAAATTTGCAAATGTCCCTATTGGATCTGTTCCTGCTGTTGCCTTCCCAATATCTTTCATTCCTGTATTTTCACTTTCTATCAGAACTACTGGTCTTCCCATTAATTCTCTAGCAGAACCTTTATTTAAATCTGTTACATAGAAATCTCCATTTTTAGATTTTATTTTAGCAATTCTGCTCCAGCTCAATCTTGTCATATACCATTTAGAAGTTTGTGCTATTTCAGTTCTTACAGAATAATAAGTGTCTACGATACTATCTGCAAGAGCCTCATCTGTCGCTATGTCGATTTTTGCTATATTAGTCACTCCTTTATCTTTGAATATTCCTAGAGGCTTATTTACTCCATCTCCATTAAATACAGAATTAGCAAGTCTTAAACTTAAAGCATATTCTACCCTTTTTAACAAGAAAGTTGCATATCCTATAAAGTTAGTAGCTAATAATCTATTAGAAATTACAGGCATAGCATACAACTGATGTAAGTTAATAGTTACATTCTCTACCTTAGTTACTGATGTTTCTTCTCTTTCTTCGTCTTCTCCTACCCATCCTGTTTCTGGCAACCCTAACATTTCTCTAGGAATAATATAAGAATTCTCTGTTGTATTGATAAAAATTATATCTTTTAAAACTGGATTAGCTTCCTGCAATCTTTCTAATAATCTCTCTGCATACTCTGGTCTTACTGTTGCAGTTGTTCCTTCTCCTGTTGTTGTAGCTGGAGCTACTGCAAAAGTAAGTGGTTCATTTGCAGAAAATAAAGTTGTTACTCCCTTCCCTTTATTTTGTATAACATCCAACATAGCTTTAAATTGCTCTGCATCTGTTGTTTCTTTGTCTGTTGCTTTAAAATCAGCTCTAAGCCCTTTTATAACATTATTTAAAACTGTAAATTCTTGTTCATATTTTTCAACTATCTCTGTTTCAAGAGTATTTTTCATGTTTGTAAATTGTTGTTCCATTTCTGTAAATTTTTTAGGTAGTGCTAATAGCTGCTCTTCTGTTTGTGCAGAAAACATTTGTGTTTTAAATCCTTTAAAAAATTCTTCTAAAAATTGTTTCATTTCATCTTTGTTCATTTTCTCTTCTCCTTCTGTGAATATATTTGTTATTTTACTTCCTTCTACCGCTGCTCTAGGGGTAATAGAACCCTCATAAGCATTAAATTTTTTAATCATATAGCAATAACCTGTTTTTCTATTTTCAGTTATTTCCTTACTTTCTCCATCTTCAATTACTCCTCCAGCACTCAACTCAAAATTTGCCCCTTGATTCTTCATCAAATCATAGATAGCCATAGCATCTAAGTTTATTGCATTTCCATTCTGATCTGTACTTAACTGTAATTGTGCCTCTATCAAAAAACCTTTTTCAGTTTCTTTTCCCACACAAGTTCCAACTGGTATTCTATTCCCAGCATGATTATATAAAAGAAGCATTGTTTTCCCTTCATTTCCTTTCATACTTCCTTGTTCAAACTTATACCAGCCATGTGCTAGCCTCTTAGCCTCATAATTTACTAAAACGCCTTCAAAGCATCCCTTTTTATCTTTTTTCTCAGAAAATTTTTCTAAATCTACACTAAAAGAAATCTCTTTTTTTGTTGTTGACATTTCTCCCCCTTAATCTACTTTTATCCTAAAAATTATTAAACAGCTACATCTTACTACTTCACCTGCAGGCAGCCCATCTTGATGTGGATATAAGGCTTTAATTCCATTTCCAAGATTATAATAGTCATCTATATCTATCCATTTCCCACTTAAAGCTTTATGATTTTCTCTATAAGTCTTTTTTCCTCCAACATGTACCCAGCATTTTTCTTCCATTCCAATCTTCTTAGCACTCTCAAATGATGTTGTATTTATAGAAGTTGCTGTTTCTGTTCTGGCAATAGTAGAAGCTCTATATTCACTCATATTATTAACAGAGTTAATTATCTCTTCTACCATATCTTTATGAGCTAACCCTTTCTTTTGCCCTTCTGTTATGATGCTGTTTAATTGTTTTCTTGTAGTTTCTGTAATCCATTTAGCTTTTGCTGCAGCATGTTTTTTATTCCATGCTTCTAGTACTTTATCCCTTATCCCTTTTATAACTTTCTCAGTTAATTTTTTCTTATAGATATTTTTAAAACTATCTATTGTTTCATCAAAGGAGTACATATACATAGCTTCTAATATACTTTTAGTCTTTTTCTCTAACCAGTCATAATCAATTTTTACAACTACCTTAGCTTCCTCAGAAAACTTTTCTCCATTATCCTTTTTTATTTTTTCCAGAAAGTCTATAAAGAGTTTTCTTATTCTTTTTTTATTTCTATTTGTTAGCCTTTGTTCTAGCTTTTTTATCTCTTTTATATGTGCTCTATATCTTTTCATTAAATATCTTCTTCTTTTTCCTTAGCAGGATCTGTTGGCTCTGTAAGCTCATCTAATGTCATGTTTCCTATAAGCATTACATCACCACCATCTATATCTGGAAGCTTAAAATCTGCTAATTCATTTAATAGTCTCCTATATTCATTTATAGTCAATCTATCTTTTACCTTATCCAGTCTTTCTATTACTTCTCCAATATCTTCTTTTAATTCATCAGCTCCAGATAGCTTATAATCAATCTTTTCTCCATTTTTAAGATAATCTCTTAAAAGATAATTAAGCCATTTACAAAGATTATTAAAAAAAGGTATTACTCCCTCTCTATAAAGTTCTTTTTTTGCATGTTTTCTATTCTGATATGTACTCTCTCCTCCACCTACAAGCTCTGCTGGAACATTACAGGCAATGGCAGCTCTTTCATGTGCTCTCTGTTCTCCTGTACTCCAATCACTATCAATTGGATTTTTGGATGCATCTTGGTATTTTAAACCAGATCCAAGAACTAGATATTTACCAGCATTATCTGCTCCTCCATTACTTGCTTCCATTTTTGTTTGTATTTCTGCTCTGTCATCAGGATCAACATAGTCATCTGCAGTTAAAATTCCACCCGGTTTTCCTAAGTTTTTTGCTAAGCTCCAGTTCCATTCCCAAGCTTTTCTGCTGTATGCTCCCCATATAGCAAAAGCCCAATGCTTACTATATCCTTGCCCTACATTTCCAGAAGTAACTCCATCAATTATATTCCTATAATTAGGACTCCTTATCCACATATAATCTTTTAGAGCATCCCCTGTTATAATCCTATGCGGATTAAATATCTCTATTTTAGATATAGTTCTCCCTTCAAACTGTACAGAGAAATTTTGTGGATTATATATATACATATCTGGGGCTCGTGTCGGCATGCCTCTAACTATTTCTAATAAAACTCCATTACTGTAGCCCTCATACCAAACTAAAAAATAATCTAAGAACTCATTAAAAGAAGTGTTTGGATTTATCATATTAAACATAGGGTTCAACATATGATTTTTTATTTCCTCTTTACCTTCTTTTGTGTCTTTAAATACTGCTAGTTCTATATTTTGGCAAGCATTTATTTTCTTTTGCATTGGCAGCATAAAGCTTTGCTGTCCTGCTATTGTTGCCATATACTCCTCTGGGTTAAAAGGGGATTCCGTTCCAACTGCAAAGGAGCAAATCTTTTGTAAAAGCCATCTTTTTAAAATATTCATTTTCTCTCCTTTAGTAAATAAATTTCCCTTTCTTCATATCCCTTTCGAACGCATATCGAGTGGCATCTATTGTATGGTTATCCTTATCCTTTAATCTTGGTATAAGGTTTCCTTCTCTATCTGTTTCATAATCAGCTATCTCAAATTCTCTGGCGGTGTTTGGAGTAAGCTGTGGATCTATAATTATTTCACATTCTCCCAGCCATTTTTCCCCATATTCAACACTTCCCTTTCCTTTTTTAGCTGCTACTGCTCTCACTTCATACTCTCTCATATCTGCAATACTCTTAGGTTCTGCACTATCACAAACTATTATTTCTTCATATCCCTTTTTCTTTATATAATTTGCTAATTGTTCATTGCTTCTTTTTACTCCATAAAACTCATCTAAAGCATAAATTCTCCTTCTTTTTTTATCTAAGCCCCATCTTACAAAAGCTACTGGATCAGTTGCATACCCCCAGTCTATTCCAGCTCTAAATGTATCTAAAGACTCTATTTCTTTTTTGCTTATTTTTCTTATTGTTAATTTTGGAAACGGAATAATTCCTACCCCT
>ERZ773144.2887-NODE-2887-length-12745-cov-6.538140_pt1 | contig 12745 bp, 10 predicted proteins | sample MGYA00580849_ERZ773144 | MGnify/ENA primary metagenome ERZ773144 (study PRJEB29015, sample SAMEA2737861) | human gut metagenome | biome: human gut; feature: human-associated habitat; material: faeces | place: China | collected 2012 ...
AGAAATCCAGCACAGCCGGCTCGTCCCGCACTGGGCACCCCTCCCCCTCTCCCCGGCTGTAGAGGGCGCAGAGGGCCGCAAAAGAAAATACCAGCCGGAGGGGCAGCGCCCCCTGCCGGCGGTGGAAGGCCTCCACGCTGGGCAGCACCCGCGCCCGCCACTTGGAGACGGAATTGAGGGCAATGTCCACCAGGCGGTGGTCCACGTAGGGGTTGTCAAACCGCTCCTCCACCGCCAGGGCGAAGTCCTCGCACTCCGCCCGGGGGAGGGAGAGTGTGGGGATAATCTCCTGAAACAGCGCCCCATCCAGGAAGTTCCTCAGCCCCCGGTCCGCCATGCAGGTGCGCACCAGCGTGTGCCCGGAGAGGAGGGCCGCCGGGGTCAGGACAGTGTGGCCCCCGTTGAGAATGCGCACCTTCCGCTCCCGGTAGGGGCGGTGATCGGCCACAAAGCGCACGGGCAGACCGGCCTGCTCCGCCGGGAACTCCCCCTGCACCCACTCCGGAGCCTCAATAATCCACTGGGCGAAGGGCTCCGCCACATCCAGCAGCTTGTCCTCCAGGCCTGTGGCCTCCGCCACCGCCCCGGCCTGCTCCGGGGAATAGCCGGTAACAATGCGGTCCACCAAAGTGCTGCAAAAGGCGTTCTCCTCCTCCAGCCAGCGGAAAAAGCCCGCCTCCAGCCCCCAGTCCCGGGCGTGGCGCAGTACGCAGTCCCGCAGCGTCCCGCCGTTGTCCGCAATGAGCTCACAGGGAAAAATGATGTACCCCGGCAGTCCGGTCTGGTAGCGTTCCCACAGCAGCCGTGCGAGCTTGGCCGGGAACCCTGCGGGGGGGCGGTCGTCCATCCGGCTGGACGGCTCGTAGACGATTCCTGCCTCGGTGGTATTGGAGAGGATAAAGCGCATATTCGGATTATGGGCCGTGCGGAGAAAGGCGTCATACTCCTCAAACACGTCCACCGCCCGGCTGATACAACTCACTATCCGGCACTGATCCACCGTCTCCCCGTTGCGCCGCCCCCGCAGGCAGAGCTGGTAGAGCCCCTCCTGATCGTTGATGCGGCCGGTCTTTCCGGCAGAGGCGGGGGGAACCACCACTACCTTACCCTGAAAGTCTGTACGCTCGTTCATCACGTCAATGAAATGTTCTGCGAATCCCCGCAGAAAGTTTCCTTCACCGAATTGGAGTACCCGCTCAGGGGCCTGCCGCAGCAGGTATCCGTCATATCTCCCCTGTTCCAGCGCCGTATAAGTGAGACGTTCCACAAAAACCCTCCCTATTATCCAGATGTCCCCTATGATAATATAGGCACTTCTGTTTGTAAAGAGCCCCACCACTCATGCGGGTCTGAAAAGCGTCTACACGCTCCAAACGTCCATAAGCCGCTCATCAAAAAAAGCAGTTGACTGGGCGGACACCAGGAACGCAATCCGGGACGCAGGGGCACTTGTCAGCGTGGCTCCCCCCAGGCGCCTGCACCAACGCGGCCACCACCTCCCAGCGCCATGCGGCCGGGGAATGAGGGGCGTCCGCTCTCGGTTAGCTCCGGAATCCTGTAGGGTTCACGGTTTGGGGTAGTGCCAGAATGCAAAGAAAGCCAGTGAATAAATTTAAAATCTGACAGAAGCAGCCGGAACACACACATCCCGGCTGCTTCTCTCTGGTTTCAAATATAGAGTATTTATAACTTTGACTTCCGTACAAGTAAGAGCCATCTGTCAAATGGAGCATCTGTGGAGGCTGTCCTATACAAGCAGATGATAAAGAAACAAATTTACCATTTGCCTTCCTCGGTCAGATCTGCTTTCCCCAGGGAGCGCCGATATCCTGGACACAGAGCTTTCCGCCGCTGACCTCGATTGCGGCGCCGGTGATGAATGCCGCAGCATCGGACGCCAGAAAGGTGTAAACACGAGATACATCAGAGGGGACTCCGAAGCGCTGTAGCGCAATCTGGGCACACAGCTTTTCCCGGTTGGCAGCGATACGCTCGGCCGCAATTGGCGTCTGAATCAGGCCGGGCACCACACAGTTGACCCGGATACCCAAGGGGGCCAGCTCACCGGCAGTCGTCTTGGTCATGTTCACAATGCCCGCCTTGGTAGCTGCGTAGGCAATCTTCTGTGTGGCAGGAATAAGCGCCATGTAGGATGAGGTATTGAGAATGACGCCGCCGCCAGTCCGTCTCATGTAGTCGACTGCCACATGGGTACCCCAAAATACGGAAGTCATGTTGGTGCTGATAACAAAGTTCCAGTCCTCCACCGTGAGCTCCAGGAAGGGCTTGGTGATATTCCCTCCGGCGTTGTTGATCCACACGTCGATACGGCCAAACTGCTGAAAGACCTTCTCGCCCAGGGCGCTGATATCTTCCGGCTTGGATACGTCCACGACTTGGGTGTGGACCTGAAAGCCCTCGACCTCGAACCGCCCGGCGGCTTCCGCCAGCTTTTTCTCACTGCGTGAGGCGATGGTCACCTCGCAGCCCTCCCGGGCAAACTCCATGGCGGTTTCCTCCCCGATACCGCTGGAGCCGCCGGTAACAACGACGACTTTTCCGTTCAGATTGAGCTCCATAACAATATAGACTCCTTTCTGCAAATGTTCAAATCCATTTTTTCTAAATCCACTAAACAGCAGGCAGAATACCCAGTTGGAGCAGTACAGCACAGGCACAGGTTGTGACGATGGGAATGACCAGACAGACCATGGCATAAGAGGGGTAAGACTGGCGGTGATTCAGGCGGCACACCTGAAGGTTATTGACAAAGCCGCTGACGTGGGGCATGGAGTCCAGTCCGCCGGAGGACATGGCGCCAATGCGGTGAATGACATTGGGAGACAAGCCGAGCCCCAGGAAGTAATCCTGCATGTTTTCCAGAGCGATGGAAAGGCCGCCGGAGGAGGAACCGGTGAGGCCGGCCGCCACGTTCACGGCAATAATCAGCTTGAAAATGGCCGGGCCCGGGATACTGGTCAGAGAGCCCAGGATCAGTTGATAGCCGGAGACCGCAGCCACCACGCCTCCAAAGCCCACTACAGCACATGTGGTACCGATGGTGGAAATGGAATTCACCGCGCCGGCTGCCAGAGTGGCCTTGAGGTTATCCAGGCGGCGCAGGATCAGGCCGAACAGGATCAGACATACCAGAATGCCGCAGGAGAGCGCGATAACCGCATGCAGCTTGCAGACATTGAGCACCAGAAGCAGGACAACCGGAGGAATCAGGGCCAGCAGCAGAGGTATGCCGACCTGGCTTTCTCCTGCGGCGGCTTTCTTTTCATCCTCATCCCGGTAGGCGGCCTTGACTGCTTCGCCGGAGGGGCGGAAGCCCTCACCCCGGGCGCGGGCACGCTTGAGTATAAAGGCTGCCCAGAGAACACACAGTAAAATCTGGATAGCAGCGCCGGTCAGGCCGATGGCGGCCCCCGCCATTGGCGTAGTGCCCAGATACTGCGTGGGAATAATGTTCTGAAGCGCTGCCGTACCGGGGAGCATGGTCATGGTAAAGGTAGCTGAACCGATGCCGTGGAAGGTAAGGTAGTGCCGCCAGGGGATGTCCAGCTCCTCAAAGAGCTTGCGGCCGATGGAGATCAGGGTGAAGATGACGACAAACAGGCTGACGCCGCCATAGGTCAGAACCGCTACAATGGCGGTGATCATCAGACCGCCGACCAACTGCTTGGTTCGCTGGCTGTGAACGTGGTTGACCACGCGCAGCATGGAGTAGGCGATGGTGTCGGCCGCTCCGGAATCGCCCATGAGCTTTCCAAAGACGGCACTAAGCAGAAAGATCATAAAATTATTTTTTGCAAAGTCAGCGAACTTGGTCATATAGGAGTCTATAATCAGCGGCAGAATGTCGGTGCCGGCAAAAACGGCCACAACCAGTGCGGCGATAACAGAAACGATAATGACATTATAGCCTTTGAATGCCAGGAAAACCAAGATGACCATGCCCAACAGGATACCGATCAGGCTGATAACGCTGGGGGACATACAATCACTCCTTCCGTGGTAATGCGCTCCTTCATTCTCTTTGCTTTTGCTTCTCCGCAGGCCTCACATGACGGTGGTCTGCCCATAAAGATCGCCCAGGGTATAGCCCTCCGAACGTACCGCGCCGACGATCCGCTTGACTGGCAGACTGCCCAGAGCCTGTGCCACATGGTACTGGGTGGGCATATCCTCCCAGGTGGGTATATGCCAGCGCACCTGACCGCCCATATAGGTCAGCTGATCCGCCGGATACTTCTTTACGTCGTCAGGCAGCTTGGCTGCTTTCGGATTCAGGCAGACATATTCCGCATCCGCCTGAGTGAAGCCGCCGCCGGTACGCGGGATGTACTTATAGTGCATGATGCCCTGACTATCCGGGTTATTCAGCACCCGTTTCAGCTCCTCCAGATTCTCCGGCTGGCGGTTGGCATCAAACTCCAGCTCCAGAAAGCGGAATCCCCAGGAGGTCAGCTCCGTCTTTGATACCCCCCCGTACGTATGGATGTCGTCGATGGAGGCAAATATCTTGCTGTAACCGAGCTGCTCCCGGCCGGTAATAATGGGGTCGGCATGGTTTTCCCACATAACCAGAAGCAGGTTGCCTTCCACCACCCCCTTTTCTCCATGGAAACGGGTGGGCACAGAGACGCCGGTAAGGTTGTATCCGTGTCCAGCCAGCCAAGCCACGTCCCGCAGCATGTTCATATTGATGATGACGTAGGGGGCAGCCAGCTCGAACCGCTGGGGCAGGACAGCGGACAGGGCCTCCGGATCACTTTCGTAGACAATAGTATGTTTGGTCAGTCGCGTAGCTTGGTCATAGATAAAGCGATTCCCCTCTTTGTTCTGTCGGGGAGTTACGCAGGGCCCGAAATGAACCGGCATTTGGTACATCAGGCTGTCGTTGCGGACGTAGGACATAGGTTTTCCTCCTTTTTGTCTCTTTCTTATTGCAACTCCGGCAGGACAAACAGAGCCAGGTTGCCGAATTCCGCTCTACGGCGGCCCTCCTCTATGTCAGTAATTATCTTCACTACCAGGTCGTTGAACGGGGTGGGAACACCGTACTTGCGGCCCATGGCGCTGACATAGCCGTTAATCATCTGGATCTCCGTCTTTTTGCCCCGCTCCAGATCCTGCAGCATGCTGGCCTTGGCGGTGCGCAGGGGATAGTAGTTGCGGTAGATGTAGCCCTTGGAGCGCTCCAGCTCCTCCGCCGTCTGAAAGTCGGCGATCTCTGCGGTATTCAGTCCGTTGGTATCCGTTAGCTGGAAGCCCGCGGCCCGCGCTGCATGGACCACCTCAGCCGCAAGATAGGAGGTGCAGGCCAGCGCCTTTTCACTGGAGATTACCGACTCAAAGGTACAGCCCAAGGCCGAGGACAGGCCACTCATGCAGCAGTTGAGCATCAGCTTGAGCCACCGGGCCCCCATCAGGTTGTCGGTAATCTCCACCTTGCCGTTGTCCATATGGCCCAAAACCTCGGCCACCGCTCGGATGCGGTCGGTAATACGTCCGTCGATCTCCCCGATCTCAAACAGAACCGTGCGGGCGGAGAGGGCGTTGGTCAGCTCGGAGATACCGGGCTCCACAAACGTGGCCCCCCAACGGCAGGCTCCGCCTACTGTGCGGTTCCGGCCGACGAACTCGGCCACAGCTAATTCCGGCACTCCGTTCTGCAAGGTACATACCGTACTGTTCTCTCCCAAATGGGGCAACAGCGCCCGAAGGCTCGCCTCATTGTTGGTCTGCTTGACCATCAGAAACACCAGGTCATAGACCCCTTCCATCTGCTCCGGCAGCAGTGCACGGACCGGGACAGTCAGCTCTGCACAGCCAACAACGCCGGCCCCTTTTTCGTTGAGTGCATCCACCTGGGCCGGATAGGAGTCGATTAGATCCACCGGGAACCCGTTTCTGGTAAGAAAGGCACCCAAGACGGTTCCCATTGCTCCAGCGCCCATAATTGCCGCTTTCATCAATTGCAGTCCTCCTTCTCCTTGCTAAAATCGTGTGACAGGACATAGGTCGTGTCTGACCACCTTAGGAAGCAAACCGGATGCCAGCCCGTATCCCCCTGTTTTCCCCCCTGTTTCGGCCACTTCTCGAGGCAAATTCACGACTTCCCGCCGGAATTGCACATTCAGGGCATGACAATGCAATTTTTGTGCAAATGCTCACTCAGGAATCCTTGTATTTCAATGTGCAGTTCCAATTGCGCCTGTGCAACTCACTACAATTGTGGTTGATTTTTTGCCCTCCATTTGATAGTTTTAAAGGGGAAACGCATAGGAGCAGAACGCATAAGGAGGGCTGGAAGCTATGGCAAGCAATCTGCCCGGGCTGGAAAACATCCTGGATAATCTGGATGTTGGAATTATCATCTTTGATAACAAAGGGACATACCTGTTTGTCAATAAGACGCTCCTGCAATACACAGGGCGAACCCGTCAGGACTACTTAAATCACACGGTATATGACTTCATCGCAAGCGGACTCTACAAGGAGAGCGTCGTAGACAAGGTCTACCACGAGAAGCGGGCTGTCACGCAGATTCATGTTACAGTTTCTGCCGACGGGAAACAGGTGGGCCGTCTGGTAACCGTGTCCCCTATTTTCAACGCGCAGGGTGAAATTGTATACGCCATCTCCTGCCAGATCCAGGTTGATGCCATGAACCAGAAATACAGCCACGCCAAGGCCATCAACGCCATTGCTACAGGAATACGCGGCAATTGGGACGACCGCAGAGAGGTGATTGCCAAAAGTCCCTCCATGGTGGGCGTTCTGAGGCAGGCCGCACGTGCGGCGCAGAGCGACGCTTCCGTGCTCCTTCTGGGAGAATCCGGAACCGGGAAGGAGATCGTGGCCCAGTATATCCACCAGCACAGCCCCTACAGAAAAAAGCAGATGGTGGCTATCAACTGCACCTCTCTCCCCGAATCCCTATTGGAGGCGGAGCTCTTCGGCTATGAGAAGGGTGCGTTCACCGGGGCCGCCTCCGGCGGAAAGATCGGCCTGATTGAAGCCGCCGCCAACAACACCCTCCTTCTTGATGAGGTAAACTCCATGCCACTGTCTCTCCAGGCCAAGCTGCTGCGGGTTCTGGAAACCAAAGCGGTTATTCCGGTAGGCTCAGTCAAACCGCGGGCCGTGAATTTCCGGCTGATCTGCGCCTCTAATGTGGCTCTCGCTCAGTGTGTCAAGGAGGGAACGTTCCGCATGAATCTGTATTACCGTCTTAACGTCATTCCCATCACCATTCCGCCTCTCCGAGAGCGCCGGGAGGACATTACTCCCCTGGCCGACTACTTTTTAGACCACTTCTGTCAGAAATACGGTCTTCAAAAGGAATTTTCAAGCCGCGTCTATCAAATCCTGAATCACTACAAATGGCCGGGAAACATCCGCGAACTGCGCAACCTTGTAGAGCACATGGTGGTTATGAGCGAGTCATCCGTGGTCAAAATCAACCAGATTCCCACAGGCATGCTTCAGCTGGAGCCTCCCTCCCCGGAATCCGGCCCGGAATGCCTCAATGAGGAGTATCTCCGCATTCAAATGGCACTCCGTCTGCATGGCGGACACCGCGAAAAAACCGCCCAATACCTTGGTATCTCCCGCCGGACATTGCAGTACAAGCTCAAAAAATATGGCCTGCTGTAAAATTGCACCCGCTCAGAATTTCTGAGCGGGTGCAATTTGGCATATATTTTGCATACAGACAACAACAGATACCACATCTGTTTTGCAGACAAACCAAGCTTGAAAGGATTTGAGAAACACCATGGTAGAACTTCTAATCCGCCCCACGCTTCACCGCTTTGAGACCTGTCTGGACTTTGTAAAGGAATTTCATCCGGGAGAACGGGATCTGGTTCTGACTAATAAATACATCTACGAGCCCTACCTCGGCCAGATGGGACTTCCGGTTCACACCATCTATCAGGAGGAATACGGCGCCGGAGAACCCACCGATGTGATGGTAGACGCCATTCTGGCCGACGCGGCCAGAATGGGCTGTACCCGTGTCATTGCCATTGGCGGCGGCACAGTGCTCGACATCGCCAAGGTCCTGGCAGTCTCCAGCGGCGAGGGGGTAGACACCCTGTTTGACAGGGCCCCCGCCCTGGATAAGCGGCGGGAGCTGGTGCTCGTCCCCACCACCTGCGGCACGGGCAGCGAGGTGACCAACCTCTCCATCATCGCCCGCACCCGTCTGGGCACCAAGCTGGGTCTGGTGAGCCCGGCCATGTATGCCGACCACGCGGTGCTCATTCCCCAACTGCTGGAGGGGCTGCCCTTCGGCGTGTTTGCCGCCAGCTCCATTGACGCCCTGGTGCATGCGGTGGAATCCTCCCTGTCCCCCAGGGCTACCCCCTACACCAAGCTGTTCGGATACAAAGCCATCGAAATGATTCTCCATGGCTACCAGCGCCTCGTGTCCGAGGGCCGTGAGGCCCTGCATATCCTGCTGGATGATTTCCTGGTGGCATCCAACTTCGCCGGCATTGCCTTCGGCACCGCCGGCTGCGCGGCGGTACACGCAATGAGCTATCCGCTGGGCGGAAAATACCATGTGGCCCACGGCGAGAGCAACTACGCCATGTTCACCGGTGTGCTGAAAAACTATCTGGAGCTCCGCCAGGATGGAGAAATTGCCGTGATGAATGAATTTCTCGCCCGCCTTCTGGGCTGCGGCACCCAAGCCGTATATGACCGCCTGGAAGATCTGCTCAACCAGCTTCTTCCAAAGCGGTCCCTCCACGAGTATGGCGTCACCAGGCAGGACCTCCGGGACTTTACCCATAGCGTCATCACTGGCCAGGTCCGCCTGATGGACAACAGCTTCGTCCCCCTGGACGAGACTCGTGTGCTCAAAATCTATACCGAGCTGTTTTGAGCAGCGGACACCGACGGGCAACCGCGCCATATACGCTCCGGGTGTCCCTGCGCTTAGAACTTCAGTCTCCAGCCCAGTCCCATACAAACCGAAAGACCTCCGCCGGTGGCTTCTGTTATGCTCCCAAACCGGAACGCACCGTGCTGGTAAAGGAGTAAAGCGGACGGCCCAGCATCTTTTCCAGATTGCGGCCGAGAGCGTAGAGCTTCTCCTGATCCACGCCGGTATGGATACCCATGCCATTGACCATAGTGATAAAGTCTTCGGTGGATACCAAGCCGGTGCGGCAGGTGTCAAAGTAGTAATCCCCCGCGCCCTTAACCGGCACACCATCCAAAAAGTTTGCCACCTGACCGCCGATGCCGCCCACGGTGCAGTCAAAGGTGCGGATACCAGCCAGCATGGCTGCGTAGTACCCGGCGATGCCCATGCCGCGAATATCATGGATATGGAAGGAGTGCCGTGCGGGGTCTGGGTGCTTTTCCAAAATGACTTGGAAGTAGTCTGCAATGTCCCTGGGTGTAGCGATACCGTCGGAATCGGAGTGCTCTACCTCGTCAAAGCCGATATCAAACATACGATCCACAAATTCGTAGGCCCGTTCGATGGATACCTTCCCCTGGATCGGGCAGCCGAACACAGTGCCGATGTTGCCAGCCACCCTCTTGATGCCCATATCGTGGAGGGCCTTCACGTTCTTCTCTGCCTCGTCAAAGAGCTGCTGGTGGGTACGGCGCATGTTCTTCATGGCGTATGCTTCGCTGGTGGCAATCTGGCCTGTGAGCACCCGGTCGATCTTGGCCCCCCGATCCAGCAGGCCGCCCACCCGCTCGATGGCCTTGGGGGTGAGGGCCAGAACGGTATACTCCACGTCCACGTCCTTGGGAAGCTTGAGCAGCAGCTCGTCTACGTCCTTAAACTGCGGCACATAGGCCACATGGCTGATGGAGCCCACCTCCAGGCGCTTAAAGCCGGCCTTGATCAGCCTGTCAGCCAGATAGAGTTTGGCCTCCAGGGGCACATAGTGTTCCTCATTCTGAAGCCCGTCCCGCATGGTGATGTCGATAACGTCAATCTGTTCAGGCAATTTTAGTTCCATGATATAACTCCTTATGAGATGGGATAGAGCACGGTCCCCAGGGCAATGGAGAGAAACATGCCGGCCAGGGTAAAGACAACCGTGGGGAAGAAAATGTACTTATAGCTCTCCTTGTGACTTTGGCCGCAGATAGTCAGCAGGGTGATTACCGCGCCGTTATGGGGCAGACTGTCCAGGCCAACGGAGGCGGCGGAGCCCACCCGGTGCAGGATCTCCGGGGCCAGGCCCAGGGAGATGTATTTGTCCGCCATGGCGGAAAGGGCGATACCCAAACCGCCGGAGCCGGAGCCGCAGGCGCCGGCCAGAATGGTGGTCATCAGGCCGAAGGCCAGCAGGGGCGGGATATTTTCCAGACTGGTGGCGAAATCCAGCAGCTTCTGAAATCCCTGAGAGGCCTGCACAACCGAGCCGAAGCCCACCACCACCGCAGTGTTGATGATGGCGATGGCCGAATTTTCGGCAGAGTAAGAGAACATGTCCAGCACACCGTGGACATTCCGAAAGAACAGCACCACGCACAGAAGGATGCCGCCCAGCATGGCCACGACCACATGCTGCTTGAACACGTTGAGCAGGATCAGGATGAGCACAATGGGCAGGATGGCGATGATCGGGCTGGGCAGCCGCACCATGGATGCCGCCTTGACCAGGCTCTGGGTAGTGGCCTCGTCCTCCACAAAGCAGTCCCCCCGGGCCCGGGCCCGACTTGCCTCCCACAGGAAGTAAACACACACCATGAGCATGACAGCAATTCCGGTGATCACGCCCACCAGAGGGGCCGCCATGGTGTTGGTCCCCAGATAGGTGGTGGGGATCACATTGACCAGATTGGGCGTGCCGGGAAAGTTTGCGCAGGCAAAGGTAAAGCAACCGCCGGCAATCGCGCCGGGCAGCAGATAGCGGGGCAGGTTGGCCTTCTTGAACAGGGAGAGGGCAATGGGATACAGGCTGAACACCACCACCAGAGTGGTGACACCGCCATAGACCAGCACTGCGCCGGAGAAAATGACGCCCAGGATGGCAAACTTCTCCCCCAACAGCTCAGCCAAGAATTTGGCAATGGAGGCAGCCGCCCCTGTCTCCTCCATGACCTTTCCGAACAGGACGCTGAAAAAGAAGAGCAGGAAGTTGTCCCTCACAAATTGGGCGGCCCCTGTCATATAGGTATCGGTCACTGCGGTCACCACCGGCTGACCGGATAGGAGGGCCATGACTGCGGCGGCGGCAATGCCCACCACCACGATGTTGATCTTACGGAAGGTGAGAACGATCAGCAGCGCCAGGGACACCAGAATGGCTAACATACGCGTGCCTCCCTCCGGTTACTTCTGATACTGTTTGACCAGCTCCTGGGCGTACTCCAGCCGGACATTTTTTTCAGATACCATCTGCTTTACAATTTTCTCCAGCAGCTCTCCGGTGGCGCCGGCGGTGGCGGCCAGGTTGCGGGCGTGGAGGGACATGTGGCCCCGCTGAATGCCCTCGGTGGCCAAAGCCCGCATGGCGGCCATGTTCTGAGCCAGGCCCACGGCAGCAATGATCTGGGCCAGCTCCCCGGCGGTCTTGACGCCCAGCATCTTCACTGCCACCTTGGCGGTGGGGTGAATTTTGGTGGCGCCGCCCACGAGGCCCACGGCCATCGGCATCTCGATGGAGCCCACCAGATCGCCGTCGGCGTTCTTCTCCCAGGTTGCGAAGGGGGAGTACTGTCCGCTGCGGGCGGCGTAGGCGTGGGCACCGGACTCGATAGCGCGGGTGTCGTTGCCGGTGGCAATGACCACGGGGATGATGCCGTTCATGATGCCCTTGTTGTTGGTGGCCGCCCGGTAGGGATCTGCGGCGGCAAAGGCATAGGCGGCGATCATTTTATCGACAACCTCTTCCCCGCCAATGGCGTCCTTCTTAAAGACGGCGCGGGCGCGGGCGATTCGGTGGTCTGCCAGGTTGGAGAGGATACGCAGCTCGGCGCGGCCGCCGGTGAGCTCCTCCAGGAAGGGTGCCACGGCCTCGGCCATAGTGTTCACCGCGTTGGCGCCCATGGCATCCCCGGTGTCCACCAGCAGGTGAACCACCACCATTGGGCCCACCAGGGAGTCCAGCACCCGGACCTCCACGTCCTTCACGCCGCCGCCCAGCTTCACCAGCATGGGGTCCTTGGCGTTGCAGATCTCGGCGATCTTCTCCTTGTTCTCCAGGATCTTCCCCTTGGCGTAGAAGGGGGCAGGCACGTCCAGCAGTTGGATCTGGGAAATCATGACACTGCCGGTATAGTCGGTAGTGAAGCCGCCGCCAGGCCGGGCCATCTTGGCTGCATTGGAGCAGGCCGCCACCACGGATGGCTCCTCCGTAACCATGGGGATGACGTAATCCTTGCCGTTGATTACGAAATTGATTCCCACGCCCATGGGGAGCGTAAAGCGGCCAATTACATTCTCAATCATGTGGTCGGCCTTGTCCATGTCCAGGGAATCAGCCTCCTTCAGGATGGCCTGCTCCTCCGGCGTCAGTGTACAGAACTCGGCCACCTCCTTCATGCGCTCCTCAACAGAGAGTTTGAAAAATCCGGAATAGCTGCTGCTCTTCATGGATGCTTTTGCCCCTTTCTTTTAAATAAAATGTGTGAAGGCTTGTGTTTGTTTGGACACTCACAAAAAAGCAACTTGCGTGCCAACTCCTGACCAACTGCCACTTTCCCTTGGGCCCCTAGGAAAACAGGCGGGGTAGTCCTGCGTATGATACGC
>ERZ773144.2897-NODE-2897-length-12677-cov-3.512756_pt1 | contig 12677 bp, 9 predicted proteins | sample MGYA00580849_ERZ773144 | MGnify/ENA primary metagenome ERZ773144 (study PRJEB29015, sample SAMEA2737861) | human gut metagenome | biome: human gut; feature: human-associated habitat; material: faeces | place: China | collected 2012 ...
CGTTCGCCCATTGGTTGCACAAGATAGGCAGGTCGCGGTAAGACTGAATCCAGTTGCGATAAGTGTTCCAGATAATTGTCTCGGAAGTCGGACGGATGATTAGCTCTTCTTCCAGCTTGGCGGCCGGGTCGACCACGACACCTGTACCGTCATGATTTGTTTTTAGACGATAATGTGTTACAACGGCACATTCTTTGGCGAAGCCTTCTACATGTTCGGCTTCCTTGCTCAGGAATGATTTCGGGATCAGCAAGGGGAAGTAAGCGTTTACGTGGCCTGTTTCCTTGAACATATCGTCGAGGATACGTTGCATCTTTTCCCAAATTGCATATCCGTAAGGCTTGATCACCATACAGCCGCGTACTGCAGAATTCTCTGCCAGATCCGCTTTGATTACCAGATCCTGGTACCACTGCGAGTAGTTCACACTTCTCGGAGTCAGTTCTTTCAGCTCTTTTGCCATTTCCTTATAATTCTATATGTTTTTCTATTAATTCCAAAATATAACGCGCAAAGGTACAAAATTGGATTGACAATTGATAATTGACAATTGACAATTCATGCAATTCAATACGTCGTTTTGATAAAAAGCAATAAAAAAGGCCACTCCGTGAGAAGTAGCCTTTTATTTATGGATAAGGATTATTCTTATTTGTAAGCTTCGCCCTTAACGGCAGCGATGCCCGGAAGAACTTTGCCTTCGATGGCTTCCAGCAGAGCGCCACCACCTGTAGAAACGTAAGAAACGCCGCTTGCCAGGCCGAACTTGTTGACACAAGCTACAGAGTCGCCGCCACCTACTAATGAGAATGCACCGTTCTTGGTTGCTTCAACGATAGCTTCGCCAACTGCGCGGGAACCGTCTGTAAAGTTTTCGAATTCGAATACGCCGGTAGGACCGTTCCACAGGATCGTCTTGGAGTTCTTGATAACCTCGGCATAAAGAGCGATTGTCTTCGGACCGATATCAAGGCCTTCCCATCCGTCGGGAATTTCGTTTACGTCAGCATAAGCAGTCTTGGCATCGTTGCTGAAATCGTCAGCGATCTTAGCGTCGATGGCCAATACCAAGTTTACACCTTTTTCTTTTGCTTTCTTCATAAGGTCGAGCGCCAGGTCCAGCTTATCATCTTCGCAGATTGATTTACCGATCTTGCCACCCATAGCCTTCGTGAAAGTGTAAGTCATACCGCCGGTGATGATCAGGTTGTCTACCTTGTTCAACAGGTTCTCGATGATTTCGATCTTGGAAGAAACTTTGGAACCACCCATGATTGCAGTAAACGGACGAGTGATGTCGTTCAATACCTTTTCAACAGCTTTTACTTCTTTTTCCATCAGGTAGCCGAACATCTTGTGGTCAGTGTCGAAGTAATCGGCGATCAATGCCGTAGAAGCGTGAGCGCGATGAGCTGTACCGAATGCATCATTTACATAGCAGTCGGCATAAGATGCCAATCTCTTTGTAAATTCTTTCTGGCTTTCCTTAACGGCTTTCTTGGCAGCTTTCTTTTCTTCGTCTGTAGCATCTTCAGCCAAACCTCTCGGCTTGCCTTCTTCTTCTGCATAGAAACGAAGGTTTTCAAGCAACAATGCTTCGCCCGGTTGCAGGGCGGCAGCCTTGGCACCGGCTTCTTCGCCGATACAATCGTTAGCAAACTGAACATCAACACCCAACAGTTCGGAAACGTGTTTCAGGATGTGTTTCAGTGAATATTTGTCAGTAACGCCTTTCGGACGTCCTAGGTGAGAACCGATAATTACACTGCCGCCGTCTGCCAAAATCTTTTTTAAAGTAGGAAGGGCGGCACGGATACGAGTGTCGTCTGTGATGTTGAAGTTTTCGTCCAGAGGAACGTTGAAGTCAACTCTTACAAATGCCTTTTTGCCGGCAAAATTGAAATTGTCAATTGATTGCATAACTCTTATATTTAAGTTCTATATTAAAATATCACGCTTAGCGGACGCAAACTTACATAAAAATATTTTATTTCGTTGTTTCATATTCTATAATTATTGGCTTGAATGTAAAACTTCCTTACGCTTCGGTCAAAACATATGGGGAAGTGGGGAGCAGGGGGTGTAATTTTTTTTTAATACTTTTAATAGACAGTAATAAAGAAGACTTCTATATTTGTCACCAGCTATTGATAAACAATTTTGTACTAAAATTTTTTATAGTAATGCGAACGAATCATCTTAATCTATTACTTGTACTCGTACTTGTATTATTTCCGATGAGTACACGCGCATATGGCGCTGATGAATGTGTGATGTTGTATACTCCCTACACTAAGATTGCGGTTCCGCCGGGAGAGTCTATCAATTACAGTGTTGACGTCATTAATAATTGTGACGAAGTGAAGAATGCCTCTATTTCCGTCTTAGGAATGCCGCGAGGTTGGAAGTATGAGATGAAAGCCGGAGGTTGGACAGTCGATCAGATATCCGTTCTGCCGGGTGAAAAGAAGAATTTCTCTTTCAAGGTGGATGTCCCGTTTAAAGTAAATAAAGGAACGTACCATTTTACGCTGACTGCCCCTGGCGTGGCGGAATTGCCGTTGACTGTGACTGTATCCGAACAGGGAACTTATCAAACTGAATTTGTGACAAAGCAACCCAATATGCAAGGCAATTCGAAATCAACCTTCAATTTTAACACGACGTTGAAAAATCAGACAGCAGACCAGCAGCTATATGCATTGATGGCAGACGTTCCGAGAGGATGGAATGTCACTTTCCGGGTTGCGGGCAAGCAAGCCACTTCTGCACAAGTGGAAGCCAATGCGACGGAAAATATCAGTATCGATATTAATCCGGCGGCTAATGTGCAGGCGGGCACTTATAAGATTCCGGTCCGTGCGACAACTAGTTCGACCTCTGCCGATATCGAGTTGGAGGTGGTTGTTACTGGTTCCTATGATATCGAGCTGACGACTCCGAGGGGATTGTTGAGCGCGGAGATTACAGCAGGAGATATGAAACGCATTGATCTGCTCGTACGCAACAATGGGTCTGCCGAACTGAAAGATGTCCAGTTGACAGCCTCTAAGCCGGTTGACTGGGAAGTTACCTTTGAACCTTCTAAAATAGAGAAACTGACGGCCGGTGGCACGACGAATGTTACTGCGACGATAAAAGCATCCGGAAAGGCCCTTCCGGGCGATTATGTGACGAAGATGACGGCCAAGACGCCTGAAGTCAATACGACTGCGGAGTTCCGCATATCCGTTCATACTCCCATGGTTTACGGTTGGTTGGGGATTTTGATTATTATGCTCGTGTTGGGCGGTGTGTATTATCTGTTCCGTAAATATGGAAGGAGGTAAATCATGTGCCAGTATGTGATCGAACTTACCGGTTTGACGAAAAAGTATGGAGACTTTACTGCCGTGAACGACTTGAACTTGCAGATTCGCAAAGGTGAGATATTCGGGCTGCTGGGGCCGAACGGGGCAGGGAAATCGACGACCATACTGATGATGCTGGGCCTGACCGAACCGACAACTGGTTCCGTAAAGGTATGTGATATCGACTCCACCACTCATCCGATAGAAGTGAAGCGCAAAGTAGGATATCTGCCGGAGGATGTGGGTTTCTACGAGGATATGACAGGAATCGAGAACCTTGTTTATACAGCCGCCCTTAATGGTATCCGGAGGAAAGAAGCGCGTGCGAAAGCAGAGCGGTTGCTTGATCGGATAGGATTGGTGAAGGAAGCGGATAAAAAGGCCGGTAAATATTCCAAAGGGATGCGTCAACGCCTCGGATTGGCCGATGTGCTGATAAAAAGCCCTGAAGTAATTATTCTGGATGAACCGACTTCCGGGATAGATCCGGCCGGTGTGCAGGAATTTATGGATCTGATCCGGCAGTTGAGCCGGGAAGAGGGATTGACCGTCCTGTTTTCTTCCCATCATCTGAACCAGGTTCAACAAGTTTGCGACCGGGTAGGATTGTTTGGAGGGGGAAAGTTGCTGGCGGAGGTCGAACTGACAGATTTGCATAAGACTGAGCATGGGCTTGACCATATCTATAATCAATATTTCGGGGGAGGACGCGGCCATGAGTAATACGAACCATCCTTTTTGGGTTATTGTCAATAAAGAAATCTCCGATTATGTGAGAAGCTGGCGTTTTATTATCCTGATCGCTATCATTGCACTGACATGTATGGGTTCGTTGTATACGGCTCTGACAAATATCCGTGAAGCGATAAAGCCGAATGATCCTGATGGAGCGTTTCTTTTTCTGAAACTGTTTACGGTTTCGGACGGGACGTTGCCTTCTTTTGCTGTGTTTATCAGTTTTTTAGGACCATTGTTAGGAATTTCATTAGGGTTCGATGCCATTAATTCGGAACAAAATAAAGGGACGTTGAGCCGTATATTGTCTCAGCCGATTCACCGGGATTATCTGATTAATGCGAAGTTTTTGGCTGTAATTGGCATCATGCTGTTCATGTTGGGATTCTTGGTTATGGGATTCGGACTGATTGCGATCGGAATCCCGCCTACGGCTGAAGAGTTTATGCGTGTCGTCTTCTTTCTGTTCGTAAGCCTCTTTTATGTGGCATTCTGGTTGAACTTGTCGATATTCTTTTCAATCCGTTTTAAACAAGCGGCGACTTCGGCATTGGCTTGTGTGGCGATCTGGTTGTTTTTCAGCGTGTTCTATAATATGATTATCAACCTTGTCGGAAAGGCATTGAGTCCTTCGGCTTGGGCTTCTGACTATCAGGTGATCGCTTACCAGCGGTTTATGTTGAATTTGCTGCGTTTTGCACCGAGTGAGTTGTTTAATGAAGCGACGATGACATTGCTGATGCCTTCCGTGAGGAGTTTGGGGCCGCTGACAATGGAGCAGGTGCATGGCGCGATTCCAAGTCCGTTGCCTTTAGGCCAGAGCCTTTTGGTCGTTTGGCCGCAACTGACCGGATTGATTGCTGCGACAGTTGTATGTTTTGCTTTGTCGTATGTCTCTTTTATGAGGAAAGAAGTACGGTCAAGGTAAATAATATGCCAATTCGTAAAATGTGCCGATGAATAGGAAACTCCTGTTGATCGGCACATTTTACGAATTGGCATATTCTCATTATTTATCGTTCTGTTAATTTGAAACGCAGGCGTAGCCGTCCGTCGGTGTAATCGTATGTGAGCATTTTGAAATGTCCGATTTCTGACGTGTTATTGACATGTGCTCCGATACACGCGCAAGTGTCATAGTCTCCGATGCGGACAATGCGCAATGTCTCGCTTGCGTCTTCCGGCAACTTGCTGAGATCGACGATCTTTCCGGCTTCCGCTTTCGGCACAAATTCGATTGTAACCGGCAGATGCCGGTCGATCACCTCATTTATCCGACGTTCTACTTCTTCCATCATTTCGGCGGTCGGTTCTTCCTGCAATTCGTAGTCGCATTTGCTCTTTTTCCGTTCTATATGTGCATTCTTCGAACGCGGGCAACCGAACATACGAACCATTGTCTGGTTCAATATATGTTCAGCCGTATGCATAGGAGGATATTCCTGTTTGTTGTGCTCGTTTAATTGGATTTCCTGTTCCATTGTTCTATTTCCTTCTTTAATATACTATATACATTAACATTCACGTATTCACCGGAAGTCAGCAATTCGCCTTCCCGTTCCGTACCTTCCAGTGTGAATCCCAATCGCTTCGGGACAGCGTTGCTCGGAATGTTGCCGACGGCGCACCGGATTTGGATGCGGTTCATGTTCCGTTCGCGCACGGCCCATTGGCAGAGATAACGGACGGTATTCGTGACGATCCCTTTTCCCCGGTAGGCGGGAAGCAGCCAGTAGCCTATTTCCGTTCGCCGGTTAGGGGCATCGGAGAAGTGGAACCCGGCCAGCCCGCAAATAGCTTCCCCTTGTTCTAAAATGTAGACCGGATCGCGCTGTTCGTAAGGGACAGCCAATACGGATTGCAGGAATCCTTGTTCATCTGCAACACCCTTGAGCCCGTCGACAAAAGGCAGCCAGATGCGCAGATCTTCCCGGTTTTTATCAATCGCTTCGAAAATCAGGGTTGCATCTTCAAAAGTTGCTTCCCGGATCGTATAATCGGAAATGCCTATCGGGTGGGAGTAAGGGCGGATTGTCTTTTCGAAAGCTATCCTTGCACTGTTGTTCCGGTAATACACTTCGCCACAGTATTTGAATCCCAACGTGTCGATCAGGCGAAGCATATAAGCATTGTCATATTTCGTATCTACGCGGAAATTGTAGACACCTTTCTTTCGGCTTACTTCTTCCGCTTGCAACATAAACTGTTTTGCCATGCCCTGCCGTTTCATCTCGTCGGCAATGGCCAGGCGGTGGACGATGACATAAGGCAGATCGTTCGACCATTTGCCTTCTATATCTTTATAGACAGGTTCACCGTCGAATGAAATGACTCCGTATGCAACAACCCGGTCTTCCCGGCAAATGACGTATCCGTTTCCGTCTTGTATGTCTTGACGGATATGTTCGATTGCAGGGTAGTTCTCGTCCCATTGTTGACTTCCAAGGCGTTGCATTTGGGCTTTTGCTTGTCCGATGATTTGCCAGATTCGTTCGATATCTGTCTCTTCTGCTTTTCGGAATATGTCAGATGGTATACTTGAGATTGCCATTTGTCTTTTGATTTTATTGTAATGAATCCTCAAAGATAGTTTTTATTTTATTATTCCAAATAGAGGCAATCAGTCCTTGTCTTTAGCACGGGCATTTCTATATAAAGTCTTTAGCAAAACAACTATCATACTATCATAATTGAGTTTATGTGATTGTAAAACAGTATGTTATTCTATGATAGTTCTTGCTTTTAACTATCATTCATCTATCATAACTATCATGGGTGAAAAGTAATAAGGCATTATATATCAGTATTTTATCAAATGATGGATATGTTCTGAAGCTGATACAAAATAGATTAAAGAGGCTCGTTTTTTCATGAAGACAAGCTACTTTTTTGGTGAAAACAACTTGAAAAGTTTCTTCAGACCCGGGTGGAAGGGCATGGGAGATCCGGGTGTGGAGGAGGTGGAGACCCGGATCTTCGTGAAACCGGAACGGGGATGTGGAGCTGTTTATCTGCCTTGTTTGAGGAGATTTTATGCACTGTTTCTGATTATAATCCAGTGGAATACCTGCTTTTTAAACACAAACAGTTCCTTATACTTGTAGATGGCCATTATGAATCAAGAATGCATAAATAACTATTGTCAATGATATTTGATCACGGTTTTGGTGCGGTTGCCCTGAAGAAACTACTTGAAACTATCATATTTGAATAATTATTTGTACTTTTGTCCGTCAATTTGGCGTAGGCCGGACGGCCCCGTCTCTTTACTGAATAAATTTTAAAGCGATGAATATATCTTACAATTGGCTGAAAGATTATCTTGATTTTGATTTACAGCCTGATGAAGTAGCAGCAGCACTTACCTCTATTGGTTTGGAAACCGGAGGGGTAGAAGAAGTTCAAACCATCAAAGGTGGATTGGAAGGACTTGTCATCGGTGAAGTTCTTACTTGCGAAGAACATCCGAATTCCGATCACTTGCACATTACAACCGTGAATGTTGGCGGCGCGGAACCCTTGCAGATTGTTTGTGGTGCGCCGAATGTAGCTGCCGGACAGAAAGTGGTTGTTGCTGTAAACGGTACTAAATTGTATGATGGTGATGAGTGCTTTACGATCAAGCGCTCTAAAATCCGTGGCGTTGAATCGAACGGTATGATTTGTGCTGAAGATGAAATCGGTATTGGAACAGATCATGCAGGTATAATCGTACTGCCGGCCGATGCGGTAGTCGGTACTCCGGCCAAAGAATATTATAATGTGAAGAGCGATTATGTGCTGGAAGTTGATATCACGCCGAACCGTGTGGATGCCACTTCTCATTTAGGTGTAGCTCGCGACCTGGCCGCTTACCTGAAACAGAACGGTAAGCCTGCCAACTTGAAACGTCCGAGTGTGGATGCTTTCAAGATTGATGATGAAGTTCCGGCTATCGAAGTTGTCGTTGAAAATAAAGAAGCCTGTCTGCGCTATTCAGGTATTACGATTAAAAATGTAACTGTAAAGGAAAGTCCGGAATGGTTGCAGAACCGTTTGAAGGTGATCGGCCTGCGTCCCATTAATAACGTGGTGGATATCACGAACTATATCTTGCACGGCGTAGGACAGCCTTTGCACTCTTTCGATGCCGATAAGATCAAAGGTAATAAAGTCGTGGTACGCTCGGCGACGGAAGGTGCCAAGTTTGTGACGCTCGATGGTGTGGAACGTACGTTGACCGACCGTGATCTGATGATTTGCAATGTGGAAGAGCCGATGTGTATCGCCGGTGTATTTGGCGGACTCGATTCCGGTGTGACGGAACAGACTAAGAATGTATTCCTGGAATCTGCCACTTTCCATCCGACTTGGATCCGTAAGACAGCCCGTCGCTTCGGTCTGAATACGGATGCTTCTTTCCGCTATGAACGCGGCTTGGATCCGAATCAGACGGTCGAAGTGATGAAGCGTGCTGCTCTGTTGATTCAGGAAGTGGCAGGCGGAACGATTACGGGTGCTATCCAGGATATTTATCCGGTTCCGGTTGCCCCCTATCGTGTGGAACTGACTTACGATAAGGTCAATACATTGATCGGCAAGGTGATTCCGGTTGAAACGGTCAAGAGCATTCTGGAAAGCTTGGAAATGAAGATCGTTTCCGAAACTGCCGAAGGTTTGGTGATTGATGTGCCTGTATATCGTATTGATGTACAGCGCGATGTCGACGTGATCGAGGATATTCTCCGTATTTACGGATATAATAATGTGGAATTCAGTGACAATGTAAAGTCTAATCTGAGCTATCAGACTCCGACTGACCGCAGTTATAAATTGCAGAACCTGATTTCCGAACAACTTTGCGGTTGCGGTTTCAACGAGATCCTGAATAACTCGCTGACACGCTCGGCCTACTATGACAATCTTTCCACTTACCCGGTTTCTCACTGTGTGATGTTGATGAATCCGTTGAGCGCAGATCTGAATTGCATGCGCCAGACGTTGTTGTTCGGAGGCTTGGAAAGTGTCGAACATAATGCGAAACGCAAAAATGGCAATATCCGCTTCTTCGAATTCGGAAATTGCTATGATTACAATATCGACCATAAGAAGGAAGGTGAAACATTGGCCGAATTCTCGGAAGATTATCGTTTGGGCTTGTGGGTAAGCGGCAGCCGTGTGGATAACAACTGGGCGCATCCGAATGAAAAGTCTTCTGTTTATGAATTGAAGGCATATGTGGAAAACATCTTGGTTCGTCTCGGTGTGAATTTGCAGAAGGTCATTTTTGGTAATCTGGCTAACGATATCTATTCGGCAGGTTTGAGTATTACGACTTCGTCCGGGCGCCAGTTAGGTACGATGGGTATCGTCAGCCCGAAGATCTGTAAGGAATTGGATATTGAAACGGATGTCTATTATGCGGAACTTTCCTGGACATTGTTGATGAAGGAAATCAAGAAGAGCAAGGTTACCTTCTCTGAAATTTCCAAGTTCCCGGCAGTGAAACGAGATCTAGCCTTGTTGTTAGAGAAGAATGTTCAATTTGCCGAAATAGAAAAGATCGCAACGGAAAGTGAACGTAAACTGTTGAAAGACGTTGCTTTGTTTGATGTATACGAAGGAAAGAATCTGCCGGCTGGCAAGAAATCATATGCCGTCAGCTTCTATTTGCAGGATGAAGGAAAGACTTTGAATGATAAGCAGATCGATGCTATCATGAAAAAGATCCAGACAAATTTGGAACAGAAGTTAGGTGCACAATTGAGAGGATAAAAAACATAAATCATAAATCATAAGATCATAAATTATGGGAAGAGCGTTTGAGTTTCGTAAAGCGAGAAAGTTTAAGCGTTGGGGCAATATGGCCCGTGTATTTACTAAGTTGGGTAAAGAAATTACGATAGCTGCAAAACAAGGTGGACCGGAACCTGAAAACAATCCGCGTTTGCGTGTATTGATGCAGACTGCTAAAAAAGAGAACATGCCGAAAGATAATGTCGAACGTGCTATCAAGCGGGCTGTCTCTAAGGATTTTACCGATTATAAAGAAATGAACTACGAGGGATATGGTCCTTTCGGTATTGCTATTTTTGTGGAAACTGCGACAGACAATACGACTCGTACTGTAGCAAATGTACGTAGTTATTTCAACAAGAACGGTGGTTCTTTGGGTACATCCGGCAGTTTGGAGTTCCTGTTCGAGCATAAATGTGTTTTCCATATTGCGAAAAAGGATGGCATGTCGTTGGAAGATCTTGAGTTGGAGCTGATAGACTATGGAGTCGATGAAGTGGATGAAGATGAAGACGAAGTGGTTCTCTATGGTGAATTTGCCCAGAATTCGGCTATTCAGAAATATCTGGAAGAGAATGGATATGAAATCACCAGTAGCGAATTTGTCCGTATTCCGAACGATGTGAAAGAAGTGACTCCCGAGCAGCGTGAATCGATTGAAAAATTGATTGAAAAGTTGGAAGAGGACGAAGACGTTCAGAATGTGTTCCACAATATGAAGGAAGACGAAAACGGAGACGAAGAATAAGTTCGTATTTGTTATAGAATAAAAAAGAGAGTACAAGGACTATAACCTTGTACTCTCTTTTTTATTCTATATCAGTATTTATATCAAAAAATCTTCTTTTCTTTGCTGTACTTTATTTCAATACAAATACATTTTTTAGTGGTTATGAAAGGTTTTAGAACTCTACTTTGTGTTATTTCGTTAGCCTTATCAGGCGTAATTGTGAGTGATGTTATGGCCCAGAAAGAATTGGGTGTGTTTAATTCTTTGGCAGTAGGTGTGGGCGTCGGTACTACCGGTATCGACGTGAATGTGGCAACTCCCATCACATCTCACTTTGATTTACGTGGTGGTTTTTCCATTATGCCAAATTTCAGCATGAGTACGGATGTAGATGTTGATGTGGAAGCTATGGAAGGCGTGAGTGTTCCCTCTACGATTGGTATGGAGGGAAGTATCAAGCGTGTTTCCGGTGAATTACTTGTGAATTATTATCCGTTTAAAAAAAGTTCTTTCTTTTTGACTGCTGGTGCTTACTTTGGCGGGGGAACTTTATTAAAAATAAATGGGCATAGTGATGAATTGAAGGAATTGGTAGCCGAAGCCGGTAAGGCCGGTGTTGTTATCGGCGATTATACGATTCCGGTAGACAAAAACGGTAATGTGTCAGGTGGCTTGAAAGTTTCGAATTTCCGTCCGTATGTGGGTTTGGGGTTCGGCCGTGCCGTACCGAAGAAACGGCTTGGTGTAATGTTCGAGCTGGGAGTCCAGTTCCACGGCAAACCGGATGTTTATACGGACTATGGTAATGTCAACAATTTGTTGGATGAAGTCGATCCGGACGATACGTTTTCGAAAATCATGGATAAGCTCACTGTTTATCCGGTTATGAAGATACGTCTGTGTGGACGGATTTTCTAATCGTACGTAAATATATATATTAAATGAAAGCCTGGCTGTGGGGAGTCAGGCTTTCATTTTTACTATAAATAAGACTGGGTTGTCTTTGTTTGTCAGGTCAGGAAAAGAGTAGGCAAGTTCTTTGCCGCTTTTATAATAACAGTAGGTGTTGCTTTGAAGGTCTATGGATTGAAGTTCGAGAATCTTGCCTGTCTTGTAAAAGTTGTCATCCAATCCTCCTTGCACGTGATAGGCTTTTGTTCTTCGTTGGTCGTAACAAAATGTATAGCTACGTTCCGGTAGAGTAGGATCGTAGTGTGTTGAGATTAAAAAACGTGTCCCGATCTGTAAAGGAAGAATTTTTGCGTAGTCCTCGGTGATGGTCAACTGGTTGCTATTGATGAGATAGAGTGTGTCGTTTAAGATATGGGCTGGCTGTAAGGATGGAGCTTGTACATAAACGTGCCCGTCCTTGACGGCTATTTCGGTACCTGTCTTGTAATTGATATCCATTCTTCCCAAATCGGCAACATCCAGTTTGCGCTTCCCGACTTCATTAAAGTAGAGATCAAATTTATAGAGCCATTGTTCGATTGACGGAGCTTGCTTGTTTTCTGAATTAACCAAGTCTATTGTTGTCCACAGATGGTTGTTATAATAAGCCATATGCCCGAAAGTTTTCCATGAAGCATCTTGAGGGAGGATACTCTGAAAAAGGAGTTGCCCGTCGTAATCATAATAGTATACCTCATGTCCGGTGCCGATCACGACCAGCCGGTCGTGGACAGGATCGACCGCATAGTCAACCAGTTCGACTGGCTGTCTCGTTCCTGGCAGATGTGCCGTTATTTGTCCGAGAAATTGACCGGAACTGTTGAAATGATAAAGTTGACGATCGCTGACAAGGAAGATGTCTTCCCGGTCGCGCTTGATCATTTTAATCTTGTTCAAAGAACAATGTCCGTTTGTTTTCAAAGGGATGGCGATCACCTCCTCGGCGACATCGGACAGACTTCCTTCCGGTTGACATTGAGGCAAATCGGTAGTATGGATCACTTGATATCCGATCCAGCCGTATAAGGCTATCAGACATATGAATAAAAGATTAAAGGTTTTTCTCATTTCATTTCTAATTAAAAAATTCCTTTGTATAACCTTTGCGCTTTCTAGCTCGAGAACAGAATAATTCG
>ERZ773144.2911-NODE-2911-length-12623-cov-2.691677_pt1 | contig 12623 bp, 9 predicted proteins | sample MGYA00580849_ERZ773144 | MGnify/ENA primary metagenome ERZ773144 (study PRJEB29015, sample SAMEA2737861) | human gut metagenome | biome: human gut; feature: human-associated habitat; material: faeces | place: China | collected 2012 ...
CTTGGTCGCAACTACAATAGCGGAGTATTTCAGGGACAGGGGAAATGACGTGCTTTTGATGATGGACTCCCTTACCCGCTATGCCATGGCCCAGCGGGAAGTTGGGCTTGCCATCGGGGAACCGCCTATTGCCAGGGGCTATACGCCCTCTATCTATGCCGAGCTTCCAAAACTTTTGGAGCGGAGCGGTAATTTTAATCAGGGCTCCATAACAGGAGTATACACGGTGCTGGTGGAGGGCGATGATACAAACGAACCGATTTCCGACACGGTCCGGGGGATTCTGGACGGCCATATCGTGCTCAGCCGGCAGCTTGCAAGTGAGAACCATTTTCCCGCCATTGACATTGGAGCCAGTATTTCAAGATTAATGGTAGAGGTAGTTTCAAAGGAACACAGGATTTTGGCCTCCCGTTTCCGGAATATGATGGGGCTGTATCAGAAAAACGCAGACCTTATCTCAATCGGCGCATATAAAAAAGGAAGCAACGGAGCCTTAGACGAGGCGGTTTCTAAAATAGACCGCATGAACCAGTTCCTGGAGCAGGACATTGATGAAAGCTTTGAATACCATGAGGTATTGGCATTATTGAAAGAAATTACCGGATAGGAGACAATGACATGAAGCAGTTCCGGTTTGGCCTGGATACGGTCCTTGATTATAAGATGCAGACATTGGAACATTTAAAAACAGAACATGCTGCCATTAACAGAAAAGTCATCCGTCAGGAGGAAGAGGTAATCCGCGCCCACAGCAGCCTGAGCGGTTATGAAGATGCATTTGACCGTACAAAGGGTTCCGGGGCCTTAATTGAATATTACCGCCTGTATGACATGTGCATTGAACGGATGGGAAAAATCCTGGAGGAAGAAGAGGGAAGGCTTGAGGATTTAAGGGTAAAGGAAGAATGCAAAAAAAAGGAGGTTGTGGCGGCTAAGATAGACACCTCCAAATTTGAGAAGCTGAAGGACAGGCGCCAGACCGCATATAATAAAGAGCTGATGAGAGCGGAAGAACGGTTTTCCGAAGAATTTGTAATCCGGAGCGCGGTGTTAAACCGCAGCCAGCACCGGGGATAAGACTGATAATTGCAGCAGCAGCTGTTGATTATAAAAATAATAATGAGGAGGAAACGCTTATGACCAATGTTGAGATGGTGCGGATGATAAGGCAGGATAAGAAGCTGTCCAATCCATCAAAACCACCTGGGAAGAAAAATGCGGATTTTTCCCACATGCTCAGTGCAAAAGCTGCGGATGTGAAGGATGCCGGATTGCCCCGGCCGGATGGAAAAATCCGGGAAAAGCAGGACGGCGGGCAAACAAAACCAAAGGAGGAGCCGGACGCTGATGATTTCCAGACCCTGAAACAGCGCCATGATTTTGCGGCAAGGTTTGAATGGGGTATGAGCCAATCTATTCCGGTGTGTGGAATGCTGGGATGGAACAGGGCAAAAAAAGTCGAGAGCATTTTCCTTATGATGATTATAATGTGTGTGTAAGGCGGTGGACAGATAATGGAACAGATAAAAGGGAACGCGGGACAGATTGAAGCAGCGCGGGACAAAGCGGGGCAGGACGTATCCACGCAGGTTGATGCGGTGCAGATTGAAGCGGTGCAGAGGATGCAGGATTATATAGCCGGGCATCTGGATGAGGAAATCAGCTTAGGAGCCCTGGCCGCATGTTCCCTGTATTCACCCTGGTATTCCTACCGGCTTTTTGTACGCCATGTGGGAATGACTCCTTCGGATTATATCCGCAGGTTCCGGCTTTCGCGTTCAGCGCTCAGACTGAGGGATGGGAAGATAAAGGTTGTGGATGTTGCTTTTGAAATGGGATTTAAAAGTGTGGACGGCTACCAGAGGGCATTTTCCAGGGAATTTGGATGCAATCCAAAGGAATATGCTCTGAACCCGGTTCCTATCAATCTGTTTACACCTTACGGAGTCAAGTACAGGTATATCAGAAGGGAGAAAAGCATGGAAGCAGTTAAAAATGTATTTATCCGGGAAATCCAAAAGCCGGAGCGCAAGGTATTGGTAAAACGGGGCGTAAAGGCGGAGGAGTATTTTACGTATTGTGAAGAGGTGGGCTGCGATGTGTGGGGACTGCTCACAAGCATCCGTTCCATCAGCGGGGAGCCGGTGTGCCTGTGGCTGCCGGGCGCCTATGTAAAGCCGGGCACGTCCGTGTATGTGCAGGGCGTGGAGGTGGCGGCGGATTATGACGGCGTGGTGCCTGAAGGTTTTGATGTGATAACGTTTCCTGCATGCAGATACCTGATGTTCCAGGGGGAACCATTTGCCGAGGAAGACTACTGTGAAGCAATCGGTCAGGTGCAGGCAGCCATCAGCCGGTATGAACCGTCGGCGGCCGGGTACAGATGGGACAGGGACAATCCCCGGATCCAGCTGGAACCCATAGGAACCAGGGGATACATTGAACTGCTGCCCGTCAGGGAGCTGGCGGATGGTTAAAATCAGGAACAATGGTTAAAAATAAGTTAATATACTTGCATTTGCGTGCCTTTCCTATATAATCGGTACTGTATTATCAAGTAAAAAAGAACCGGTTGACAGATAGATGTTAAGGAGGCACACCATGAGAGGCGTAGAAACGCGTATACAGGAAATCAGGCACAGGATATTCAGGGAAGTGGCCCGCATGGCTTACCACACGGAATGGCCTGTGGATAAAAGGATAGAAGAACTTCCCTATAAAATCATTCCGGGAGAGATTGGCAATTACCGCAGCGACGTATTCTTGGAAAGGGCCATTGTGGGGGAGCGGCTGAGACTGGCCATGGGGCTTCCCTACCGCAGCGCGGCTGACCCTGCGCCGATATCGGATAATATAGAAGCCGCGGACCAGCCTGAGACGTATTATACGCCTCCCCTTATCAATGTGATGAAGTTTGCATGCAATGCCTGCCATGAAATGCGGGTAATGGTGACGGACGGATGCCAGGGCTGCCTGGCCCACCCCTGTGTGGAGGTGTGCCCTAAGGATGCTGTGAGCATTGACCGTTCCAACGGACGCTCCCATATTGACCAGGACAAATGCATCCGGTGCAAAAGGTGCGCGGATGTCTGTTCCTACCATGCAATCATTGTCCAGGAACGTCCGTGTGCAGCGGCCTGCGGCATGGACTGCATACACTCAGATGAAAACGGCAAGGCGGATATTGATTATGATAAATGTGTATCCTGCGGCATGTGCCTTGTGAACTGCCCCTTTGGGGCCATTGCGGACAAGTCCCAGATATTCCAGGTCATCCGCGCCATCCAGTCCGGCGAGCGTGTGTATGCTGCCGTGGCGCCCGCATTCGTGGGACAGTTCGGCCAGAAGGTGACGCCGGGCAAACTGCGTGCGGCCATGAAGGCGCTGGGATTTGCCGATGTTTTTGAGGTGGCTGTGGGCGCCGACCTGTGCGCCACCCAGGAGGCTATTGACTTCATGCAGGAGGTACCGGAAAAGCTTCCGTTCATGGCCACATCCTGTTGTCCGGCCTGGTCCATGATGGCTAAGAAGCTGTTCCCTGAACAGGCTGACTGCATTTCCATGGCCCTGACCCCCATGACCCTGACAGCCCGTCTGATTAAACGGCACCATAAGAACGCCAAGGTTGTGTTCATCGGTCCGTGCGCGGCCAAGAAGCTGGAAGCCATGCGGACGGATATCCGCAGTGATGTGGACTTTGTGCTGACCTTTGAGGAGATGGACGGGATTTTTGATGCAAAGCATGTGGAGATTGAGAAAATGGAGGAGGACCCGGACGGTGTCAATGACGCGTCCATGGACGGGCGTAACTTTGCCGTGTCAGGAGGCGTTGCAAAGTCAGTGGTTGACGTCATCCACCAGCGCTTCCCGGACAGGGAAATCAAGGTTGCCAACGCAGAAGGGCTTAAGGACTGCCGGAAGCTTCTTACCATGGCCAAGGCAGGCAAATACAACGGTTACCTGTTAGAGGGAATGGCGTGTCCGGGCGGATGCGTGGCTGGGGCAGGAACCATGCAGCCCATAAAGAAATCCCAGGCAGCAGTGAACCTTTATGCCTCCAAGGCAAACCATAAGACATCCAATGAGACAGAGCATGTGAAGGAACTGGATAAGCTTGTGGATTAATGAGGAAGTTAAACTGCTTGACCTTATACGGGCCTTGTAGTAGAATAAGAGTAGTTAGCTTATGCTAATAGAACGGAGCGGCATGGCCACCATAAGGCTATGCCGCTTCATAGCGTTTTCATGAATTCCGGTACCGTGCGGTCCATGGCGGTACCGGTACATATAGGACAGGGGGTAACCATATGCTTTTGATGAACCGGACACTGCTGAAACTATCAAAGGGACTGTGGGGATGGATGGCGGCAATCGCCGGACTTAAGATGGTGACTTTGATTGGGGCGGCAGCGTTTGCAAAAACGATTTCAGGCTTTCTTGGCAATATTGCCTCGCCGTCCCTGACGGTTAAGGATGCTGGCGCTGCCATCCTTTCCGCGCTGGCGGCGGCATTTCTCATGCTCTGTTCCGAACTTCTCCGGGGAGAGGCGGAGTACCGCTGCACGGCCAGGGCCAGGACTGGGCTGAGGGCCAGGATTTTTTCCAAGGTCCTGGAGCTGGACGCAGGCAACATCGAGAAAATAGGACCGGTTTCAGCCATCACGTCATCGGTTGACGGTGTGGAATCCATGCAGACTTATTACAGCCAGTATCTTCCGGGGCTGATTTACTGCATGTGCGCCCCGGTCTATCTGTTTTTCCAGCTCAAGGGGGCCTCCCTTACAGTTGCAATCCTGCTGTTTGCCATTGCATTTATCCTGCTGCCGCTGAATAATGTGTTCCGGTCCAGGATTGAGCTGCTCAAGACAGAGTATTGGACCTCACTGGAGGACCTGACCGGTTATTACCTGGAAAGTGTCCGGGGGCTGGCCACGCTTAAGCTGTTTGAAAGGGATGAGGACAGGACCGCTGTGCTGACCGGTAAGGCAGATGCGTTTAACCGGAAAATCATGGATGTGATGAAGGTCAACTTCCTGTCCTTTTTGATGACGGACGGTATGATATACGGCGCCGTCCTTGCTGCCACTGGAATCATATGCATTAACCTGGTACGGGGAAATGTTTCATTCAGCGCGGCCCTTATGGTGCTGCTTCTGTCCTACAGCTTCTTTGACTCTGTGCGCCAGCTCATGGGAGCCACCCATACGGCGCTGGCAGGTGTATCGGCGGCGGAGAAGGTATCGGATCTGCTGGATATGGATACTTCCAGGCCCTATTGCCCGGATTTCCCAAAGGATGAGACGGGTTATATGGGAATACGGATGGAGCATGTCTCGCACACTTATACGGGAAGGAACATTGCGCTTAAGGATGTCTCACTGACAATCCGGCGGGGAAAGGTGACTGCCCTGGCCGGGCTTTCCGGCTGCGGCAAAAGTACGGTGGCCGGGCTTCTCATGCGCTTTTTTGACCCGGCAGGCGGACGGATTGTACTGGAAGGCAGGGACTATATCAGCTTTACGCCCGAGGAGCTTAGAAAGCATATTATCATGGTTCCGCAGTCCGTCAGCATGTTTGCGGGAACCATTGCCGACAACCTGAGGATTGCAAAGGAGGATGCTTCTGAGGAGGAACTGCTTGAGGCGCTTAAACAGGTGCGCCTGAAGGACTGGGTCCTGGAACAGCCGGACGGTCTTCTTACGGATGTGGGCGATGGCGGCGGCAGGCTGTCCGGCGGGCAGAGGCAGAAAATCGGAATCGCCAGGGCGCTTCTGTGCCAGGCTGAATATATTATTTTTGATGAGGCAACTTCCAGCGTGGATGTGGAGAGCGAGCAGGAGATATGGAACTGCATTGACAGGCTGGCCCTGACAAGGACCCTGATCATCATTTCCCACCGGCTGTCCACCATCCGCAGCGCTGACTGCATCTATGTCCTGGACGGAGGGGAAATCTCAGAGAGCGGCCGCCATGAGGAGCTGATGCAGCGGCATGGCCTGTATCACAGGCTGGTGACGGAACAGGCGCAGCTGGAAGGACAGGCGCAGCCGGAAGCACTGGCAGAAAGGGGGCGGGAATCATGAAGCGTAAATTCCAATATTCAATCCGTGAGATGACCATCCGTCTGTTAAAGATTGCGGCTCCGGTCAAAGCGCCTCTGGCAGCGGCAGCCATTGCAAGTATTGTGGGGAATCTTTCCCATATGGGGCTTATGGGATTTGGCGCCCTTTGGATCCTTGCCTGCGCAGACTGGCTGCCAGAGGGAAGTCCTGTGCTGTTTGGGACGCTGATGGCGGCCTGTGCCATCCTGATAGTGGCCTGCCGTTATCTGGAAGGCGTGGCCTCCCATGCAGGGGCATATCAGCTCCTGGCATCCATGCGGATCCATTTGTTTAAGACCATACGAAAACTGGCGCCCGCCTGCCTGATGGACAGGACCAAGGGTGATATCCTGAACGTGGCTGTGTCGGATATTGAGACAATCGAGTATTTTTTTGCACACACCATCGGGCCTATGTTTACGGTAATCATCCTTCCGTGCACAACCCTTGGGCTGGCGCTGTATATCAATCCCCTGTTTGCGGCAGCGCTGCTGCCCGTGTACGTGATAATCAGCATCCTGCTGCCCCTGCTTGCCATGAAAGCGGGAAGGCCGGTGGGCATGCGTTACAGGACAAGGCTTGGGGAGATGAAATCCCTTGTGCTGGAAAGCGTGTATGGAATCAAGGATATCCAGATATTTGGCTTTGGGAACAGGCAGCTGGAGCGTGTGCTGGAACAGAACAGGAAGGTAAACCAGGCAGCCCACGGGCTGACCATGCATAAGCAGGCCGTGTCCTCAGCCCCTACCTTTTTCGTGTACCTGGCCAGGATACTGATCCTTCTGGCGGCCTCTGTCCTTGCTGCCAACGGCGCCCCCAATCCCATTGGCACGGTCGTGATATCCTTTGTGGCGGTAGCTTCCTTTTCCTCCACGTTTTCGCTGACCATGGTCATATCCAGCCTGCTGGAGGCTTTTGCGGCAGCGGAGCGGCTGTTCATCATTGAGGATACGCGGCCTGAGATTGTGGAAACAGCACATCCCCAGACCGCAGGGACCATAAGAAGCATTGAATTTGACCATGTTTCCTTTGGCTATTCACAGGAAAGGGGAAAAATCCTGGACGGCTTTGACCTTAAGATTGAGGAAGGGGACAAGGTTGGCATCGTGGGTGAAAGCGGCATCGGCAAATCCACGGTGCTGCGCCTTTTGCTGCGGTTCTGGAATCCGTCAGAAGGTTCCATCCGGATTAACGGCATTTCCATTGACCAGATTTCACTGGAAGAACTGCACCGCAGGATAGCGGTATTGGAACAGGATACCTTTCTATTCAACGGCACCATTGCGGACAATATTGCCCTGGGAAAACCGGAGGCGTCCATGGATGAAATCATGACAGCGGCAAAACGTGCGGGCCTCCATGATTTTGTACGGACATTGCCGGACGGGTATGCAACGGAAATGGGCGCCATGGGCAGCCGCCTGTCCGGAGGGGAACGCCAGCGGGTGGGCATTGCCAGGGTCATGCTGGCTGATCCTGACGTGGTGGTGATGGATGAACCCACCAGCAGCCTGGATATACTGCACGAAAAGGAGCTGTTAAAGACCCTGGAAAAAGAATATTCCCATAAAACCCTGCTGATCATATCACATCGGATGTCCACCCTGACCGGATGCACCAGGATCATACACCTGGAACACGGAAAAGGGACCGGGGGTACGGGAAAGGAAAACATGTTTGACTAATCTGCAATTAATTGGTATGATTTTATTTAAATTTTATAAATTGGAGGTTAGATATGGGATATTTGGTTTGTATCCTGCTCTACATTGCCGGAATCATCATCTATGGCATTGTGATGGGCAAGAAAAAGGTTAAGACATCTGACGATTTCGTGGTTGCGGGGCGTCAGCTGCCATTTATGATCCTGATAGGGACCCTGCTTGCAAGCTGGTGCGGAGGCGGCGGTATTACCGGAAGCGCCAGTGTGGTGTACCTGTATGGTCCGGTTGTGGGAACCCTGCACTTTGCAGGAGCGCCCATCGGCATGCTGCTTCTGTACTTTATATCCAGCAAGGTGCGCAGCAGCACGAAGATTACGGTGCCTGAGGTATTTGCGGCACGCTATGGCGACGGGGCAAGCATCATTGCTGTTATCTGCATCATGCTGGCTTATGTGGGTCTTTGCGCAACACAGATTAAGGCGGCCGGCAATATCATCAGCCTGATTACGGGCATGGATGCAAACCTGGCAACCGTGCTGTCAGCGGTCGGCATCCTGCTCCTGACTGTTTCCGGCGGGATGATTTCCGTGGCTTATACGGATGCTGTCAGCGCGCTGCTGATGGTAGGCGGCTTCCTCCTTGCCATCCCCATGCTGATCGGCAAGGCCGGCGGATGGTCTGAGGCCATGGCTGCCATACCCGCGGAACGGCTGACAGGAACCGGGGGACTGGGCGTGATTGCGATTCTCGGCTACATGATACCGACCATTTCCCTGCTGTTAGGCGACCAGAACATGATGCAGCGTTTTGCGTCCGCCAAGAGTGCGGAAGAGGCAAAGAAGTCCAATCTTGGATTGTTTGCAGCAGAAATCACGGTCTGTGTGCTGATTATCCTTATGTGTACCATAGGAATTGCCCTGTTCCCAAGCCTGGACGTGCCGTCCAACATTATTTTCTCACTTGCGGTTAATTACCTGCCATTTGTGCTGGGCGCAGTGGTGCTGGTAGCCTGCGTGGCATTTATCGTTACAACGGCTGATTCCTATCTGCTGAGCGCTGCCACCAATGTTACATATGATGTATGGGGCAAATATCTGAACAAGAACGCGGATGATAAGCAGAAAATCCGCTTCATGCGCGCCACCATCCTGGTGCTCACCATCCTGGCGGTCGTGCTGACCCTGTTCTTCCCAACCATCCTGAGCCTGCAGATGACAGCTTATACCATGTATGGTGCGGCCATTACCCCGGCCCTTTTGTTTGCCCTGTTCTCCAGGAAGGTGACAAAGGCTGGCGGCATTGCGGGAATCCTGACCGGCGGCGTGGTGACGGTTGTATGGACCATGGCGCTTAACAGCCCCTACGGGATTGCCAGCGCCATTGTGGCTGTCCCGGCAGCAGTGGTTGTGATTGTGTTAGTCAGCGCTCTGACCGGATTCAAGGGGGAAGAGACCTATAAGCTTCTGTATAAGGACAGCAAATCTTAATAAGGTTCAGTGCCAGGGAGCTGCGCTTAATGCCCTGGGATATGAAAGGAAAGGAATCGGTTTATTATGGAAGACCCACGTATACGTAAATTTGCCAAGTTTTTAATTAACCATGCAGTGTATCTCCAGAAGGATGAGAAAATCCTTCTGGAGCTGCACGGAAAGCAGACAGGCCTTTTAAAGGCGCTGGTGGAGGAGGCCTACGCGGCCGGAGGAAAGCCTTTTGTACACATCTTTGATTATGAGGTGGAAGGCGCCCTGATTGAGGGAAGCAGCGAGGCGCACATGGCTGAAATCGCATCCTATGAGCTGGAACGGATGAAGGACATGGACGCCTACATCGACATACGGGCCACGGATAACATCAGTGTGTGGAACCGTGTTTCAGATGAGAAAAACGGATACTACCGCAAGCATTACTGGGGGCCCATCCATCTGGCGGAACGCTGCAACCACACCAAGTGGTCCGTGCTGCGCTATCCCAATGATGCCATGGCCCAGCTGGCCGGCATGAGCACTGAGGAATATGAGGATTTTTATTTTGCAGCCTGCCTGGTGGATTATGATAAGATGGGAAAGGCCATGGAGAAGCTGGAAGCGCTGATGGACCGCACGGACAAGGTACATATCCTGGGGCCTGGGACCGACATCACCTTTTCCATCAAGGGTATCCCGTGTTATGGCATGCACGGCAATAAGAATATACCGGACGGCGAGGTTTACACGGCGCCGGTCAGGGAGTCTGTCAATGGGGTGATAACATACAATACCCCGGCGCCGTATGACGGCTTTGTGTATCAGAATGTGAAGCTGGTGTTTAAGGACGGTAAGATTGTGGAATGCAGCTCCAACAATACGGACCGCATGAATAAGATATTTGATATTGATGAGGGAGCCCGCTATGTGGGAGAGTTTGCCTTTGGCGTAAACCCCCAGATCCACCGGGCAATCGGGGATATCCTTTTTGATGAGAAGATTGCCGGAAGCTTCCACCTGACCCCGGGCAATGCTTATGACAACACGGATAACGGCAACCACTCCGCGGTGCACTGGGATTTAATCTGTATCCAGACACCGGAATACGGCGGCGGGGAAATCTGGTTTGACGATGTGCTGATCCGCAAGGACGGGATGTTTGTGCTGGATGAACTGAAGTGCCTGAATCCGGAAAATTTGATTTAAATTAAGGGGCGTAATGGGGCGGGGATGTATCCGGAATGCAAAAACAGAAGGCGGATTTGGGCGTGGGGCGCTCCAGATCCGCCTTCTGTTTTTTTGCATTCCGGCCGGGCACACAAACACCGGCACATAGCCCTTGCATAGTCCCAGGGCCCGTTCTTTTAGGCAGATATCCGCCGGCCTCTTATATCATCCCTTCTCCATCATGATTTCCAGTATTGTCCGGTCTGTCTGCGCCATGCCCGGATTGCTGACGCGGCCCATGTTGCGGATAGCTTCTTCCGGCGTGCCGGCGCAGATCCCGTCCGTTGGCTGAAGGACCGTGCCTTCCATGGCAAGACAGGCGCTCATGAGGGCCGCGCTGCTGGCAGTGGCCAGCTTCAGGGCGCAGCCGATTTTTCCTCCGTCACATATCATTCCGGTCAAGTTGCCGCTCATATTGATGATAGCATTGCCCATCTGCCGGTGGCTGCCGCCCATGAGCCATACCATGGCAGCGGAAGCAGCGGAGGCAGCAGACACACCGCAGCCGCAGGTGGCGGATAATTTCCCTGTGAATTCCTTGATATAGACATTAAGGGTATGGGAGATGGCCAGGGCCTTGACCAGCTGTTCCCTGGATGCGCCCAGATAGTCTGCTGTCTCCAGTACGGGAAGGATGGCGGTGAGTCCGTGGTTGCCGCTTCCGGCACTGCTCATGACCGCATAGGGACAGCCGCACATCCTCCCCTCGGCGCTGCTGGCCATGACGGTCATGATCCTGGTCATCAGGCTGCTGCCCATGATGCCGGTGGCGCTGTATTTTTTCAGGCAGGATGCAATGCCGATGCCCGGCTCATGCTCCAGTCCATATCCTGCCATCCGGCTGTTCATGTCCGCGCCTTCCTTCATGAAGGCAAGTTCCTCCTGGCTGCATTCTTCTATCAGGGACACGATGCCGGATATGGACATCCGGGTCAGTTCCTTATGAAGCTGTGTCTGTCCGGACAGGGAGTATTCTTTCTGGTCCAGGATTTCAAGCCTGCCTTCCGGAAATATTTCCCGTGCAGTATATACAATGTTGGAATGGGTATTGCGGATGGTGCTGGTTCCCCGTCCTGCGGTGGTGGTAACCACGGCATGGGCATAGAGCTGTGCTTCGCTGGCTTTTATTTCAATACCCACCTGATTGTCCTCCACCAGCCGGATGGAACGGCTGCTGATGTCAGGGGTCAGGTTTTCTAACAGCTGCAGTCCCTTTTCCGGGTTGGACAGATAAGCGCCCAGGGCAGCCGCATACTTAAGGCCGACCCGGTCAAATCCCGGGATGCCCACAGACATTCCGTTTTTGTAGATGCCTGGATTCATTTCCACGTGGATGGAACAGATGCCGCCGCCCACTGCCTTGGCTGCGCTGGCAGCGGCCAGGGCCACGCATACTGGTTCCGTACATCCCAGGGCCGGAACCACCTCCTGTTTTAATAAAGTAATCAGTTCTTCCCGATTCATCTAAGTCTCCTCCTGCTGTTATCTGTGATTTGGCCCGTACTGCGCGGTTGACGCAGTGCCGGATATCTGTGTTGAGGTACAGATATGGTTACTGATTATTACAAGCAAGAAACGTGCCGGATTCCATATGGGGTATCTGCAATGGATTTGAATGCTTTTGGGGCATTTTTTGGGGGAAATGATGCAATTTATGGTTGAAATCCCAGGCGTATCGGATATATAATGGTTTTAATGGTTAAAGTGGAGGGGAATATGGTAAAACAGGTTGCAATTGTAGCCCTGGACCCAAGGGCCAGTGCGTTTTATGGAAATCAGGTGCAGGAGTTATTTGGGGATTATGTGAAGGTGCGGTCCTACAGCGTGATGGAGGGGACTATTTCCAATATGGTGAGGGCTGATCTGTACATGATGTCCACGGATGCCTTTGATAACAGGGAGGAGGTTCCGCAGTACATACCCATTGATGCCCAGATCAGTGAGATACACGTGACCTATATGTGGGAGACCATCCGGCGGCTGCGGACCATTCCGGCCGGTACAAAGGCGCTGTTTGTCAACATGACGGAAAAGATGGTCCGTGAAGCCACGGCTACCTTGAACCAGCTGGGAGTCAACCATATCAGCTTCATTCCCTTTTACCCGGGTGCTGAGCCGGTGGAAGGCGTCACGATGGCAGTGACCCCGGATGAAGAGCGTTATGT
>ERZ773144.2919-NODE-2919-length-12587-cov-50.011171_pt1 | contig 12587 bp, 8 predicted proteins | sample MGYA00580849_ERZ773144 | MGnify/ENA primary metagenome ERZ773144 (study PRJEB29015, sample SAMEA2737861) | human gut metagenome | biome: human gut; feature: human-associated habitat; material: faeces | place: China | collected 2012 ...
ATTACAGGCCCGAAGCCCTCATCATCACCCCGGAACAGACCGGCCAGCTGACCGAGTCCCAGACAGAAATGGCACTTTTATTGCAAGGCAAAAGCTGGACGGATACAGGGGAGCATCGTTTCTTTCTGGGATCTGGGCCGATTCGCCTGCGCCGGGCTTTCTGCGGCGTGGAGCGGGAAGGGGAGAGTTTCCTTCTCCGGGTGAACGTGCTCTCACGCAATAATGCCCTGCCTGCCGACGCCAAAGCAGAACTGGAAGCCCTCTGTGCGGACACCGTCCGCCGCTGCTGGACGCTGGGGCTGGACATCTCCGGATTCGGTGCGCATCAGGCACTGCGTGACGGTCACTTTGCGCTTACAACAAAAAACGTCTGCCCGGAAATTCGGGCAGACGTGAAGCTCATGAAATGTTAAGAAGCCGTTTCGAAGATCACGGTGATGGTGGTACCCTCGTCCGCAACGCTGTCCAGCTTGATGCGGGCGTTGTGGATGCGGGCGATGTGTTTGACGATAGCCAGACCCAGACCGGTACCGCCGGTGGCTTTGCTGCGGCTCTTGTCCACTCGGTAGAAGCGCTCGAACACGCTGGTCTGCGCCTCTTTCGGGATACCGATGCCGTTGTCCTTCACGGTCAGGGTGCAGTGACCGTCCCGGGTGCAGGCCGTGATGATCTGGACTTTTCCACCGGGGCGGTTGTAGCGGATGGCGTTGTCGCAGAGGTTCTGGCACAGCTCATCCAGCAGGCTGCGGCTGCCTGCCACAGGGGCGCTCTCGCCAAGGTAGGTCAGGGAGATATAGGAGCGCCGGGCGTTGACCTTCTGGCGTTCCACGCACTCGCGGGCCACATCCAACAGATCGACCGTTTCCATTGCAGGCGCAGCACCCGTCTCGCTCACATTGTCGAGGTGGGAGAGCTGCAGAATATCGTTGACCAGCTGGATCATCCGGCTGGCCTCTACATGGATCTTGCGGGCAAAACCCGGCGTATCCTCGGGTTTTGCAATGCCGGTCTCGATGAGCTCTGCATAACCGGAGATGCTGGTCAGAGGCGTTTTCAGCTCGTGGCTGACATTGGCCGTGAACTCCTGCCGCATTTTCTCGTTATTTTCCCGCAGCATCCGGTCGGAGTGGATGCTCTCGGCAAAGGGGATAAGCTCCTTGTAAGGGACATTCTCCTGGATGTGATCGAGGTCATCGGTCATCTTGAGCACGGGCTGGACGAGGCTCTTGGTCAGCAGTCCGGCAATGATGGCGGCTGCGCCCATCATCAAGAAACAGCTCAGCACGATGGCAGGCAGAGCGGCGTCATAAATGGACCAGATCGTCTCAGAGTCCTGCGCCACCCGGAGGATGTCTCCGTTCGTCAGCAGCATGGCGTAATAATAAGTCTCATAGCCCAGCGTCTGGGAGTCGCGGCAGTCGCGGCCCACACCGCTCTTCATGGCCTGCTGTATCTCGGGGCGGCTCAGATGGTTCTCCATCGGCTGGTTGGTGGCCGACTCAAAAAGCACACTGCCGTCCGAGGCGATGAGAGTGATGCGCAGCGAGCCGTCCACATAAGTTTCCAGCTGGCTGGGGGCGTCCACCTGCGCACAGCCGGCAGCCACAAGGTCGGCTTCCCGCTCGAGGGCTGTCCAGGCCTGCTCCCGGAACGCCTTGTGGAACACAAAGATGCAGAGCGCAGCGGTACACGCCAGCCCCGCAAAACCCATCAGAAACAGCAGATAGCTTATTTTTTCTTCCATGCTGCGTGGTTTCATTGCTCGAGCTCCTCCTCGCTGTCCGTCAGCTTGTAGCCCACTTTCCGCACCGTGCAGATGTACTTTCCGGCGTCGCCCAGCTTTTTGCGCAGGGTGCGGATGTGCATATCCACGGTCCGGCTCTCCACCGAGATGTCAGTACCCCACACCACCTGCAAAATGGTCTCGCGGGTGACGACAAGGTTGGTGTTTTCCAGCAGCAGCCGCAGCAGGCTGTATTCTTTGTAGGTCAGCTCCACCGGTGCGCCGCTGACGGTGACGCTGTGGCGGGCATTGTCCAGCAGGATCTCCCGGAAACTGTAGATGTTGGGCCGAGCCTCGGGCTCTGCCCGGCGGAGGGCCGCCCGCACCCGGCTCAGAAACTCCATGATGCCGAAAGGTTTGGTGATGTAGTCGTCTGCGCCGCAGTCGAGGCCGCGCACGGTGTCCAGCTCGCTGGACTTGGCCGTTATCATGATGATGGGCAGACGCCGCAGGGAAGGGGCGGCGCGGAGCTTTTTCAGGATGGAAAAGCCGTCCTCACCGGGGAGCATCACGTCCAGGATGACCAGTTCCGGCGGCGCGGTGTGGACGGCCTGCCAGAAGGGTTCTGAGGACTCGAAGCCCACGGCCTCATAGCCGTTGGACTGTAATGCATACTGCTCTAATTCACGGATGGCTGAATCGTCTTCTACGATATAGATCATGCCTGTTTATCCTCCGTTTCGGTGACGTTTTCGTCGGGGAAGAGATAGCGCTCACGGTAGCGGTTCAGGCGGCGCTGGAACTGCTCGCTCTCCTTGGTGGAGGCATGGCCGCTGCGCAGGTCGTTGAGGTAGGCGTGGGTGTCGAAGCTGTCCTGTGCTACCTCGATCTGGGCAACCGCCACGTTGCTGCAGTGGTCGCAGACGCGCTCGTAGTTGGTCAGCAGGTCTTCCAGCACGAAGCCATACTCGATGGAACAGCTGCCGGCCTGCAGGCGGGCGACGTGCCGTGCCTTGATGGCACGCACCAGCTCGTCCACGACGGTCTCCAGAGGTTCGACCTTGCTTGCCAGATGCAGGTCATCCTTGCGGAAGGCGTCAGTGGTGCGGTTCAGCACGTCCTGCACGGCGTCCTCAAGCACCTGCAGCTCTTCGCGGGCGTCGGTGGAGAAGTTGATCTCCTTGGTGTGCATCTCCTGCGCGGATTCCAGAAGGTTCACGGAATGGTCGCTGATGCGCTCGAAATCGCTGATGGTGTGGAGCAGGGTATTCACGCTCTGGCTGTCCGCATGGTTCAGCTCACGGCTGGACAGCTTGACCAGATAGGTGCCGAGAGCATCTTCGTACTGGTCAACTTTGCTCTCCTCATCCCGGACTTTCTGGGCCAGCGTATCATCCCAGGTGTGGGTCAGGCTCATGGCCTGCATGACGCCCACACGGGCCAGCTCGGCCATATCAGCAGTAGCAGAGTGGGCGCGGGCCACGGCCACAGCCGTGGTGTTCAGCAGACGCTCATCCAGCAGAGCAAAGCTCTCTTTTTCGGCGTCGTCGGGGATGGTGAGGATGGCCAGCTTTTCCAGACCATTTGCGAAGGGGAGAAGGATGAGGGTGGCCGCGATGTTGAAGGCGGAGTGGACCACAGCAATGCCCCAGGCGGCGATGGTCTCGTTCACAAAATCAAAGTGGACCACGGCGTTCAGACCGTAGAAACCGGCCAGAAAGACCGTGACGCCGATGATGTTGAAGTAGAGGTGGACCATGGCGGCACGGCGGGCATTCTTATTTGCGCCCACAGAAGAGATCAGCGCGGTGACACAGGTGCCGATATTCTGACCCATGATGATGGGGATAGCGCTGCCGTAGGTGATGACGCCGGTGGCGCTCAGTGCCTGCAGGATGCCGACGCTGGCGCTGGAACTCTGGATGATGCCGGTGACCAGTGCGCCCACCAGAACGCCGAGGATGGGATTGGAGAAGCGGACGAAGAGGTTGGTGAACCATGCCTCACCCTGCAGGGGCTCGACGGCATTGGACATGGTAGTCATGCCGGTCATCAGGATGGCAAAGCCGATGAGGATGGTGCCGATGCCCTTTTTCTTCTCATTCTTGCCCATATAGAGCAGGATGCCGATGAAGGCGAGAATGGGGCTGAAAGAGGTGGGCTTGAGCATCTGGATCCAGATGCTGTCACCCTGCAGGCCGGAAAGGCTCAGCAGCCAGCTGGTGACAGTGGTACCCACATTGCTGCCCATAATGATGCCGATGGCCTGATGCAGCTCCATGATGCCGCTGTTGACAAAGCCGACCACCATGACGGTGGTAGCACTAGAACTCTGGATGATGGCGGTCACGCACAGACCGAGGAAGAAGCCCTTGAGGGGGTTATCCGTCAGCTTGCTCAGGATCTTCTGCAGATGGCCGCCGGCCTGTTTCTCAAGGGCTTTGCCCATGATGTCCATGCCGAACAGGAACAGAGCCAGACCGCCCAGCAGAGAAAAGACATTGAATAGAGTCATGTTTTACTCCTCACTTGTTGAAGCTTGCGTTTATACATCGACAGCGGCCGTAGAGGACCCGTGCAGGATCATGTCTCAACTTTTTACACGACCTGCACTGGATTTCACCGGTCCTATCCCTGATTATGAGTATACGAGTGGAATGTAAAATCGGAAACCGGCGAAATGTAAAACTCATGTAAAGTAAACTCTATCCCTGCCTCCTATTATATGGTTTTGGCCCCCGGATGCAAGCGCTGGCGCAAAACCAGAAAAGATTCCTGAAAGAATTGTTGTTTTTGCCGCCCGTCTCGATTATAATATAAAGAAGGATAAACTGTGCTGCCTTTTGGTATGGCGGAGCACAGAGGATGCAGGAGGAAAAACGAATGGGGAATTTCGCTGTTTCGCTCAAGCGGCTGGTCGAGAAGGTCAGCCTCGAGGTTATCTATACGCCCTGCGATTTGGACAAGATCAGCGTCGAGATCGCAGAGGTCAACCGTCCCGGCCTGTTTCTGGCCGGTTACTACGATTATTTCGATAAGCTGCGCTTACAGATCATGGGCCTTGCGGAGATGAACTTTCTGGCGGGTCTTACGCCGGAAAAGCGCCGTGAGCGCCTCGACCAGCTGTTCCGCCAGCAGCCTCCGGCCGTCATCCTCTGCCGCAACGAGGAATTGGAACCCTTCCCGGAGATGCAGGAACTTGCAAAACAGCACGGGGTAGCCCTGCTGCGCTCCAACGAGACGACCTGCACCATGATGGGCAGCCTCATCAGCATGCTGAACCTTGAACTGGCTCCCCGCATCACCCGCCACGGCGTGCTGGTGGAAGTTTACGGTGAAGGCATCCTCATTCTCGGCGACAGCGGCATCGGCAAGAGCGAGCTGGCCATCGAGCTGGTCAAGCGCGGCCACCGCCTCGTTGCCGACGATGCCGTGGAGCTGCGCAAGGTCTCCAACCGTCAGATCATGGGTACTGCGCCAGAAAACATCCGCCACTTCATTGAGCTGCGCGGCATCGGCATCGTCAATGTGGCCCGCGTGTTCGGTGTGGGCGCGGTCAAGGTGAGTGAAAGCCTCGACCTCGTCGTCCAGCTGGAAGCATGGGACCCCACCAAAAACTATCAGCGCACCGGCTTGGAAAGCGAGTATTATGACATTCTGGGCGTCAAAATCCCCAGCACCATCATCCCCGTTTCGCCCGGACGCAACCTCGCAGTCGTGCTGGAAACGGCGGCTATCAATAACCGCCAGAAGAAGATGGGCTATAACGCCGCCAAGGAACTGCTCATCCGTCTGGGCCTGAACGACACGATGGACTGATTTTCTACCGATAGAGGAAGAACGAATGGAACGATTGAAACAGGCTTTGTCCGCTGCGGGCATTGCATACAAAGAAAATGAGCCGCTCAGCGCGCACTGCACTTTCCGCATCGGCGGCCCGGCAGATGTCTTTATCCTGCCGGAAAATGAGGCGCAGCTCTGCGCTGCCATCAAGCTGGCGAAGGAAGTGAATATCAAATATTATCTGCTGGGCAACGGCAGCAACATCCTGTTTGAGGATGCGGGCTACCGGGGAGCTGTCATCAATGTATCGGCCATGAAGAGCGCGATCGGTATTCTTGAAAATATCTGTTTCCCGGGCAAAGACCCGTCCCTGACTTACGATGCTGTCGTTGTCGGTGCAGACAAGATGCTCTCGTCGCTCTGCATGACGGCGCTGGAAAACAGCCTCACCGGTCTTGAGTTTGCCTACGGCATCCCGGGTACGGTGGGCGGTGCTGTCTACATGAACGCCGGAGCTTACGGCGGCGAGATGAAGGACGTGCTGGTCTCCGTGCGGTATCTGACCGCAGAAGGGGAGATCGTTGAGGTACCGGCAGAACAGCTCGACCTCAGCTACCGCCACAGCATTTTCGAAGAAAACGGCGGCTGCATCCTCTCGGCAAAGTTCCACCTTGCAAGAGGCAATGCCGCCGACATCCGCGCCAGGATGGACGACCTGATGGCCCGCCGCAAAGACAAACAGCCTCTCGACAAGCCCAGCGCCGGCAGCACCTTCAAGCGGCCGGTGGGCGCATTTGCGGCGGCCCTCATCGATCAGTGCGGTCTGCGGGGCTACCGCCATGGCGGCGCAGCCGTCAGTGACAAGCACTGCGGCTTTGTGGTCAATCTGGGTGGAGCGACCTGTGCAGATGTGCTGGCCCTCTGCGATGAGGTGCGTGCCATCGTGAAAGAAAAGACCGGCTATGACCTCGAAAAAGAAATTCGTGTGGTGGAAGCATAAAAGAAAGAGGCGTGCAAAATGGATCTTCTCATCGTCAGCGGCCTTTCCGGTGCAGGCAAATCTGTCGCCATGAATGCACTGGAAGACATCGGCTTTTTCTGCATTGATAACATCCCGGCGGCACTGCTGCCCAGCATCACGGCGTTTTCGAAAGCGGGTGACAACCAGCTCAAGCGGGTGGCTCTCTGTATGGACATCCGCGGCTGCCGCACGCCGGAAGAAATCGAAGAAGCTCTTTCTCAGTTGGACGCGCAGAGGATAGAATATGAGATCTTGTTCCTTGACGCCCCGGACGATGTGCTGATGCGCCGCTACAGTGAGACGCGCCGCCGCCATCCGATGAGCATTTCCGACGGCCTTTCCACCCGGGAAGCCTTCCGCAGGGAGCGCGAGATCTTGCAGCCCCTCAAAGACCGGGCAGATTATACCATCAATACCGGCCTGCTCTCTACCTCGCAGAACAAAGAGCGCATCTGCAACCTGTTCAACCAGAACGGCGGCGCGAAGAGCGCCATGCGACTGACGGTCATGTCTTTCGGCTTCAAGTTCGGCATCCCACCGGAGGCGGATCTTGTTTTGGATGTCCGCTGTCTGCCCAACCCTTTTTATGTCCCGGAACTGAAGCATAAAACGGGTCTTGATGAAGAGGTCGTCGATTTTGTCATGAGCCACCCGGAGGCGCAGGAGCTTTTGAAGCGCTATGAATCGTTTCTGGAATATGCTCTTCCGCTCTACGTCAAGGAAGGCAAAAGCCAGCTCACCATCGCAGTGGGCTGCACCGGCGGCAAGCATCGCTCCATCACATTTGCGCGGAAAATCGCGGAATACTGCGAAAAGCTTGGCTACAAGCCCGGCATCCAGCACCGCGATTCTGTCCGTTGAAAGGATAAACATATCATGAGTTTTGCATCCCAGGCAAGGGAGGAGATCGCCCGGCGCAGTCTGCAGAAGGACTGCTGCGTCCGTGCTGCCGCCTATGGAATTGCCTGCTTCGCCAAGTACTTCGACGCCAGCGGGCTGGTGCTGCAGACGGAACAGGAGCTGACGACGCAGGTGGCTTCCCAGCTGTTTGCGCGCTGCGGTGTACAGGGCGACATCATCGAGAAGCAGCGCCCCAGCGGGGTGGTCTATGAGTTCAGCATCCGCGCACCGGAGCAGGTGGCGCGGATGCACGAGCTTTTCGGTACCACCGGCACCGAGACGAGCCTGCAGATAGACCCCAGACTGATTCGCTGCCAGACGTGCGTCAGCGCGTACATCGGGGCAGCTTTTTTGTGCAGCGGCACGGTCACTGACCCGCAAAAGGAGTATAACATCGAGTTCCTCACCAGCCGCACGAACCTTGCGCGCGACTTCGAAGCCCTGCTGGCGGAGCACGAGTTTGCGCCCCACCGCACCCGCCGCAACGGCGTGAACCTTGTTTACGTCAAGAGCTGCGACAACGTGGAGCGCATCCTTTCCTTTATGGGAGCGGCGGAGGCATCGGCCCAGCTCAGCGCCCAGAAGGCTGTCAAGCAGATGCGCAACCAGATCAACCGCCACACAAACTGCGATACCGCAAACCTGGGCAAGACGGCCCGTGCCAACGCCCAGACGCTCAAAGCCATCCGCTTTCTGGAAGAGCAGGGGGCGCTGAAAACGCTGCCCGAGGCGCTGCAGCAGGCAGCAGCCCGGCGGCTGGAATATCCTGATCTATCGCTGGCGGCGCTCTGCGGATGCTTTGATCCGCCCATGAGCAAATCGGGCCTTTCTCACCGGATGAAAAAGCTGGAAGCGCTGGCCGACGCCCTGCGTCAGCGGCTCGAAGAACACACTGAAACAGAGGAGGCAGGAGCATGAGCGATGTGACCGAAGGAAACCGTCAGGGGAGAGACTTCGTTCATCTCCACATCCATACCGAATACAGCCTGCTGGACGGTGCCTGCCGTATCGACCAGCTCATGGACCGCGTCAAGGAGTGCGGCCAGAATGCCATCGCCATCACGGACCACGGCGTCATGTACGGCTGTGTCCAGTTCTATAAGGCCGCAAAAAAGGCAGGCATCAAGCCCATCATCGGTTGTGAGGTCTATGTGGCCACCCGCACCCGCTTCGATAAAGTCAACAAAATCGACGGCAACAACCATCTTATCCTGCTCTGCAAGAATGAGACAGGCTATAAAAACCTCATCAAGATGGTGTCCGCTGCCTTCGTGGAGGGCTTTTATTCCAAGCCCCGTGTAGATAAGCAGCTCCTCGAGCAATATCATGAGGGGCTTATCTGCCTGTCTGCCTGCCTCGCAGGCGAGATCCCGCAAGCCATTCTGGCGGGAGACTACGAGAGGGCAAAGTCCACCGCCCTGTGGTATCAGGAGCTGTTCGGCAAGGGCAATTACTACATCGAACTGCAGGACCACGGCCTCGAAGAGGATACGATCGTCCTGCCCCAGCTCATCAAACTGGCGCGAGAGACCGGCATCCCGATGGCAGCCACCAACGACTCCCACTATCTGCGGAAGGATGACGCCAAGATGCAGAGCATCCTGCTCTGCATCCAGACAGGCAAGACCATTCAGGATGCCGACCGGATGGAGTTCCGGACCGACGAATTCTACGTCAAAACGACGGATGAAATGTACGAGTTGTTCGCAATGGTGCCGGAAGCCTGTGCCAACACCCAGAAAATCGCGGACCAGTGCAATTTCGACTTCGACTTTGGACACACCAAAATTCCATATTACAAAGCCCCGAACGGGATGGACAATCAGGAGTTTTTCGAGAAGCTCTGCTGGGACGGCCTCGAGCGCCGCTACGGCTCGGACGTCCCACAGTCCAATAAGGACCGCCTGACCTATGAGATCGGCGTGGTCAAGTCGATGGGCTATACCAACTACTACCTCATTGTCTGGGATTATATCAACTACGCCAAGAGTCAGGGCATTCCGGTAGGCCCGGGCCGTGGCTCGGGCGCGGGCAGCATCGCGGCTTACTGTGTAGGCATCACTGACATCGACCCCATCCGCTACAACCTCATCTTCGAGCGATTTCTGAACCCCGAGCGCGTCAGCATGCCCGATTTTGACGTCGATTTCTGCTACGAGCGCCGTCAGGAGGTCATCGACTACGTCAACCGGAAGTACGGCGCAGACCATGTGGCCCAGATCGTCACCTTCGGCACCATGGCCGCCCGCAACGCCATCCGCGATGTGGGCCGCGTGATGGGTATGCCCTATCAGAGCGTGGATGTGGTGGCAAAGCAGGTGCCGATGGAGCTGAAAATGACGCTGAAACGCGCCTTGGAGGTCTCGCCGGAGCTGAAGCGGATGTACGACAGCGACCCGCAGGTCACAGAACTTATCGACACTGCGCTGAAGGTTGAAGGAATGCCCCGCCACGCCTCCACCCATGCGGCCGGCGTCGTCATTACCCCGGAACCGACAGACTATTATCTGCCCCTGGCCACCAACGACGGCCTGCCTGTCACCCAGTTCAATATGACCGAGATCGAAGAGCTGGGTCTGCTGAAAATGGACTTCCTCGGCCTGCGCACCCTGACGGTCATCCGGGACGCGGAGGCGGCCATCCAGAAAAAAGACCCGTCCTTCTCCATCCGGAAGCTGGATTATGACGATGCAGCGACTTATAAGATGCTGGGTCAAGGTGAAACGGAGGGCGTGTTCCAGCTCGAATCCTCGGGTATGAAACAGGTCCTCGTGGGTCTGCAGCCGCAGAACCTTGAAGATGTCATCGCTCTTATCAGTCTTTACCGCCCCGGCCCGATGGACTCCATCCCGACCTACCTGCGCAACCGCCACGAGCCGGATAAGATCAGCTACAAGACCCCTCAGCTGGCCCACATCCTCGACGTCACCAACGGCTGTATCGTCTACCAGGAACAGGTCATGCAGATATTCCGTGAGCTGGCCGGCTTCTCGTTCGGACAGGCTGATAACGTCCGCCGTGCCATGAGTAAAAAGAAGCACGCGGTGATGGAGGCAGAACGCGAGCATTTTGTCCATGGCTGCACCGAGCCGGGCCACGAATGCCCGGGCTGTGTCGCCAATGGCATCTCCGAGGAAGTTGCCAACGAAATTTACGATGAAATGTCGAGTTTTGCGTCCTACGCCTTCAATAAAAGCCATGCGGCCTGCTACGCTTACGTCGCATTCCAGACGGCTTATCTCAAGTGTCATTACCCCAGCGAGTTTATGGCCGCATTGCTCACCAGTGTGCTTGACAATACCGACAAAGTCATCGAGTATTCGGGCGAGTGCGCCCGCCTGAGCATCAAGGTGCTTCCGCCGGACGTCAATATCTCGAACGGCGGCTTTACGGCGGACAACGGCAAGATCCGTTTCGGCCTGAATGCGGTCAAGAATGTGGGCCGCAACCTCATTGAGCGAGTCGTGGAAGAGAGAAAAGAGAAGCCATATTCGAGCCTCTATGATTTCTGTAAGCGGATGCACGGCACTGAGCTGAACCGCCGGGCCGTGGAATGCCTGATCAAGGCGGGTGCCTTCGACAGTATGGGCGTCAACCGCCACAGCCTTGTGGAAGCCGTGGACGGCATCATCAAGAGCGTGGAGAGCGACTCCCGCCGCAATCTCGAGGGACAACTGGACCTGTTCTCGGTGATGAGCGGCGAATCTCAGACCGCCGACACCGACAGTTATGAGATAAAGCCCTTTCCGGAGTACAGCCACACCGAACTGCTCCAGCAGGAGAAAGAGGTCAGCGGCCTCTATCTGTCCGGCCACCCGCTGGACGCCTATCGGGAACAGTCGGCACGCTTTGCGTCCAACAGCATCAAGGAGCTCACCGGCGAGGACGCTCACAAGCTGGACGGCAATCATGTCCGTATCGTGTGTACTATCGTCAAAAACCGGATGATGACCACCAAGTCCAACACGATGATGGCCTTCACCAGCGTGGAGGACCTGACCGGTACGATGGAGGTCATCGTTTTTCCACGGGTACTGGATACCTTCCGCGATGCGCTCAAGGAGAATGCCGTCGTGGTCATCGAGGGACGCCTCTCCGTGCGTGAAGATGAGCCTTCCAAGCTGATGGCTGAGAGTATCTCGCCCATCGAGGGCTACGACCCCAAGCGCCCGCAGGCCAACCGCCCCAACCTCATGCGGGATGCCGCCCAGCGGCTCTATGTCCGCCTGCCGTCCCGCAGCTGCCCCGAGTATGCAAAGGTCATCAATCTCCTTGAGATATTCGACGGCGATATGCCCGTCATTTTCTATCTCGAGGATGTCAAGCAGAAGCTCGCCGCGCCCCGGAGACTCTATGCTTCGGGCCATCCACTGCTGCTCCAGGAGTTGAAACGTCTGCTTGGTGAACGCAATGTCGCAACAAAATGACATTTCTGTGCATCAATCATTATGTCTGCGCTGTTTTCAAATGAACAACTTTGTGATATACTTGTCTAAGGCAAGCCATAGCAAATATGTTGCATCGAGTCGGGCCGCATCTGTGGAAGAAGGGGATGCGCGCGCCCCGAGTGGTATGTGAAGAAACAAATTGGAGGGAATCTCTCTATGGAAAAGCAAATCAAGACGATCGGTGTTCTCACCAGCGGCGGCGACGCCCCCGGCATGAACGCAGCTGTCCGTGCCGTGGTCCGTACCGGCCTGCACAAGGGCTTCCGCATGATCGGCATCCAGCGCGGCTATAACGGTCTGCTGAACGGCGAGTGCTTCGAAATGAACCTGCGCAGTGTCTCGAACATCATCTCTGCCGGCGGCACCATCCTCTACACCGCACGCTGCCTTGAGTTCAAGACCAAAGAGGGTCAGGATAAGGGCGCAGCCAAGTGCCGTGAGCTTGGCATTGACGCGCTGGTGGTCATCGGCGGCGACGGTTCTTACCGCGGCGCCCGTGAGCTGGCACACCGCGGCATCCCGATGATCGGCCTGCCCGGCACCATCGACAACGATATTGCCTGCACCGACTACACCATCGGTTACGATACCGCTATGAACACTGCTCTGGAGATGATCGACAAGCTGCGCGACACCACCCAGAGCCATGACCGCTGCAGCGTCGTCGAGGTCATGGGCCGCAACGCTGGTTACATTGCTCTGAACGTCGCCA
>ERZ773144.2938-NODE-2938-length-12536-cov-5.598349_pt1 | contig 12536 bp, 11 predicted proteins | sample MGYA00580849_ERZ773144 | MGnify/ENA primary metagenome ERZ773144 (study PRJEB29015, sample SAMEA2737861) | human gut metagenome | biome: human gut; feature: human-associated habitat; material: faeces | place: China | collected 2012 ...
ATTATTTTAAGATGGAGGAGGTATTTTTTATGAATAAATTAATAAATAAGTAAAAATTTTTTTATGAGAAAATAGCAATTAAGAATTGACAAAATGCAAGGGCCTATTTCTTGTATGCAACCAAGAAGTGTGATAATATTTTTTTACAGGAATAAAATATAGCTAGGAGGGATACATAATGGCAGAACTTACAAAAGAATGGCTTAAAAAGAAATTAAAACAAATATTAAAGGGGATTGATGAATCAGAACAAGATGATTATAACTGGTATTTAGATATTTTATGGGAAGACTTTGAAAATGAAGATGATTCAATAGGAGTTATAGAGGAATATTTTGCAAAAGAGGCAGTGAAGTATGAAGAACTGCATCCATTTATGCGTGAGATAGTAAAAAAAATAACAGAACTAAATGAACCAGAGGATGAAGTTTCATTAGATGGTGAATCTGCTGGAGGTTCATTTTTTGCAACAGAATTGGCTTTGGTTAATAAGGAGGATGTACTTCTTTATGCAGAACTTTTTCAAAGTACAGATCCAGATCATGAGGAACCAAGTTATTTTGAGGAGAGTTTTGCTCGTATAATAGAAAAATATGGTTGGAATAGTATAATATATCCACTGTTGTATGCACATAGTTTTGTTCATGGACAGCATAATCTTGAGATAATCACAATAGAAGATGCAGAAAAGTTAACTGAATTTCTTAAAAAAGATGATAATTTAGATGAATTTTTAAGAGGATTGGCAGAATGGACAAATAAATACAGTTATTATGATTATCAACTTGAAAATGTATTTAGAATTTTACTAGATGAAGCATTAAATTTAAAAGATGATAAAGAAGTAGAGGATGCAGTTGAAAAATTTACAGCTATAACAGCAGAAGGAAATATTCCAAAGGAAGCTGATTTGAAAAATAAATAAAAAATTGTAAAATACTTTGTAAAAATAAAAGTCAAAAACCTTCTGGATAAAATGTTATTAATCTAGAAGGTTTTACTATTTGAATTATTTAAATTTGAGTTTTATTCCTAATTTTTTTAAGAGTTTTTCATCAATTTTTCCAGTTTGAGGCATGCCATTATCTTTTTGAAATTCATAGATTGCCCTTTCTCCTCTGTATCCTTTCCAAATAAGATTTGTATAAACTTCATCTTCAGAGTAAATAAGTTTTTGGGGCTTTGGAGGAATAATTTCATTTGTTTTTATAGTTTCATTTTTAATTTTTTCTATTGGTTTTGGTTTTTCTTTTTTAGTAGCAGAAAGAGTTGGAATAACTTCTTTGGATGTAGAAACTTCTGTATTTATATTTTCTTTATCTTTTTCAGTTTCTATATTCTTATTATCTTTTTTATCTGGCAGAGTAATAGCAGTGCTTTCTTGAGGTTTTATCTTTTTAATTACTTCTAATTTTGGTTCTGATAATTTAAAAAATATAGAAAGAAGAAGAAAAAAAGCAATAAGGACAAAACAGATTATAAGCTGCAATCTTCTTTTGCTGAGTTCTTTATTCTTTTCATCTATTTCTTTTTCATATTTTTGAACTATATTTTCATTTTCAACAGGAGCATTATCAAAAGATGAAACAAGAGAATCAGAAAATTTCTTTTCAGAATAAACATATTTTTTCTTTTCATATTTTTTTATTATATCTAAAAGAGTTTTTCCTAAAATAGATGGAGTATTGATATTTATATCTGCCAATTTACAAAGAAGTATATCATTGTCATCAGCATGTCCCAGAGCAGTAATAATAGGGATATCTAATTCAAGAATCTTTTTGCATAACTCAATATTATTAAAAATATTAGTAGTGATTCCTCCACCTTTTATTATGACAAGATAATCATATTTTTGTTTAGGAAGATAATTAGTTTTAATATTATTAATAGTTTTTAGAGTTTGATCCAAATTATTAAAACTGCTTCTAATAATATTTTTATCATTTTCAGAAGAGAAATTAAAATATCTATCAAGCTTCTTTTTATTATATTCTATTTGTTTTTCATTCTTTTCAATATTTTCTTTAATTTCTTCTTCTGAATAAAGATCATTTAAAATATCACTTGTTTTACCATTTTTTTCAAAGAGATTGCTTGTTAAAACTAGAAAATTTATTTTTTCCTCATTTGAAATTTTAGATGTGATAAAATCTTTGCTAAAAATTTTTGATTCATTTTTTCTCTCCATTATAGAAAGAAGCCCATTTTTATCATTTAGAAGTTTTTGATAATCAGGTGTATATTCACTGTAGTTTTCTAATTTTTTGATTTCTTTAATATTATCAATTTTTACTTGAACATATGTTTTCATTGAATCAGAAAATTGATCTGAATATATTGTTAAAAGTCCTTGTATTTTATATACATAGTTTTTTTCAAATTGATTATATTTTATATATATTTTTTCTGGTATTTTAACTGTTATATTGTTTTTTTCTAAATCCTCAAAAATTGTTAAATAAAAATTTTTAACAGGAATAAGTTTAGTTTCTACATATCTTCCAATTAATGTTACTTTTTTTTCAGAAGTAAAATCAAGATATCCTTGAGTTGTACATAAATTTGTACATGTAATAGAATTAAAACGTATTATCTCCATATAAAACTCTCCCAATGTATAATTAATTAACTTTAGAATAATTATAACATAGAAAATGTAATTTACTTAAACAAATATTTAGACAGAAATATACAACTTAAAAGAATAGAGTAAGACTATTATAAATAGCATTAAAAAATTCAAAAGATAATTAATATAACAAATATAATAACAAGCTATTTTGGTATATTTTAATATTATTATAAATAAAAATTGGGATATTGTATAAAATTGCTATAATTTATTTTAGAAATTTGATTTTATGTTATAATAGGATGATAAAATAATAAAGGGGAGAGGTATGAAACTAAAATCAAAGATACTCATATTTTTATTATTTATAGTAATATGTGGAATAATTATGCCGCAGAAATTTTCTATGCCTGTAGAGAATGGGACTAGGAGAGATTATAATCAAAAAAGTTTTTGGTATTACCCATGGGGAAAGTCTATAACTCACAAAGGAGTAGATATATTTGCTAAATCTGGAATAAATGTATTAAGTTCTACAATGGGATTTGTTATATATGAGGGAAATATAAAATCAGGAGGGAATGTTGTATTGATACTTGGGCCTAAATGGAGATTGCATTACTATGCTCATTTAAAAACTATTGATACAAAAAGATTTTCTTTTGTAAAAAGGTGTGAGAAGATAGGAAGTGTAGGAGATACTGGAAATGCAGCAGGCAAACCTCATCATCTTCATTATTCAATAGTTACATTGATTCCATATCCATGGCTGAAAGATGATTCAAGACAGGGGTGGAGAAAGATGCTGTACCTGAATCCAATAGAGTATTTAAATAATGCAGAAAATTTGAAATAGTTTATTGAGAAAAGAATAAAGAAAAAGTGGTGTATCTTGTTATTAAGCAGGAGTTATAAATTTCAATCTTGCATTTTTTGATAAATTAGGATATAATTAAGTAAGCAATTATTATAAACGGCAAAATACCAGAGAGAACTATCTGTCGCAACCAGATAGTTCTTTTTTTTTACCTTTAAATGTGGTATTATATACCAGTGTGATGGCTTTAATCCCTTAAAAGAAAGGGGGTATCTTGCTGTTGAGAAAATTTAAAATAATTGCGATTGTAATAATATTGTTTTTCCTGATAGTATATAAAGCCTATTAGGTAAAACCACTGTTATGAAATAAGCTGTCACAGCGACCTGGTCCTTTTCTAATACAATAAAAAAACTGCCCTATTAAAGGCAGCTTTTTTTATATTTGAGTTGAGAGCAAGCAAATTAGTTATTTGAGTTATAGTGTTCAATAAGTTTTTTTACTATATCTTCAGCTTTTTTTACAGCATCTGCTATTTTAACTCTTACTATTTTTTTCCCTTTAAATCTCTCTTCATTTTTAATAGCAACTTCTTTAGTTAAAACTACATAATCTGTATTTGTTAAATCAGCTTCTGTGATAACATTTTCAATACCAATACCACCTTGAGTTTCTACTTTTATTTCTACCCCTAATTTTTCTCCAGCTTTTTTAAGAGCTTCAGCAGCCATATATGTATGAGCTACCCCTGATGGACAAGCTGTAACAGCAACTATTTTCATTATAATTCCCCCTTATCAAAAATTTTATTAAATTATTTACAATGATTAAAATTTCCCATATAACCCTCTATATACTCTAATCAAAATCTAATTCTAATTCAAGTTCCTCTTCTTCTTTTTCAGCTTCAATAGCTTCTTTTAATTCAGATACAGGTTTTTTCATAGTGTTTACCATGACAGCTGTGACAGCAGCTCCAGCAATAGTACCAATGATATATCCTATTTTTCCTTCAACTACTGGAAGTACAATCCACCCACCCCATGGAGCGTGATTGATAACATTCATTATAAATCCAATAATATTTCCAACCATACCACCAACAACAATAGATGGAAGTACTCTTAATGGATCTGATACAGCAAAAGGAATAGCTCCTTCAGAAATTCCAATCATTCCCATAAGTATAGCAGCCTTACCTGCTTCTTTTTCATCTTGTGTATATTTTTTAGGTGCTAAGAATGTAGCAAGTCCCATTCCAATAGGTGGAGTACATATAGCTATACCAACTCCTCCCATAAGCCATGGATGTTCACCAACCTGAGTTTGAGCGAACAGAGTAGCAACTTTATTAATAGGTCCTCCCATATCAAATGCAGTCATTCCTCCAAGAATAGCTCCAAGAACAGCTTTACTAGCATCCTGCATTCCAGTCAGCCATCCATTTAATCCAGCCATCATCAATGCAATAGGAGTTCCTATTATCCACATAACAATTCCACAAGTAATTAAAGTTCCAAACAAAGGACAGATGAATATTGTTGAAACAGATTTCATACTTGCTGGAAGTTTGATTTTTTTCAATTGATTAACAATAAATCCAGCTAAGAATCCAACTATTATAGCACCTAAGAATCCAGTACTATATTGTTGAACAGCAATCCAAGAACCTATCATACCAGGAGCAAGTCCAGGTCTGTCAGCTATTGAGTAAGCAATATATCCACCAAGAACAGCAGGGAATATAGTAAGACCAGCAATACCCATATCAGATATATTTTTTAATAGTCCAGAATCAGGAACAGCTCCTTTTCCTCCCATCATGACAGCTAATGATAAGAGAACTCCTCCTGCTACAATAAATGGAAGCATGTGGCTAGTTCCGAATAAAAGATGTTTTCTAAGTTCAAGTAAAGTTTTTTTCATTGTTTGTTTCCTCCCCATATTTTTATTTATATTAGTTATTTATTGCATTCATTATTTCTTCTACATTATTAGATTTAGATAAAAATTCTCTGAAATCATCATCTAATATTTTTTTAGAAAGATTTACAAGGATGTTGATATGCTCATTTCCAGCAGCTTCAGAAGGAATAGCAAGCATAAATATAAATTTTGCAGTTTCCTGTTCTTCTTCGCTCCACATAATATTATTGCTTAATCTGGCAAATGCAACAGCAGGATATTTTACAGCTGTACTTTTTCCATGAGGCAGTCCTACTTCATAACCTACAGCAGTTTCTGCAATAGCCTCTCTATCCATCAGAGATTTAAGATATTCTTCATAATTGTCTACAACTCCATCTTCAACGAATAATTTTGCCATTTCTTTGATTGCTTCATTTTTGTTTTTCATAGTTTTGTTTAATAAAATACGATTTGCATTTATTAATGCCATTTTGTTTCCCCCTAATTAAATAAATTTTTAAATGTTATGTAAATTTCACTAATAGTTTGACAATTTTCTAAGGTATTCAGAAGTTTTACTTCTCTTAGTGTATTGATAAATTCCATTAATCCATTCAGATGTTCTCTCTTATCCTTACTTGCAAGAGTAATGAGGAGTTTTACTTTTTCATTTTCAGGAAATTCTACAGGTTCATCTAATAAAAGAATGCTTATTCCCGTTTTTGATACACTTTCATTTCCTCTGGCATGAGAAAGAATTATTCCTTCTTGTATTACCATATAGCTTCCAAACTTATTGATAAGATCTATTATTTCATCAAGATAACTTTCTGATACAATGTTTTCCTCAATGAGTTTTACCCCGCTCATTTTAATTGCCTCTTCCCAGTTATCAGCTTTTTTTCTTTTCTCTATTCTTGACATGCTGATCATGTCAGTAAACTTTAAAAAACTTGATTTTGAAATATCATCTAATATCTCATTTTTAAAATGTTTTTTCATATCTTTTATAAAATTTTCTTCATTATGTATAGTACAATTTCTCTTTGTGAGTTCTAAGAGTTTAGATAATTTTATTTTATTTTTAGATTGTGAAAGATGGAGTGCTTCCAGCCTTCTTACATCTTCTTTGCTTAATATTGGAGATACTGTTACTACTGGGAGAAGAGTATTTTCCAGATTAGTAATAGTAGTTATTATTAAGTCTATATTTTCCACATTTTTATAAGTTTCCAGCATATTATATGGAATAGTATCTACAATATTTACTGAAAATTTTTCTTGAATGCTTTCAGCTAAAAATTTTGATGTACTATATCCTGAACCACACACTATAAGAATGTCTTTGAATACCCTTTTTTTCACTCTTTTAATAGCAAGCTGAAAATGCATTGCTATATATGCAATTTCTTCATTTGACATGCTCAATCCTTGAAAATCACATTTTTTCCATGCTTCTTCCACCTGAGTCAATATCAGAGGATAACTTTCCTTAAAATCATTATAAATCTCTGAACTTAGCTGTATTCCAGTTTTTGCTCTATAAATAGCAGGTTTTATGTGATTGATAAGTCCCTCAAGCAGAGTTTCGTCTTTATCCAGACCAGAGTATCCAAATTTACTCACTTCTTTAATCAGCTGCATTATAAAAGTTTCTATCTGTACCCAGTTGCCATAAAATGAGTGATCAAAATTAAAAGTGTTGCTTCCAAGAAAATATTCAGTCAGGGTTAAAAGTTCTCCTTCTGAAAATTCAGAGTCAGTAAGGAATTTTTTTACTGCCAGGTATTCAGGTGTATTTGAAAGAAAATTCATATTTTTAATTGTAGTAATTTCATAGTTTTGGTATCTATTAAGCAGTATAAGAATGTAAAAGAACAGAACCTTAAAAGCTTCATCGCTTATATTTTTATTGTTTTCTTTGAGTATATTTTTTAAAAGTTTATATGCCTTATTGGTAATAATCTTATCAAAGAAGTTATCCATTTCCTTCCAGGGAATAAAAAATCCATGGTAGTATGTTTTTGTTATGATTATTTCATCATTTTTGAATGTGATATCATAGTTTTTTAAAAGAATATCCAATAGAAGCTTTCTGATATTTCTTTCATCCCCTGTAATAGTGAGGCATTTATTATTTTCATTGGAAAGATTTAACATAAATGTTTTTAAATACTTTTTTATACGCTTGATATCATTTTTTAAAGTTACAGCACTAACTCCTAAAAATATACTTATATCTTCTATAGTAGTAGGTTCTTTCTTAAAAAGATAAAAGTTGATTATTATTTTTTCTCTTTCATCTTGTGAAAAACTGTAAAGATATATATTTTCATTTATTTTTTCTACTACTGTATCCAGTGTAGAAGAGAAAGTTATTATACCTTTTTTAATGTTTAATTCTGGAAGTTTCAATATATTTAAATGATAGTTGCAGTCATCTATTTTATATCTAAGGCTTCTTTCACTTAAATCCATAATTTTTGAATTTTCTTCCAGTGTGTTAATTTTGTTCTGAGTTATGTTTTTTATGAGATTTAGAATATCTCTAGTCATGGCCATATAACTTCAACCTCCCTCAATATATTTTAAGTATACTTTTCTTTGGTAATATATTCAAGTAAAATGGTTTTCACTTTTTTTGTGAAAAGAAATATATCAACAGGAATATTTTGAATTTTAAAAAAACTATATGTCTGCTTTTAGTATAGATAAAAGAAGAAAAAAATAAAAAATAGATAAATAGTTCCAGTAAGAGAAGATTGACTTTTTAAAGTAAAATTTGTATAATTATTTTAAGAAGCACAAAAAATGGAGGTGAAGGAATGAAGAAAATTTCTTGCTAATAATTTAAATGGTATATCAAAAAACATACAGGCGGTCTTACCGTTGATTTTGATGTGCCTTAGCAGGAAAGTTATTCATTTTTTCTCTCATTTATATATACAGAATATTCTTATTAGAATATTTTTTCTGTGATTTTATGAGCTGCAAGAATTAACTTTCTTGCGGCTTTTATTAATTTCACAGGAGGGATGTGTATGTCACTTATAAATATATCTAACTTGACATTTGCTTATGATGGTAGTGTAGACAGCATTTTTAAAAATGTGTCTTTTCAAATAGATACAGATTGGAAATTAGGGTTTACTGGAAGAAATGGAAGAGGTAAAACTACTTTTTTAAATCTTTTATTAGGAAAATATGAATATAAGGGAAGTATTTCAGGTGGAGTTATATTTGAATGTTTTCCATTTGAAATAAAGAATAAAACTTTAAAAACAATAGAAATAATAGATAGTTTAAATATTGAATATCAGATGTGGGAGCTTGAAAGAGAGATGTCACTCTTAGATATTTCAGAGGATATACTGCATAGAGAATTTAATACTCTATCTAATGGAGAACAGACTAAGATACTTCTTGCAGTTTTATTTTTGAAAGAGGATAGATTTCTTCTTATAGATGAACCTACTAATCATCTGGATGCAGAAGGAAGAGAAATAGTTGCTGAATATCTTAAATCTAAAAAAGGATTTATTTTAGTTTCCCATGACAGAAGGTTTTTAGATAATTGTATAGATCATATTTTATCAATAAATAAGACAAATATAGAGATACAAAAAGGTAATTTTTCATCATGGCAAGTAAATAAAGAGATGCAGGATAATTTTGAAATTGCCAGAAATTATAAGCTGAAGAAGGACATCAAAAGATTAGAACAGGCAGCTAAACGAACTTCAGAATGGTCGGATAAAAAAGAGGAAAAGAAAAGTAAAAAAAGTTATGGTGGAAGGGCTCCAGCAATGATAGATAAAGGATTTGTAGGAGCTAAGGCTGCTAAAATGATGAAAAAATCAAAAAATCTTGAAGCAAGACAGAATTCTGCCTTGGAAGAAAAGACAAAACTTCTTAAAAATATAGAGCTTTCAGAGTCTTTAAAAATAAAACCTGAAGAATATCATTCAAACAGAATGATAACCTTAGATAAAGTTTCTATATTTTATGGAGAAAAAGAAGTCTGCAAAGATGTGAGTTTTACTATAGAAAAAGGGGACAGGATTGCTTTGAGAGGAAAAAATGGCTCAGGAAAATCTACTATATTAAAATTGATATTAGGAAAGGAATTGACTTATACTGGCAGTTTTTTTAAAGGAAGTAAAATGAAAATATCTTATGTTTCACAGGAAACAAGTTTTCTTAAAGGAAAACTTTCAGATTTTGCTAAAAACAATGGTGTAGATGAGAGTTTATTCAGAGCAATATTAAGAAAAATGGATTTTTCAAGAGAGCAGTTTGATAAAGATTTAAGTTCATACAGTGGTGGACAGAAAAAGAAAGTTCTTATAGCAAAAAGTTTATGTGAAAGAGCACATCTTTATGTATGGGATGAACCATTAAATTTTATAGATGTTCTCTCAAGAATACAGATAGAAGAACTTATCTTAGAATTTCAGCCTACTATAATTTTTGTAGAGCATGATATGGTATTCTCTGAAACTATTGCAAGTAAAATAGTGAAATTATAAAGAGATAGAAAGTTTCAATTTTTTTTGAAAAAAAATATACATAGAAAAAATTTAAAATAAATTGTACACTTATAATTGAAAAGAATATAAGGCAGGAGGAATACAAATGTATCCATTAAAGTTTAAAAAGAATCTTGTAAAAAAAGTATGGGGGGGAAGAAAATTTAAAGAGGTTTTAAATATGGAACTTCCAGATAATGATTTATATGGTGAATCTTGGGAAGTAAGTTCTCATAAGGGAGGACTTTCATATGTTGATAATGGAGAATTTCAAGGAAAATCTTTGATAGAGCTTATAGAGAAATATGGAAAAGATATACTGGGAGAAGAGATAATGGAAAAATTTAAAGGTAAATTTCCTCTTCTCATAAAATATCTTGATATTAATGACAGACTTTCAGTTCAGGTCCATCCAAGTGATGAATATGCTTTAAAAGTAGAAGGAGAATTTGGTAAAAGTGAAAGCTGGTACATTATGGAAGCAAGTGATAATGCTACTCTTATATTGGGAATTAAAGATGGGATTACAAAGGAAATATTTAGAGAAAAAGTAGGGTTGAAAGAGTTTGATGGACTTTTTAATACTGTAAAAGTAAAAAAGGGAGATTTTATAAATTTATGTCCAGGGGTTGTCCATGCAACTATGGAAGGGTCTATTTTGATATGTGAAGTACAGCAGAATTCAGATACTACTTACAGAATATATGATTTTGACAGGTTAGTAGATGGAAAACTTAGAGAATTACATATAGATAAAGCTCTTGATGTAATAGATTTCGAAGGAAATGTTGAAATAACTACTGATAAAAGCAGAAAAAGGATACTTTTAGCAGGAGCAGAGAAAGAGGAACTTATAAGAGGAGAATATTTCAATATAGATAAATACTTAGTTAATGGAGAATTTAAAGATGAAATAAATAGAAACTTTAAAATTTATTCTGTATTAGATGGTAAAGGTAAAATTATATATGGAGGAAAGGAATATCCTGCTGAAAAAGGTGATACATATTTTATTCCAGCAGGTTTAGAAGCAGAAATAACAGGGAAATTAGAAATTCTTAAATCTTTTATGTAGATATAGATTAAAAACAAGGGATGATTCAAATGTTTTATAAAATATTTGGATCATCTTTTTATTTATTTAAAGGAAATTTAAAAAATGTCTGGTATAAAATTTCACAATTGATATTTTACTAAAAATATATTGAATAAAAGTCTGCTTATGTTTATAATATAAGAAAAGTACAACAAGGAGTTACCTATGAAAACGACAAAATATATTATTGGTTTGATAATAGTGGCAGTTTTAGGTGGATGTACTACTGTTGGAGTTTCTCCAGGAATAGGAATAGGTTGGGGAAGTGGAGGAAGAGTAGGAGCAGGGATATCTTTGAATACTTGGATGAAATCTGATGGAGATTGGGGGTCTGACAGCAAGTACAGAGATTTTTATATTAAAAATTATAAGTATCTTATAAAAAGATATGATAAACTTAGTGCTCAGGAAAATCCAAATATTGAAGAAGTTAAAGAATTGAAAATAAAAATGCTGGCTTTAAGACAACAGGTAAATACACAGTGGAATGAAATTGATAAGAGAAAGGATTTTATCAGAAACTTTAATCAGGATATGGACTTTTATATTAATAGTGTAGAAAGTTATGAAATAAGAAGGGTATGGTAATAAATAAAATATAAAACAGAAAATTAAATTTGGGGTGAAGCAATGTTTGGTTTAATGGAAGGGATGGATTTATCAGGATTTATTTTTTTAGGAGTAGCTTGTTTTTTTGCAGCTTTTATTGATGCAATAGCAGGTGGCGGAGGGCTTATAAGTCTGCCAGCCTTTCTGGCATCTGGACTTCCTGCTCATGTGGCACTTGGAACAAATAAGGTTGCAGCATGCTGTTCTACAATAGCAAGTAGTGCTAAATTTGCTCAGTCAGGGAAAATTAACTGGCAGCTGATGAAAAAATTAGCAGCATTTTCGTTTGTAGGAGCAGTACTTGGGGTAAAAACGGTAGTAATGATAGATTCAAAATACCTCTATCCAATAGCTATAGTTCTTCTTATTATGGTGCTGATATATACACTTCGTAATAAAAATCTTGGAGAAGAGAATAGATTTGAGGGATTAAATGGACAGAATGTAAAATGGGGAATGATTATGGCTTTTGCTTTAGGATTCTATGATGGTTTTTTTGGGCCAGGAACAGGTTCTTTTCTTATATTTGCTATGATTAGAATATTCAAGATAGATTTTACTAATGCAAGTGGAAATGCAAAAATATTAAATCTTTCAAGTAATGTGGCAAGTGTTATAATGTTTGTATCTATGGGAAAAGTTGCATATATTTATTCTTTTTCTATGGCAGCTATAATGGTAGTTGGAGCAATAATTGGGGCTAAAATGGCAGTAACAAAAGGAACAAAATTTATAAAACCAATGTTTCTCATAGTAACAACAGTAGTACTTTCAAAAATGATTGCTGAGTCTATATTTGGAATAGATGTTGGAGCAGGGATAAAAAATATAATGACAATGTTTATAAAATAGTCAAGTGAATTTTTTTATTAATAAGTTAATACTCAAAAATGTAATAGTTATTTGAAATTAAGGACAATTAAATTAAAAAATATAGAAAATAATTTAAAGGGGCTGTTGCAAATTTAAAACAGCCCAATTATCAAAAAAGCTGACTTGAAG
>ERZ773144.2939-NODE-2939-length-12533-cov-7.724155_pt1 | contig 12533 bp, 13 predicted proteins | sample MGYA00580849_ERZ773144 | MGnify/ENA primary metagenome ERZ773144 (study PRJEB29015, sample SAMEA2737861) | human gut metagenome | biome: human gut; feature: human-associated habitat; material: faeces | place: China | collected 2012 ...
ATTATCATGTGTAAGCTTGGCAGCAGAAGGAACAAATGTATATTTAAAAGCAGGAGCAGATATACTTCAAAGATTTGATGAGACAAAATATAATACCTTAAAATTAAATAAAGAAAAGGGAGATGATTTTGGTTATGAACTGACAGTGGAAGTAATGAGAGAGGTATATTCTAATTTAGAACTAGGATTTGGATTATCTTATCAAGATCATGGTGATCCTAAAACAAGTTCTAATAACTTTAGTGAAAAATATGAAATGTCTGGTTATAAATCAGTTCCTATATATATAACAGCTAAGTATAACATTCCTGTGAAAGGAAATATTAAACCATATTTAAAAGCAGATTTAGGATATTCATTTAATGATGAAAGGGGGAACTTTAAAGTTATTAAAACTGCATCTTCAAAAGCTAGTGAACCTGGTTATTCAAGAGAGCTTCTTACAAAAGTAGAAAATGGATTATATTATGGAATTGGTGCAGGAGCTGAGTATAATAATTTTGTAATAGATTTAATGTATAAAATAAATAAAGCTAAAGTAGAAATGGATAATTATAATGAAAGAATTAAAGATGATTTAGACTATTCAAGAGTAACACTATCAATTGGGTACAAATTCAATTTCTAAATTAAAAGAAAATGAGAATACTAAAGTTATTAAAACTTAGCTATTCTCATTTTTTATGCTATATATTTATTTTTTCTCAACAGGGATCCACAGTTCACAAAATATATTTTCATCATTTTCATAATAATATTCTAAGTCAGCCTGTTCAGTCATTTTATAAGGAGAAGCAGGTAAAAACTCACTGAATATTCTCTCCCACATCTCAGATATACATTGTCCATTGTTGCCTATACACTTAAAAACAGCCCACATTGAAGGGTTAACTGTCCAGATTTCAAATCCTTCAGTGGTATTGTTAATATTGTTGCTGATTACTCCAATACCATATTTGAAGCTGTCACATTCTTTGGACATAGGAAGGCATACTCCATATATACCTTTGTCAATTGAATTTTTTTTAAGAGTATTTATAGTTCCATTGTCAAAACATTCAGTCCAAAAATTAGAAATATCCCTATTTTCTTTTTCATTTATTATCTCGTTTAAAAAGCTTTTAGATGCAGTTAAAAATCTCATTATACCTTTTTCTTCAATCTTATAATCCATAATTTTTCCTCCTTCAATTTTTACTTTAATAGAAAAACGAGAGAATTTCTTTAGAGATGTTCCAGATTTTTTAGCTTCACTTGGATTGAAACCATGAAAACGGCTGAATGCTTTTGAAAAACTTTCTGGAGTTTCATACCCATATTTAAATGCGATATCAATAATTTTAGCATTAGACATAGAAAGTTCTTCTCCAGCCATAGATAATCTTCTCCTTTTGATATATTCATTTGCTGTTATTCCTGTAAGAAGTGCAAAAGTTCTGTGAAAATGAAAATTAGAAAAACCAATATGTTCAGCTACATCATTGTAATCAATAGTTTCAAGAATATTGTCTTCTATATAATCAATAGCATTTTGCAGATAAAATATCCAATCCATGGTACATCTCCTCTCATGTTTAAAGTATATACTAAAAGAAAAATAATTTCCTGTTTTCCATTGCTGTGGTTTGGCAGGATTAAAATAAAAGATATAAAAAAAAGACATGCTTTTTTTAAGCTGTCTTTTTTTATTAAAGGTATCCCATTGTTAAGACTATTTGCTTAAGAATTTAGCAAGTCTAGCACTTAAAGTAGAAGCATTAGCTTTTAAAATATTCATTACTTCAACTTCGCTGGCACCTCTTAAAGTTTTTAAAGTTCTTGAACAAACTTTAACTTTAACTGGAGATCCGTTTACAACGATAGTAGTAACTTGTAAATTTGGTTTCCATACTCTTCTAGTAAGTCTATGAGAGTGAGAAATTTGGTTACCACTGATAATTCCAGTTCCTGTGATTTCACATCTTTGCATCTTTGTCACCTCTTTCCTGATTGCAATTGAACACACAATTGCAAATAATTGTATCATTAAATAAAGAAAATATCAAGTTTTTTTTAAATTTCTTTAACTTTCTTTAAGAAAAATAGAGATTTGTGATATAATAAAATGAACGTAAATATATAACAAGGTGGTAGAAATGAATAGACATAGTTATACAGTTTTGGAATTTGATAAACTAAGAGAAGAAATTTCAAATTATAGTGCTATAGAAGAGAACCATTATAAAATATTGGGGCTTGAACCTTTCAAAGATTTCAGCTCTTTAAATAGAGAGCTTGATATCTTAAGAGATTTCACAGATTTTTTGAAATTTGATGGCGGATTAGAAACAGCTGGAATGAAAGATATTTGTAAAATGACAAAAAAATCACAGCTGATAGGAACATATCTGGATGTAGAAGATTTATGGGATATAAATCATAATCTGAGACTTTTCAGAGTTTTTAAAAACAGACTGGATGATCTGAACAAATATAAAGATTTAAGAGATAAATTTAATGATGTACCTATTTTAAGAGGAGTAGAAGATATTATTAATAAAGCTATTGATAATAACAAAGAGATTAAAGATGATGCTTCTCTTGATTTGAGAGACATCAGAATACATAAAAAGACTCTTGCAATGAACATCAAAAGAAAATTTGATGAACTTTTTAATGAACCTCAATTTGCTAAAGTATTTCAGGAAAAAATAATTACTGAAAGAGATGGAAGAAGTGTAGTTCCTGTAAAAGCAGACTTTAAAGGGCAGATAAAAGGGATTGAACATGATAGATCATCAAGTGGACAGACAGTGTTTATTGAACCTTTGTCAATAGTAGCTCTAAATAATAAGAATAGAGAATTAGAGATAAGAGAAAAAGAAGAAATAAGAAAGATACTGCTTAGGATAACTGATTATATAAGAAACAGCAAAGATGATATAGATAGAGTAGGAGAAGCTGTTATTACTTTGGATATACTTAATGCCAGAGCTATGTATGGTATAGAAAAAAAATGTGTAGTACCTAATATAAATAACAGAGAAATTTTAACTTTAGTAGATGCAAGACATCCGTTTATCCCTGTTTCATCAGTTGTTCCTCTTACCTTTGAAATAGGAAAAGATTATAATACTCTTCTTATTACAGGACCAAATACAGGAGGAAAAACAGTTGCATTGAAAACGGCTGGACTTCTGACATTGATGGCTTTGAGTGGAATACCTATTCCAGCACACGAACATTCAAGTATTGGATTTTTTACAGGAGTCTATGCTGATATAGGTGATGAACAGAGTATAGAACAGTCACTATCTTCATTCTCTGCTCATTTAAAAAATGTTCAGGAGATACTTGAAAATGTGACAAAAGCTTCTCTTGTATTGCTGGATGAATTAGGATCAGGAACAGACCCTGCTGAAGGGTCAGCTTTTGCTATGGCTGTTATAGATTATCTGAAAGATAAAAAATGTAAATCAATAATAACTACTCATTATAGTGAAGTAAAAGCTCATGGGTACAATGAAGAGGGAATAGAAACAGCATCAATGGAATTCAATGTTGAAACTCTTTCTCCTACATACAGACTTTTAATAGGAATTCCTGGAGAAAGTAATGCACTTACTATTGCCAGAAGACTTGGAGTATCTGAAGAGGTGATTAACAAAGCAAAGAGTTATATAAGTGATGATAATAAAAAAATAGAAAAAATGATAAGCAATATTAAGGATAAGGCTGATGAGCTTGATATTATGAAAAAACAGGTAGAATTTCTGAAAGAAGCTGCCCAGAGAGATAAAGAGGTTTTTGAAGAAAAACTTAGAGTTTTGGAAAAAGAAAAAAATGACATATTGAAAGAAGCTTATGAAAAAGCAGATAAAATGATGAAAGAGATGCAGTCTAAAGCAGCAGCTCTAGTTGAAAAAATACAAAAAGAAGACAATAAAAAAGAAGATATTAAAAATGTTCAAAAAAGTTTGAATATGCTTAGATCTGCTCTTCAGGATGATAAAAGTAAAACGGTTGCAGAAAAGCCAAAAGTTGCAAGAAAAGTAGATTTTAAAGTAGGAGAAAGAGTATTTGTTAATAGTCTTAATCAATTTGCAAATGTACTTAAAATAAATCTTTCTAAAGAAACAGTACAAGTACAGGCAGGAATATTAAAACTGGAAGTATCACTTGATGATATAAAAGTAGTAGAAGAAAAAAAACAGAAAGTATATAATTCATTTTCACATAAGAAGACAGCTGTAAGAAGCGAAATTGATTTGAGAGGAAAAATGGTAGATGAAGCTGTTTATGAACTTGAAACATATCTGGATAGAGCTGTTATGAATTCATATAATGAGGTTTATGTAATACATGGAAAAGGAACTGGAGCACTTAGAGAAGGAATACTTAATTACCTGAAAAATTGTCCTTATGTAAAAGAATATAGAATAGGAGGACATGGAGAGGGAGGATTAGGATGTACAGTAGTGACTCTGAAATAGAAAAAAAGAAAATAACTCTCATACTGGCTGCTGCTGGAATTGGAAAAAGAATGGGATTGGATTATCCAAAACAGTTTTTTGAGTATAATGGAAAACCACTGTTTGTTTTTCCTTTGGAAACAGCAGAAAAATCTTCTTTGATAGATGAAATAATTATTGTAACTAATGAAAATAATATTGACTTAGTAAAAAAACAATGCAATAAATATAATATAAAAAAAGTAAAAAAAATTCTTGCTGGAGGAAAAGAAAGACAAAACTCCATTTATAATGCTTTGAAGGAAGATGAAGGGAGCACTTATATATTAGTACAAGATGGAGTGAGGCCTTTTATGAAAGAAAAATATATAGAAATGACTTGTGCAGCACTTGACAATGATAAAACACTTGCTGGAGCAGTAATAGGAGTGCCTGTAAAGGATACAATAAAGGTAATAGGATTAGATGGAGAAATTCTTGCTACCCCAAACAGAGCAGGTCTTATAGCTGTTCATACACCACAGACATTTAGAGGAGATATATTAAAAAAAGCACATAAAAAAGCAGAGGATGAAAAGTTTCTTGGAACAGATGATTCTTCTCTTGTAGAGAGAACAGGAGAAAAAGTAAAAGTCATTACAGGAGATTATGACAATATAAAGATAACTACATTAGAAGATTTGTTATCTCTTAAATAGGGGGAGTTATGAATATTCGTATAGAACAGATGAAACCTGTATTGGGAAATACAGAACAGAATTTATTAAAAATGATAGAGTTAATTGAAAAGGGTATAGTGGCAGGAGATGACATTATAATATTTCCTGAACTGGTATTAAATGGGTATATGCTGGAAGATATAGTTTTTGAAACAGCTATGAAGAATGTTCCAGATATATTGCTGGAAAAAAGTAAGAAGATAAGTATAATATTTGGTATGGCTGAGATGGGAGAAGAGGAATATCCATATAATACAGCCTATTATCTTGAAGATGGAAAAATTATACATAAACATAGAAAAGTATATCTTCCTGATTATGGAATGTTTTTTGAAGGAAGATATTTTGGAAGTGGAGATAAGATAAGAGCATTTGATACAAAATTCGGAAGAATGGGAATGCTTATATGTGAAGATGCATGGCATCAATCAGCTCATTATATTCTTTCACAGGATGGAGCTAAATATATATTTTCTATAGCTAATGCTCCTGCAAGACTAGGAGTAAATAAATCTTCTGTATCATCAACATGGAAAGCTTTATTAAAAAGTAGTTCTATATCTAATGGTGTATTTAATATAATGACCAACAGAGCAGGAGTAGAGGATGGAGTGACATTCTTTGGAAATTCTATGGTAATAGATCCATGTGGTGAAGTAGTAAAAGAAGCTGATTACTTTAAGGAAGACACTTTGTGTTGCTGCATAGATTCATGCTGTATAAGAAGAGCAAGAATAAGTGCACCTGTATTTAAATCAGAAAAAATAGATTTGACTATAAGAGAATTAAAAAGAATACAAAAAAATAGATTTGAGTAAGGAGAATAGCTTATGAAAAAAAGATATATACTGCTTTTTGTTATAATTATTTTTGTTGGTTTTCTAGCGGGATATAGATTTGGGTATAAAGTATCTCCAAGAGAATTTATAACAGAAGATACAAAAATAATATATGCAAATGAAGGAATAGCAGATAAAGATTTTAAAGAAATAATGCCTTTGATGGATGCAGCTGGAAAAGAAACAGATTATGAAAAATTTGAAGAAACTAAAAAATATATTTCAAAAGTATATGCTTTTTCTGATTCTGATTTTTATAATAGAGAGTTAAAAACAGCAGTGGTTGTAGATACTGGATACTGGTATTTCTTTATTTTAAAAGACAGTGTAAAATATTTTGATAAAGATGGAGAATTTTACAGACTAAAGAATAAATATATGGAAAAATATGGACTTAAAAAAGATATATACATGTGTTTTCATAGAGGACTGATAATTTTTTCTGAAAATAAATCAGTTTTGAAAAAAATAATTAACAAAAAAGGAACTTATAATGCTAAAATAGAAAATATAATAGATGAAACTAGAGATAACACTCTTGGAGTTCTTATTTATAATAATACAAAAACTAAAGATTTAGGTATAGAGGTTATATCTTTAACTGGAACTGTAGATAAAAATATAGTAAAATTACAGGGAAAGATTATTGGAGATAAGAGTATATTTGCTGCCTTCAATGATCAGCCAGAAGAGAGAAAATTATTAAAGTATGCTGGAAAAAATACTTTGTATCTTTCAATGAAAGATTTCTCAAAACTTGAAAAGCTTATTTTTAATTCATATACTCTTGGAAGTAATGAAGACATAATACTTGCTATGTGGCAGGGATTTATAGGAGCAAAACCATCAGAACTTCTTAAAGAAATAGATGGAGAAATAATAGCTGACAGTAGTAATGCAACTGTGATGATTCCATTAAAAGATGCTGAAAAAATAAGAAAAGCTTTGAGTATGTTTAAAACAGAAGATGGATATCGTATTTCAAAGAGAGCAAAATTATTTTTTAAAGATGAAAATACACTTATTTATGGAAAAGACAGTTTTGTGGAAAATATTTCTCCAACTGCATTGGTAAGAGGACAATTTCTATATGGTTCTTTGGATATTTATAGTAATTTTGGTATAGAAGAACTGAAAGAAACAGATTTAAACATAACAGGAATTGGTAATGAAATAATTTTTGAAGCAGAAACTGATTCTAAAAATATAGAGAAACTATTAAGGAGGATAAAATGATAAAAATATATAACACCCTCAGTGGAAAAATTGACGAATTCAAACCTGTAAAAGAAGGAGAAGTGTCAATGTATGTCTGTGGGCCTACTGTATATAATTATATTCATATTGGAAATGCAAGGCCAGCTATATTCTTTGATACAGTAAGAAGATATTTTGAATATAGAGGATATAAAGTAAAGTATGTACAAAATTTTACAGATGTAGATGATAAAATGATAAGAAGAGCTAATGAAGAAGGGGTTTCTCTTAAAGATATAGCTGAAAAATATATAAAAGCATACTTTGAGGATACTTCAAAGGTAAATCTTAAAGAAGCTGGAATGATAAGACCTAAAGCAACTGAGCATATTGGAGATATGATAGAAATAATTCAGAACCTTATAGAAAAAGGATATGCTTATGAGGCAGAAGGAGATGTATACTTCAATGTAGAAAAATATAAAGATGGATATGGAGCTCTTTCTAAACAAAATGTAGATGATCTTAAAAGTGGTGCAAGAATAGAAGTCGCAGATATAAAAAAATCTCCTGTGGACTTTGCTCTTTGGAAAGCAGCAAAAGAAGGGGAACCAAGCTGGGATTCTCCTTGGGGAAAAGGAAGACCAGGATGGCATATTGAATGTTCGGCAATGTCACATAAATATTTAGGAGATACATTTGATATACATGGTGGAGGACAGGATTTAATATTCCCACATCATGAAAATGAAATAGCACAATCTAAATGTTCTTGTGGAGGAGAATTTGCAAGATACTGGATGCACAATGGATACATCAATATTAATGGAGAAAAAATGTCTAAGTCAGGAACATTTATGCTTCTTAGACAAGTATTGGATCAATTTGAAGGAAGAGTAATAAGATTATTCATACTTGGAGCTCATTACAGAAAACCTATGGATTTCTCTAACTATGAATTAAATCAAGCTAAGTCATCACTGGAAAGAATAGAAAATGCTTTATTAAGAGCTAAAGATGCACTGGCAGCAGATACAAAAGAGGATGGATCAGACTGTGCTGAACTGGCAGAAGTACTAAAATCTTCAAGTGAAAAATTCGTAACTGCTATGGATGATGACTTTAATACTGCACAAGGGCTTGGAGCTATATTTGAACTTATTAAGGAATTAAATAAAGCACTTGAAGGGGATAGACTAAGTACAAAAGGAAAAACAACTGTAAAAGAAACTGTAGACTATGTTATTAATATAATGCAGGAAGTTTTAGGAGTTATACTTAAACTTGATAATGAAGTTGGAAATCTGACTTCTGAGCTTGTTGAATTTATTCTTGAATTAAGAAGAGAAGCAAGAGCTGACAAGAACTGGTCTATGTCTGATAAAATTAGAGATAGACTGGCAGAAATAGGTATAAAAATCAAAGATGGAAAGGATACAACTACATGGAGCATGTAGATCTAAAAGAAACAAGTGGAGTAGTGCTGGCATACCTTGGAGATGCTGTCTGGGAACTCTGTATAAGAAAATATTGGATAAATAAAGGACTGAATCTCCAGAATCTCAATAAAAGAGTTAAGGAGTGTGTCAATGCCAAGAAACAGAGTATATTATACAAGGAAATAGTTCCTCTATTAGAGGAAAAATATCAGATGCTGGGAAATAGAGCAAAAAATGGGAATATAAAGACTTTTCCCAAGTCATGCTCAGTTTTAGAATATAAAGAAGCAACAGCTTTTGAAGCACTTATAGCTGGATTTTATGTTGATGGAAGAGAAGATTTGATTGAATTAGCAATAAAAAAATGTATAGAGGGTGAAAAGCGATGAGATTATTCCCAAATTTTAGATTGAACAGAAGTATAGGAATAGATTTAGGAACGGCAAATACACTGGTTTACAGTAAAAAACATAAAAAAATAGTTTTAAATGAGCCATCAGTAGTGGCAGTAGAAAGAGAAAGCAGAAAAGTACTGGCAGTAGGAAACGAAGCTAAAGAAATGCTTGGAAAAACTCCAGATACTATTGTAGCTGTAAAGCCTCTTAGTGAAGGAGTTATAGCTGACTATGACATTACTGAAGCTATGATAAAATACTTTATTAAAAAGGTTTTTGGTTCATATAGTTTTATTATGCCTGAAATTATGATATGTGTTCCTATTGATGTAACAGGAGTAGAGAAAAGAGCTGTACTTGAAGCTGCAATATCTGCTGGAGCAAAGAGAGCATATCTGATAGAAGAGGCAAGAGCAGCAGCTCTTGGATCGGGACTTGATATATCCGTGCCTGAAGGAAATATGATAATAGATATTGGCGGAGGATCTACTGATGTGGCTGTTATTTCCTTAGGAGGAACAGTAGTAAGCAAAACTATAAGAACAGCTGGAAATAACTTTGATAATGATATCATCAAATATGTAAAGAAAACTCATAATCTTCTTATAGGAGATAAGACAGCTGAAGAGATAAAAATAAGAATAGGAACAGCTTTGCCTTTGGAAGAAGAAGAAAAAATGACTATTAAAGGTAGAGATCTGATTATAGGACTTCCTAAAACAGTTGAAATAACTTCAGAAGAAGTAAGAGAGGCTATAAATGATTCTCTTATGGAAGTTGTAGACTGTGTAAAATACGTTCTTGAAAGAACTCCGCCTGAACTTGCAGCTGACATAGTTGATAAAGGAATAGTTATGGCTGGAGGAGGTTCTCTTATCAGAAACTTTCCAGAAATGATAGCTAAATTTACTAACCTTAATGTGAGACTTGCTGATAATCCGCTTGAAAGTGTAGTAAAAGGTGCTGGACTGGCTCTTGATCAGTTGAATATTCTTAGAAAAATAGAGAAGGCTGAAAGATAATGATAAAAGATATCGTTTCTAATGAAGAAGTTAAAACTTTTTTTAGAAATGAATTAAAGTCTGATAAGAAATCAGGGACTTATCTTTTCTATGGAAGTGATACTGAACAGCTTATGGAATTTGCTCTTTATTTTACTAAAGGATTGTGTTGCGAAACTCTGGAAGGAGATTTTTGTGATACCTGTAATGTATGCAGAAAGATAGATAAATTTATTTATAGTGATTTAGAAATATTAGATGATCCTAGTGGTATAAAAGTAGATGCTGTCAGAGAGCTTGCATACAAGTCTTCATCCAGTTCATATGAAGGCGGAAAAAAAATATTTATATTAAAAGATATTCAAAAGATGAAAAAAGAAGCTGGAAACTCTCTTTTGAAGCTTATAGAAGAACCTAATGAAGGCAGCTTTTTTATTCTTTTAAGCAGCAGTCTGAATATACTTCCTACAATAAAATCAAGAAGTATACTGGTGAAAATAAAAAAAAGAAATGCTGAAGAATTAGATGTAGATGATTTTACTTATACATTCTATATGGGAAATAGTGAAGATATAAAAGGGTTTAAAAATTCAGAGATTAATTTGAATGAATCTGAATTTTATGGAAATATAGGGAATTTTCTCAAGAAATACACTGAAACCAAAGAATTAGAACATAAAACAGGAATATACAAATGTATTAGAGATTTTATTAAAGGAAGATATTACATATCTCCACAGGAAAAGATATTTTTTGTAGAAGAAATAATGAGGGGAACTTCAGATAAAGAGTTGTACAGAAAAATCATAGAGTATACAATCTATGTATTAGGAGATATGCAGGGATTGGAAAAAAGACTTACTTTAAAGGGAATGCTGAGATATCCTGTCAACATGAAACTTGTGCTTTTAGAGCTATTTTTAAAAATTTAAGGCAGATCATTGATCTGTCTTTTTATATATCTGTTTTCATTGTAAAACAAAAGTGATATAATCAAAATATCTACTAAACAAGGGGGAAATATGATGAAAGAATGGAATAATGACAAGGAACTTTTTGAACTTGTAAAGGGAGAACTTTATATACCAGTTATTGGGGATATATTAGATGGAATGGGGTACTATCATCAGATTTTATTTCCAGAAATACAGCCTGCTCTTTTAGAAATGAAGATAGCAGGAAGGGCTATGCCAGTAAATATGATAGATGTATATGGAGAGCAAAGTGAGCCTTTTGGAAAATTGACTGAAGCTTTAGATCAGCTTCAAGAGGGAGATGTCTATATAGCTCATGGTGGAAATATGAGGTGTGCTTACTGGGGAGAGATTTTAACAGCAACAGCTAAAAAAAGAGGAGCAGCAGGAGCTGTAATAAATGGATATCATAGAGATACTAAGATGATGTTGGAACAGGATTTTCCAGTATTCAGCAGAGGAAGATTTGCACAGGATTCATCAGTAAGAACTAAAATAGTTGATTATAGATGCCCTATTGAGATAGGAGCTGTATGGATAAATCCTGGTGATTTAGTAGTTGCAGATATAGATGGAGTCTTGATTGTTCCCAAAAAGATAGAAGAAGAGGTAATAGCTAAATCATTAGAAAAAGTCAGAGCTGAAAAGAAAGTAAGAGAAGAAATAGAAAATGGAATGTCCAGTACAGAGGCATTCAAAAAATATGGAGTACTGTAAAATTTATGAATAAGGATAGAAAAGATATAGAAAAAAACATACTTTCAGATTATACAGAAGATATCTTTTCTCAAAGAGAAAATGATGAATTCCATATTTCAGTTCGTTATGAGCAAGAACTTATGGATGCTGTGAAAATGGGTGATATCGAAAGATTAAAAACGATTTCTTTAGAGAAATACAGTGGAAATGCAGGGAGATTATCAGATGATCCTATAAAAAATTTTAGATATTTTGCAATTTGTTGTATAACCCTCTTTACTAGAGCTGCAATGGATGGAGTGGAAGTAATAGGATATACTCCATGGGGTTGCATTGATTGTATATCTTTTACAACTGGAGAAATGGGGAAAGGATATGGTTTTATATATGTAGACAAAGATAATGAGGGAAGAGGAACTTTAAAACGAAGTAAAAAAGAATCATTTTACTGGTATAAAAAAGTTATACATAGTAATGGAGAAGATTTATAAATGCTAATATTAAATAAAGGACAGTATAACTATATTTGTTATACTGTTTTTATTGAAATTTTTTGTGAACTCAATGATATCAAGGATTGCTTGGAAAATTTCCAAATTATAGATAAATTCAGAAGAAAAAATATATTTTTTTTATAAAATGAAGATAATAAAAGGTTTTAATATAAATAACAAAATAATTTTAGATAATTGGCTATAAACTCTAATAACTCAAATTGCTTTATTGAGTAAAATGAGGTATTATAATTAAGCACAGTTAAAGAAATGGTCGCATAGCTCAGTTGGGAGAGCACCTGCCTTACAAGCAGGGGGTCATAGG
>ERZ773144.2942-NODE-2942-length-12515-cov-58.804254_pt1 | contig 12515 bp, 8 predicted proteins | sample MGYA00580849_ERZ773144 | MGnify/ENA primary metagenome ERZ773144 (study PRJEB29015, sample SAMEA2737861) | human gut metagenome | biome: human gut; feature: human-associated habitat; material: faeces | place: China | collected 2012 ...
TTTTATTGCTTATTATCCGCACCCAAAAAGTTGCATTTATAAGTTGAACTCAAGCGTACTTGCGTTCTGCTGGTGCGAAAATAAACCTCGTATTTCTGGCTCGTTTTGTTTGAAAAATTGATATTTTTGGAAGAACGAATTCTAAAAATTACGATATCTATGGGAAAAATAAGTCAGTTTGTAAAGGTGGGGGCCTTGCTTTTAACGATGGCAGGATGTTCTTCACCGAATTCCGGGGGAAAGGATGCGGAGATGGACCGCTTTATCAGTGACCTGATGGGAAGGATGACCTTGCAGGAAAAGTTAGGACAGTTGAATCTGCCGGCTGGGAATGACCTGGTGTCGGGAGCGGTGAAGAACAGCAAGATGGCAGAAGCTATCCGGGCTGGAGAGGTCGGCGGCTTTTTCAATGTGAAGGGAGTGGATAAGATTTACCAGATGCAGCGTATGGCGGTGGAGGAAACTCGTCTGGGAATTCCTTTGATAGTGGGTGCTGATGTGATTCACGGGTACGAGACCATCTTCCCGATTCCGTTGGCCCTGTCTTGTAGCTGGGATACGGCGGCAGTAACGCGTATGGCACGCATTTCTGCCACGGAAGCCAGTGCCGATGGAATCAGCTGGACATTCAGTCCGATGGTAGACATCTGTCGGGATGCCCGCTGGGGACGTATTGCAGAAGGAAGTGGAGAAGACCCATACCTCGGTGCGCTGATGGCCGGAGCGTATGTGCGCGGTTATCAGGGTGACGGCATGAAGCAGAACAATGAAATCATGGCTTGTGTGAAGCACTTTGCGCTGTATGGAGCTTCGGAATCGGGACGTGATTATAATTCGGTGGATATGAGTCGTAATCTGATGTATAATGTGTACCTGGCTCCTTACAAGGGTGCGGTGGAAGCCGGAGTGGGCTCGGTGATGAGCTCGTTCAATACCATCAACGGGGTGCCTGCTACAGCCGACAAATGGCTGCTGACGGATTTGCTCCGCAATGAGTGGGGATTCACGGGTTTTGTGGTGACCGACTACAATTCAATTGGTGAGATGAAGGCTCATGGGGTGGCCGACTTGAAGGAGGCTTCTGCACGGGCGTTGAATGCGGGAACGGACATGGATATGGTGGCACATGGTTTCTTGCATACGCTGGAAGCTTCACTGAAGGAGAAGGCCGTGACGCAGGAGCGGATTGACGAGGCCTGCCGTCGGGTACTGGAAGCCAAGTATAAGTTAGGATTGTTTGAGAATCCTTATAAGTATTGTGATACGCTTCGAGGTCGCAAGGAACTGTTTACGGAGGCGAATCGTAAAGCGGCACGTGAGATTGCGGCCGAAACGTTTGTATTGTTGAAGAACGAGGGTAAGTTGTTGCCTTTGCAGAAAAAGGGACGCATTGCATTGATTGGGCCGATGGCCGATGCGCAGAACAATATGTGCGGCACGTGGAACATGGATTGTCAGACAGACCGTCATGTGACGATGTACGAAGCTTTCCGTCGTGCGGTAGGTGATAAGGCTACGGTTTCTTATGCCAAGGGAAGCAACGTATATTATAGTGAGCATATAGAGAAAGGGGCGGTCGAACCTCGTCCGCTGACACGTGGCGATGACCGTCAGTTGCGGGCTGAGGCTTTGCGCGTGGCGGCTTCGGCCGATGTGATTGTGGCTGCATTAGGTGAGAGTGCCGAGATGAGTGGAGAGTCTTCTTCTCGTACGGATATTCAGATTCCGGATGCACAGAAAGATTTGTTGAAGGCACTGGTAGCTACCGGAAAGCCGGTGATACTGGCTTTGTTTACTGGTCGTCCGCTAGATTTGTGCTGGGAGTCTGAGCATGTACCGGCTATCCTGAATGTGTGGTTTGCCGGCAGTGAAGCGGGCGATGCCATCGCCGATGTGGTGTTTGGTGACGTGTCTCCTTCGGGCAAGCTGACCACGAGCTTCCCGCGTGCGGTGGGACAGTTGCCGCTTTATTATAATCACCTGAACACGGGTCGTCCGGATACGGATGATACCACTTTTAACCGTTATGGCAGCAATTACATCGACCAGAGCAATGAACCGCTATATCCTTTTGGCTATGGTTTGAGTTATACCACTTTCCGCTACGGTAATTTGCAGTTGAGTGCCGAGCGTATGGCCAAGGGCGGTCAGTTGAAGGTAACCGTGCCTGTAACCAATTCCGGCGAGTGTGACGGAGTAGAGATTGTGCAGCTGTACCTTCACGATGTGTATGCAGAAATCTCCCGTCCGGTGAAGGAGCTGAAAGCTTTCCGTCGTGTGGCCCTTAAAAAGGGAGAGACGCAGAATGTGGAATTTGTGCTCGACGAGGATGATTTGAAGTATTATAACTCTCGTCTGGAATATGGATATGAACCGGGAGAATTTGAGGTGATGGTAGGTCCGGACAGCCGGAATGTGCAGCACGCGACTTTTGTGGCTGAATAGCAGTCAGGTCATATAAAACAAAAAATGGTCCGCCTTTGTGAGAAGATTCAGAGGCGGACCATTTTTGTGTTATTCAAGTTGGACATTGCGTACATGTACGTCTGTGCAGTGTAAGAATACCGAAGCCGATTCCCGGAATTTCTCGACCGATTCTGTGGTGAGAAACTCCCGTCGCTTGTTCTTGGAACAGCGTGCGTCCATGTCCGGATGACGCAACAGATAGTCTTTCAGGCTTTCGCTGACATACTCGCCTTGCGTTACCAGTCGGATGTGCGAGGGGGTGTACTGCCGTATCTTTTGCAGAAGCAGGGGATAGTGCGTACAGCCTAAAATCAGGGTGTCGATATCCGGATCTTTCTGCAGGATGGTATCAATGTATTTCTTGACGAAATAGTCGGCTCCGTCACCGTCGTATTCCTTGTTCTCTACCAGTGGCACCCACATGGGGCAGGCCATTCCTGTGACCTGAATGTCCGGAAAAAGCTTTTTAATCTCTAGCGGATAGGACTCGGAGCGTACGGTGCCGGCTGTAGCCAGCAGGCCTACGTGCCCGTTACGGGTGATTTCACCGATACATTCCACGGTGGGGCGTATTACTCCCAATACGCGGCGGGTCGGATCCATGTGAGGAAGGTCGTTCTGCTGAATGCTGCGGAGCGCTTTGGCGGAAGCCGTATTGCAGGCCAGGATGACCAGCGGGCAGCCCAGCTCAAACAATTTCTTGACAGCCTGTAGGGTGAAGTCGTAGACCACTTCGAACGAGCGTGTGCCGTATGGGGCACGGGCATTATCTCCCAAGTACAGGTAATCGTACTGTGGCAGTCGTTCGATGAATTTTCCTAAAATGGTAAGACCTCCGTATCCGGAGTCGAATACTCCGATAGGGCCGGTGTGAGGGGCAGATAGAGGGTACATGGGAAAACGGTTGAAAGGTTTGAAAAGAAAAATGTCATTCAGAGAAATCTTTTGTGTGTTTCTCTGAATGACATGTAGTCAGTACGACAAAGAGTTTCTTTAATTACTGTGCAGGAGTTGCTGCAGGTGCTGCCGGAGTAGCAGGAACTGCTGTCAGGCTGATGCCCAATTTAGTCTTGATGTCGTTTGTAATATCTTTTGACTGAGCTTCGTCAATGTAAGGAATATCAGTACGGTTCAGGTCGAATACGTAAGTATAAGCACCTGCTTTACCTACAGCCTGTACGGCATCTTCCAGTTTTTTGTAAATCGGTTCCATCATGTCAGCGTATGCTTTCTGCAACTGCTGCTGAGCATCCTGCTGGAACTGCATACCTTTTTCACTCAGTTCCTGCAATTCTTTCTGGCGGCGTTCCTGAATGTTCTGCGGCAGGTTCTTCTGTTCCTGCTGGTATTCTGCATATTTCTTGTTGAATTCGTCAGAAGCACGTTTGATTTCGTCCTCATATTGTTTCTGCATAGTCTGGATGTCTGTCTGTGCCTTTGCGTATTCCGGCATTACTGGGATGATATCCATTGATTTAAAGTGCGCAAATTTTTGTGCGAATACACTCATCGGTGCGATGAGTAAAAGTAAAAAAGCAATTTTCTTCAACATAATCTCAAGTTTCTATTTGTTATTAATTAATTCGATGTATAAAACAGGGCTTATTATCACCCGGTTGCAAATGTATAAAATTAATTTGAATATCCTAGTTTTGCAAGAACCTCATTGCTTATATCAATGCGTGGAGAAGCAAAAATCATGCTCTGTGCCGAGGCACGGTCTATCACGGCATCGTATCCGCGCTGGGTAGCAATTTCTTTCACGGCGTTGTAGATGGCATCCTGAATCGGAGAAATCAGCTCCTGGCGTTTCTTCATCAGTTCACCTTCCGGTCCGAAATATTGCTTGCGGAGTTCTGCCGCTTCTTTTTCTTTGGCTACGATAGCTTCTTCCTTGCTGGTTTTCTGAGTCGCAGAAAGCGTGTTGGCGCTTTTCTGGTAATCTTCGTACAGCTTCTTCGCTTCGTTGGCTTTAGCCTCAATCTGGCTTTGCCATTGCTTTGACAGTGACTCCATCTGTTGGTTGGCCTGTTGATAAGAAGGTATCTGCTTGAGGATATACTCCATATCTATCAGGGCGAATTTCTGTGCTGAGGCCATACCCACGGCGGCCACTAACAGCATAACGGATAAAATGAGTCTCTTCATAATCATTGGTTTTTAAGTGTTAGAATTCTTGTCCGATGATAAAGTGGAACTGGCTTCCGCTGTATTGCATTGAACCGTCAATCTTGTCGAAACCGTAAGCCCAGTCAATACCCATCATACCAATCATCGGCAGGAAGATACGTACACCGAATCCGGCAGAACGTTTCAACTGGAAGGGGTTAAAGTCGGTCACGTTGTTCCATGCGTTACCAGCTTCCACGAAGCCCAGCGCATAGATACTGGTAGAGTTTTCCAGCATCAGCGGGTAGCGGAGCTCGGCACCCAGACGGATGTAAGCATAACCTTCACTTCCGTACGGAGTCAATGAACCGTTTTCATATCCACGCAGGGCGATGGTTTCGGATGCATAGTTGTAGCTGTAACCAGTCATACCGTCACCTCCCACGTAGAAGGTTTCAAATGGTGAACGTTTGTATTTGTTGAAGTGACCGAGGATACCGAATTCTGTACGGGTCATGATAACCGGACATTTCTGGATATCCATCAAGGCTGTATAAGTCTTGGCTTTGAATTTCCACTTGTGGTATTCAATCCACTTGTACATGCTGGCAGCATCGTGGTAGTTGTCTTTACCGTAAGTAGAGTAGTCCTTCTTGCTGAACAGAGAGTACGGCGGAGTAATCTGCAAAGAAGCCGAGAATTCTGAACCGTAACGCGGGAAAATCGGGTTATCCGTAGAGTTACGTGACAAGGTCAGGTTCAGGCTCAGGTTATTACAGTTACCGGTGTTCATGTACTGTCCGTTGTTCAGTTTGATATAGAGGTAACTCCAGTCTTTCAGCATGAATCGCTGGTAAGACAATTCAGCCGACAAGGTAAAGTAGTCATCCGGCCAGCGCAGACGCTTACCCCATCCTACAGATACACCGAACATCTTGATTGACTTGTCGGGGTCGTAGTAAGATTCGTAGTTATCATAATAGTTTCCATAACCTCCGTAGTATCCGTATCCGCTCAACATGTTGTAGTAGTTGTTCATGTAAGCAGAGTTGTAATACTGGCTGCTCACGTCGGTCTGGATAGAGTAGAAGGCAGAAACAGAGAATGAGTTCGGGCGCTTGCCGCCAAACCATGGGTCAAAGAACGAAACACTGTATGACTGATAGTAGCGTCCGTTGGTCTGTCCACTGATGGTCAGTGTCTGTCCGTCACCTTGTGGCAGGATACCGCGGTAGTTGTCGTTTTTGCGGAACAAATTCGCAAATGAGAAGTTGGTGAACTTCAAACTCAGCTTACCGATGATACCAGTCTGTCCCCAACCTGCGGAGAATTCCACCTGGTCGTTGGCTTTTGATTCCAGTCCCCAGTTGATGTCAACAGTACCGTCCTGGAAGTTCGGCTGTACATCCGGCTTGATATTTTCAGGGTTGAAGTGTCCCATCTGTGCAATTTCACGGTAAGAACGTTCCAGTGCTTCCTTACTGAAGAGGTCGCCCGGACGTGTACGCAACTCACGACGTACGATGTTTTCATACAGACGGTCATTACCGTTGATGCGTACGTGGCTGATGCTGGCCTGCGGACCTTCGGTGATACGCATTTCCAGGTCGATAGAGTCACCGTCAATGTTTACTTCCACCGGATCGAGGCGGTAGAATACATATCCACGATTATAGTAGTTGTTACCGATTGCATCTTCATCATTAGAGATACGGTCGTTCAGCAACTTCTGGTTATATACATCACCGCGTTTCATGCGGAGCTGTTCGTTCAACAGGTCAGAAGGATATACCGTGTTACCTACCCAGGTGATGTCACGAAGGTAATATTTCTGTCCTTCGTAGATTTTCATGTAGACATCTACCGTTTTTTCATCGTATGGCGATACACTGTCTACTACAATCTGTGCGTCACGGTAACCCAGCTCGTTATATTTATCGATGATTTTCTGCTTGTCTTCTTCGTAACGTTCATTGATGAACTTCTTGGCACGGAAAAGGTTAATCAGCTTACCTTTTTCGTTGGTCTTCTTCATGACACGCTTCAACTTCTTGTCAGTCAGGACCTCGTTTCCGTCAATGGTAATCTGGTGGACTTTGACTTTAGCTTTCTTGTCAATGTTCACATCTACATATACCTGCTCCTTGTTTTCCGGGTCTTCGCGTTCAATGATGTTTACTTCCGCATTCTTGAAACCTTTTTCGTCAAAATGCTTCTTGATCAAAATCTTGGCACGGTCAATCAAGTTCGGTGTAACCTGAGTACCTTTTGCCATACCCAGTTTAGCCTGCAAATCCTCACGTTCACTCTTCTTCACACCGTGAATCACGATGTCGGTAATACGTGGACGCTGTGTCAGCTGGATAGACAGGTAGATTTTATTATCTACAATCTTATCCGCAGTGATTTTCACGTCAGAGAACAAGCCATGACGCCAGTATCTTTTTACGGCCGAAGTGATGTCATCTCCCGGTACGGTAATAGTTTGTCCGACAGCCAAGCCGGAAATACCTATCAGGACATAATCCTCATAGTTCTTTACTCCGCTGACCTTGATGTCGGCGATTTCATATTTTTTAGGTGTTCCGTTGTAAAGGATAACTGGCTTATCGCTTTGTTCAGTTGTATTATTGTCCTGTGCATATCCCCCCATTGGAGCAGACGAAAGACATGCAGCAATCAATAGAAGAAGTGAAAAACGGTTTTGCATTGTTCTTTGTTAAATTTGTTCACTAGTTTTGCCGAATCGGCGTTCTCTTTTTTGAAAGTCACAAATAGCCTTACACAATTCTTCGGCCTTGAAGTCCGGCCAGAAAGTGTCACAGAAATACAGTTCCGCGTAGGCGCATTGCCAAAGCAGGTAGTTGCTCAGACGGATTTCACCGCCTGTTCTGATTAACAAGTCCGGGTCGGGCATATAATGAGTAGCCAGGCATCGATCGATGGTCTGGTCTGTAATTTCTTCGGGAGAAAGGCTTCCTTCCTTCACTTCACGGGCAATTTTTTTGACAGCCTCCGTGATTTCCCATTTAGAAGAATAGCTTAATGCTAATGTCAGACACATTCCCGTGTTCTTTGATGTACGTTCAATACACTTGTTCAGTCGTGCAAGTACGTTTTCCGGCAATTTTTCTGTTTCACCGATGATGCGGAAGCTGATGTTGTTCTTCATGAAGGTTTCTTCTTCAATGGAGTCCATGAGCAAACTCATCAAAGCGGCTACTTCGTCTACCGGACGATTCCAGTTTTCTGTAGAGAATGTATAAAGAGTCAGATATTTCACGCCTAACCGTGCGGCTTCTTCCGCAATGACATGTACGGTCTCAGCGCCAGCCTGGTGTCCGAAAGTACGGGCGTGTCCCTGCTGTTTGGCCCAGCGTCCGTTACCATCCATAATGATGGCTATGTGTGCCGGTATCCGATTTTTGTCTATTTGGTCTTTATATAGCATGGCTTGTTGTTTTTCAGGGTTCTTAGATTACCATTTAGGAGTAAATCCCAACCGATTGATGCGTCCTCTGCAGATACTTCCATCTTCCCACACAATCCAGATAAAATTACCTCTGGATGTTTCGCTCTCCAATTTCGGAGTTACGGCACATGAGTAATTTTTGCTATGTGCGGTATAAAGTTCACTGAATTCTGCAGGGAAGGCCATACATTCCGTTACAGGTCTCCAGCAAAGTCCGTTGTCGGTAGAGCAATAGAACTGGCTGAAAGGCTTGATTTCTCCGTAACCACCACCGAAAGCATACAACTTTCCGTCATAGTAAATCATGGTGACATTTTCCAAATTAGGAAGCGGCAGGTTCTGCATTCTTTTTTCCCATTTGTTGTCACTTGATATACGATTGAATACCAATGCTGCCGTATCATTAGCAGTAGTACTATTGCAGAGTGCTATTGTTGTGGTAATATCGCTGTTGTAAGACGCAGTAGTTGTATTGGAGAAGAAAGGTTTACCTGCCGGGAACAGTGTGAATGGGTTGGCATCTTCTGTCCATGTATTTTCTTTATATATACCACTTTTTCTACCTTTTTCCCCCTCTTTTACAGCGTAAAGTTCACTTTTTATGTCATTTCCTCCTATCAGCATTTCAAATGTTTCTCTGCCTACAGAAGTAATATCATTGCTATTTACATCCAGTTTGTAAAGTTGCTTATTAGTTCTTGCCAGGAAATAGATGTATTCTGCACATGCAGTGGCAGAATAAGTATCGATGTCTGCAGGTACATTTTTTGTAACTGCTACCCAAGATGTAGGATTGTCATTTGAAACATCTGAGTATTCAATATGAGTACCGTTTCCATTCTTTCCGAATACATATACCTTTCCGTTGGCATATACAGCTTTCTGTTCACTTAAATTTCCGGCATTGAATAGTTGGGTATCAAATTTCTTCCATGAAATTGTGTCCGGTTCCTGCTTATGTACGTTAATGGTAATTGTATAAGGTTTTCCTTCTACACCACTATATGCATACACTTTAAATTCCACCGGGTCAGTAAAATCGATAGAGTCAGTTGATGTCCAGATGGTATCACGTTCGGAGCCTTTGGGTTTGTATGCTAGCATTCCCGCATCATATGTGATACTGGTAATAACCTTATCTATGTAGGTTCCTACGGGGAGTGAGTCTTTATTTGTGATGGTTCTATTGATTTGGTCAATGGTGAATGGATAGTTAGAACAATCAAGTGTATCTACATAAGGACTATCTAAACCATTTTTATCTTTTCCTACACGGTCAATGTGCAATGTTCCCAGTGAAAATCCTGTAATACTGGTTTCTGAGGTATACGTAATCTGTTCTACATCATTGTCCAAACACGATGTCATTATAGATGTTGCAGCAAAGAGTACTGCAATCAATGGCAAAAACTTTATTTTCATCTGCAAATGAGTTCTTTTAATTACAAGTTGCAAAAGTAGAAAGTTTTTCCTCGATTCCTCGCTTTTGGGGGAAGTTTTATATAAAATTATATTGTTATCTCCTCTTTATCAAGCTCTGTTGCATATTGTCCTGTTTTGTTAAAGGGCACAAGTCTGTGTAAAAAGTCGCTTTTTCAGCATGTCGCAAGAACTTTTTGCGGGCAAAAATTGTTTATATTCCCTTTATATATCGATATTGTCCTGTATAAAACGGTTTTATGCAATTTATTTCCTGAAAGAACGGATAATTTTGTCATCCAATAAAATGAATAAACAATTATGTACAGACAATTAATTTCTAATTCATGGAAGGCATGCCTTCTTTTCGTATGTGTATTCTTTTCCGGTATAACAGTGAAAGCAGATGATAGTTTGTACTCTCCTAATAAGAAAATAGGAGTGAGCTGGGATAATCCGGCGAAAGGATTGCGTGTGATATATAAAAAAGGAGATGTTCCGATTTCGGTAGTTCAGTTAGAGAATATAGGACTTCAGCTTCAACGTGCATCTGGAGATGAATTTAATTATGTGTCTTCTTCTGCCGTGACTTCCATACGTGAGGATTATACCATGATAACGGGTAAACGCCGTCATTGCACGAACGAAGGAAATCAGCAGGTATTTCATTTCAAGAACGGCCAGAATGTATCGCTGGATTTAGAACTTCGGGTGTATGATGACGGTATTGCTTTTCGCTATGTGTTTCCTCAGCCGACAAAAGAGATATGTGTGACCGATGAAAATACAGCTTTTGTCTTTCAGGAAGGAATTACCCGATGGACACAGAAATTGAATCAGGCCTATGAAGACTTCTATCTGAAAAATAAAGGACGTGTGCAGGGATATACCGCAGGACAATGGGGCTTCCCGGCATTGTTTGAAGTGGCAGATTCTGTTTTTACCCTTATTTCAGAAGCAAATGTGGCGAAAGGTAACTGCGGTTCCTGGTTGAACAATGCCTCCAGTGCATCGAGCTACAAAGTGGAGATGGCAGAGCCGACCAACGTTTCCGGCAGATGGTGTTCACCTTGGCGCGTGGCCATTATCGGTTCTTTGGCCGATGTGGTAGAATCTACCCTGGTGACAGATGTCAGTGAACCTTGTCGTCTGAGCGATGTCTCCTGGATTAAGCCGGGAGTTGTTTCATGGATTTACTGGGCTTACAATCATGGTTCAAGAGATTATAAGATAATAAAGAAGTACATTGATTTTGCAGCAGATTTTCATCTTCCTTACATGTTGATTGATGCGGAATGGGACGAAATGGGGAACGGCGGCAATGTGGAAGATGCCTTGGCTTATGCAAAACAGAAGAATATTGCTCCTTTATTATGGTATAATTCTTCCACCGCGTGGTGTGCGTTCGGTCCTTTGTATCGTTTGAACAAGCCGGAAATGCGTCAGAAAGAATTTGCCTGGCTTGAATCCATGGGAGTAAAAGGGATAAAAGTAGATTTCTTCAGTCAGGACAGCATATCTACAATGAATTATTTTGTGGACATTCTGGAAGATGCAGCCAAATATCATCTGATGGTAAACTTTCATGGAGCTCCTATTCCGCGAGGCTGGCAGCGCACCTATCCTCACATGATGTCGGTGGAAGGAGTATATGGAGCTGAATGGTATAATAATAAGGAGACATTGACCGACAGTGCGGCATGGCATAACTGTACATTGCCTTTTACGCGTAATGTAGTGGGCCCGATGGACTATACTCCTTGTACTTTTACGGATTCTCAGCATCCGCATATCACTTCGAACGGGCATGAACTGGCTCTGCTGGTTGCTTTTGAATCTGCTTTGCAGCATTTGGCCGACCGTCCCGAAGGATACCATGCCCAGCCGGCTGAAGTACGCTCATTTATCTCTTCACTTCCCACCGTTTGGGACGATACGAAATTGCTAAGCGGTTATCCTTCCAGCTATGTAGTGCTTGCCCGGAAAAGTGGTGATTGCTGGTATATTGCCGGTCTGAACGGAACAAACGAGAAGAAATCGCTTGCTGTGGATTTAAGTTTTATTCAGGAACCCGTCAAAGAAATCACTTTGTATGCCGATGGAAAAGAACGTAATCAGTTTGATATACAGATGCTCTCTGGCTTGAAGAAAGCTATACATGAGGTGGACTGTCTGCCGCGTGGAGGATTTGTGATGAAGGTTAGTCTTGATTGAGTTATAGTTAGGCTATTTGTATTTACGTGGAGAATGCCTGATGCTTTTAGAATGAGCGTCAGGCATTTTTTGTGTGTTTTTCAGGGGTGATTGCAGTGACGGTATAAAAGATAGAGAATTATTGGTCATTTTGAGGAATGCTTTTGTATAAAAACTGAAATTAAACGGTCAATTCTCTGTTTCACACTGTGGGATATAAAAACCACAGTGTGGTATATATATTTCACAGTGTGAAATACAAATCTCGCACTGTGAAACAAAGAATATGCAAAGTCAAGATAGAGAATTTGTAGAGTAGTTTGGAAGATAGAGTAGGAACATTTAGTAGTAGCTAAAACACGTTTGTCGATAAATTGCAAGAAATGTCGATTTTGTCAATCTTTTATCGTTTTTAGGTTTGAATAATGTCGATTTTGTATTATTGAAAGAAACTTTAATCCTATATTCGGGTTGTATGAATAATTAACTTTGCATTGTATAATTTAAATCTAAATAAAGATGAAACACAATTCTATTAGGCAAATGTGGCAAGCCTTGAGAGTATTTATGTTACTCTTTGCTTGTTGTGTGAGTTCCATTGCATGGGGACAAGGAACAAACAGTGTGAAAGGTCACATTACAGACGGAAATGGAGAACCCTTGATCGGGGTAAGTATTCTGGTAAAGAATACAAACAATGGTACTGTAAGTGATTTAGATGGTAATTTTACTTTGTCAGTTAATCCAGGAGACATTTTGCGTGTGACGTATGTGGGGTATGCTTCACAGGAAATTCCTGCAGTTTCGGGCAAAATAATGCGAATCGTTCTTAAGGAAGATACCGAATTGTTGGATG
>ERZ773144.2954-NODE-2954-length-12451-cov-38.041546_pt1 | contig 12451 bp, 12 predicted proteins | sample MGYA00580849_ERZ773144 | MGnify/ENA primary metagenome ERZ773144 (study PRJEB29015, sample SAMEA2737861) | human gut metagenome | biome: human gut; feature: human-associated habitat; material: faeces | place: China | collected 2012 ...
GGTCATCCTGGCCGTGCTGCTGGCCGCCGGCGGCATCGTCTGCTGGGGCTATGGCCGGGGGCTCGAGATCGAGCGGGCGGAAAAGGCGCAGCTGCGCCGGTACTGCCGGAAGCTGAAGAGCTGCCAGAGAGCGGCAGAAGAGAAGAACGACAGGCATAGTGCGTGAAGGGAGAAAAATGCAGGGAGTACAAAGGGTATGAAGAAAAACAAGATGAGCCTCACGACAGAGCTTGATCTGACGCGGGAGGGGACGGCGGAGATGACGAGGTGGTGCATCCTCATCGCGCTGCACCAGAGCTTCGGCGTTGGCGCGGCGCGGCTGAACAAGATCCTGGCCCGGGCGGAAAAGCTGGGGCAGGAGAGTCTGGATGTGGCCATGGCAGTGAACGACCGCGGGATGCCCTCGACGGACAGGAGCCTTGCGCTGCGGCGCAGCTGGATGCCGGAGGGCGTGGACCCGGACTTCCGGGTGCCGGTGCTGCGCAGCCCCCGCACCCGGCGGGAAGAGCAGCTGCGGATGGCGGGCGATGTGGCGGCCAGCATGGTCTGGACGCTGTGCGCTGAGGCCTGCATCGAGGAGCTGGGCTTCGGAGCCGGGCGGCTGAACCGCCTGAAGGAAGAGGCGCTGGCCAACTACCGGCAGGTAAACGAAGAGGGCCACACGGACGGGCTGGATGTGACGATGGAGCATCTGCGCCGGTGTGCGCAGGCTGCGCTGAAGGAAGATATCATGGTGGAGAATCAGCCGGACGAAGACCGGGTCCGACAGAGCGAACGGGATTACGAGGAGCAGAAGCGGGCTTTTTTGAAGCGGGCCGTGATGCAGGAGCTGGGACGCCGGGCCGGGAAGGGCGGCCTGCGGATCCTGAGCGAAAAGAAGCTGGAAGAAAAGGTTGCAACGGCGACGACCGCGGCCAGTGGCCGAAGCAGGGAGGAGCTGTTGGGGCTGCGGCCAGCAGGATATGAGCGATAGCGAAATAGACGCTGGGAGCCGCAACCCGGGCTCCTATTATGAACAGCTGAAGGAGAGTAGATGGGCAAAGCGAAGCTCTACACCGTAAAGGACTACCTGACCGGGGAAGTCCTCGCAAAAGGCAGGGCCGGAGAGCTGGAGGCCAGCAGCATCGTGCCGAGGGGCTACCACACCAGCGAGTGGGCCAAGCGCGAGAACAACCGGACGATGGGCCGGAAGTACAACATCGGCAGCGAGCTGCTGCATCCGGAGGACAGCCCCCGGCGGGGAGAAAAAGGCCGGACGCTGAACGTCTACACCTGCTACGATGCAGCCGGGAACGTAATGGGCGAGGGTACGTCCCGGGAGCTGTGGGAGGCGGGCGTCTTTGGCGACGACAACGGGGCCTACTACGCCTGCGCCGAAGGGCAAAAGGCCGGAGCTGCCCGTCCTGCGGAAGATAAAAGACCCGACGCCGCTGGACTACGACGTCCACGACCTGATGACCTACAACGCCATCGCCAAAAAAGAGGGCCGACCGGAGCTGACCTACGGCTACTGGGCGGCGGCGGGAAAGCCGGCAAGGCCATAAAAGTACAGACAGGTAAGCCCCCGATGGGAAACCATCGGGGGCGTCTTCGACAAAAAATATAAGGCGAGATGGGTGCTGCCGAGGAGGCTCGGCGGCAGGCATATCGGTTTATATAAAAGTGAACCTCTCAGCGTTCCCGTCGGCCTTTGGCCGCGCGAGAACGCAGCTCCCCTCGGTAGGGGAGCCTTTCTTAAATGAAGCGTCCGGGCGGGCGCTTTGGGGAGCTCGTATACCCGTTATTTCTGTGACGGTGATGACCACGGAAGAGAAAACTACACTACCAGCTCAAGGCAGCAGGAGGGTACAGGATGAAGAAGAGCTATACCCGGGAGAAGAAAACACTCTGCGGAGAGGGGTACATGGAGGTGGACCTCTACCGCATCACACCGGAGGAGCACGCAGCCAAGCGCCGGAAGAAGGGCAGACCCAGCAGTGAACGGCAGAAAAAACGGAACGCCCAGCACGCACACCGGTGGAGGGTACAGAAAGCCAACGCAAACTTTACCGTGCTGGGATTTTATCTGACCCTGACCTACATAGACGCCTTTTTGCCGGAGAGCATGGAACAGGCCCAGCGAGATCTGCGCAACTACATCCGGCGGGTGAAGGCTGCCATCGCAAAGCTGTACGGCCCGGGCGCCGAGCTGCGGGTGATGGGCCTGACCGGCTGCGGGCGAAAGAGCGGGCGGTACCACCATCACCTGCTGATAGAGTGCAAAGGACTGACCATGCGGCAGAATGCGGAGTTCCGGCAGCTGCTGGAGGACAAATGGGCCGTGCGCTGGCCGGACGGCAGCGTGGAGAGCCTCGGCACAGCCAACGCCGACCGGTTAAATCTGCAAAACAGGCTGGACGACCTGATCACCTACTTCGAGAAGCACGGACGGATGCGGTGGTATGAGACGAGAAACCTTCAGCTGCCGGTGGAGCACACCCCCAACGACACCCGATGGAGCCGCAAGCAGCTGCGCAAGGGCTGCACCGACTGCAAGGACAACGCCTACTGGTGGGAGCAGAGATACCCGGGCTGGAAGTTTGTGCGGTGCGTCGTGCCGGAGCCGGACGCGCCGGGCGACGAAAAAGAGGGCTGGAACGCAGACGAGCTGCGCTGCTATGTGGTGATGGTAAAGCGGGAGGGTGCGAAAGTTCGCACCTGACAGACAAAGTACCGGTATTTTGCGTTTTAACGCGCGCGGAAGAAAGGCGGCGAGGGATTGACCAGAGAGCAAAAGCGGAGAGTGCGGGCGGAGCTGCGGCTCTGTGGACAGGGGAAAAGCGACTGGGCGGGTGTGATCGCGCTGGCGATGGACTACTACGAGGCCGCAGACCCGGTGTGCAGGCGGCTTTTACAGCTGCGGTATCTGGACGGGATGCCGGAAGAGCGGGTGGTGGCGAAGCTGCACATCGGGCGGACGACCTACTACCACAAGGAGCTGGAGGCGCTGAGCACCGTTGCGGTGTATGCGGCGGCGGCAGGGCTGATGTGAGAGGAAAACCTCTCAGCCTTGCAGTCCGCCTGACGGCGGCGCTGCAAAGCAGCTCCCCTGGCGAGGGGAGCCTTTCTCGAAGGATGGCTGGGGAGACCCGGCTTTTTCGCCGTGCTCAAATGTCTGCAGCGGAGGCGACCGCCGCCAGTGGCGGAAACAGGGAGCCGAGGCTGGGGCAGCGGCCAGCAGGATGCAAGCGGGAGCGCAGCAGACGCTGGGAGCCGCAACCCGTACTCGCCTGCGGCGAGACCTTGCAAAACTACTGCGGGCAAAATGTCCGCAGTAGTTTTGTTTTTCCGGCGGCGGTAGACTGGGAGGGAAGAACTACAGAGGGGAGGCAGAGCGGTGGCCAAGCGGGCATATTGCAAAAACACGGTGAAGGGGACCCGGCGGGGGCGGAAGTACCCACCGAAGGTGCGGGCCGAGGTGCTGATGGCCATGCTGTCGTCCGGCTCCATCTGTGCGGTAGCCCGGCGGTACGGCGTACCGGAGAGCACCATCCGCAGCTGGATGGCCGAGGAAGCCGGCCGGAGCGACGCCTTTGCAAAAGAGCGGCAGGCTGCTGCGCGGGAGATCGCGATCCGGGCCAGCCTCGGGGCGAGGGCGCAGGTGAGCTATTTGCAGAGCCGTGTGGACGAGAGCCAGCGGGCCGCGCAGGTACGGGCCAAGCTCCACCGGAAACTGGACGAGGACACCCGCGCCCGCTGCTTTGCGGTCGGCACACTGCTCAAGAGCGACGCCGAGGAGCTGGCGGACGCCACGGAGACGGGGCTTGTGCTGTACGCTGCCGAGGACAGCTATGACCGGCAGCTGGGAGACGAGGAGCGAAAGCTGCTGGACGCTCAGCTCGAGCGGTACGGTGAGCGCGTGATGAGCGACAAGAACGCCGCCGCGATGGCCACCGTGCTGATGGCCGTGGCCGAAAAGGCTGCGGCAATGGTACCCAGCCAGAGCCAGAGCGAGGGCGATGCCCCACCGCTGGTGGAGATCGGGGCCGAGGGCCGGGAAGAAAAAGGACCGGAGGTGATGGTGGAGTAGCCCTCTCAGTCAGCTGCGCCGACAGCTCCCCCAGAGGGGTGAGCCTTTGGCAGACCGGGGAAGTCTGGGCGGGACAAGAAGAGCTTGGCGGGGCGTGAAGCACCGGGCCTTGCGACAGAGGGGAGGCAGACAGAGTGGAGAAGAAAAGGCGCGGAGGACGACCGGTGATCTGGTCGCCGCAGCCGAGGCAGGCAGCGTTTATGGCGCGCACCGAGGACGAGGCTCTGTATGGGGGCGCTGCCGGAGGCGGGAAGAGCGACGCACTGATCATTGAGGCGCTGCGGCAGGTACACATCCCACACTACCGGGCGCTCATCCTGCGCAAGACCTACCCGCAGCTTTCGGAGCTCATCGACAAGACCATGCGGTACTACAAGCCGGTGTTTCCCAAAGCGAGGTACAACGGCTCGAGCCACTGCTGGACCTTCCCCAGCGGGGCGAAGATCTATTTCGGCAGTCTGAACCACACACAGGACAAGTACAACTATCAGGGCAAAGCCTTCGACTTTATCGGCGTGGACGAGCTGACCCACTTTACCTGGGACGAGTACAGCTATGTCATGAGCCGCAACCGCCCCAGCGGCCCCGGTACCCGGGTGTACATCCGGGCCACGGCCAACCCCGGCGGCGTAGGCCATGGCTGGGTGAAGGCACGGTTTATCAGTCCGGCACCTGCCGGGACGCGGATGGTACAGCTGGTGAAGGTAAAAGCGCCGGAAGGGAAAGAGATCACCCGGCGGCGCACCCGCATCTTTATCCCGTCCACCGTCTTTGACAATCCGGCGCTGCTGGAAAACGACCCGGGCTACATCGGCACACTGGCCTCGCTGCCGGAGGCCGAGAAGCAGGCACTGCTCTACGGAAACTGGGACAGCTTTTCGGGACAGGTGTTCACCGAGTGGCGGAACGACCCGAACCACTATGAAGACCAGCGCTGGACCCACGTCATCGAACCGTTCCCCATCCCGGAGCACTGGAAGATCTGGCGGGGATACGACTTTGGTTTCTCGAAGCCGTTTTCGGTGGGGTGGTATGCAGCGGACGAGCGCGGGCGGCTCTACCGCATCAAGGAGCTTTACGGCTGCACCGGCACACCCAACGAGGGCCTGAGAAAGGACCCGATGGAACAGGCACGGATGATCCGGGAAGCGGAGCAGAACGACCCGCTGCTGAAAGGCCGGGTCATCCTGGGCGTGGCCGACCCGGCCATCTTCGACGAGAGCCGGGGCGAGAGCATCGCGGACATGCAGGAGAAAAGCCCGAACTTTCTGCACTGGATGCCCGGCGACCACACCCGTCTGGCGGGAAAGATGCAGTTCCACTACCGGCTGGCTTTCGGCGAAGACGGAAGGCCGATGCTGCAGGTCTTCAACACCTGCAAGCACTTCATCCGCACCATCCCGAACCTCGTCTATGACGAGAGCAACGTGGAGGACATCGACACCACGCAGGAAGACCACATCTACGACGAGTGCCGGTATGTGCTGATGGAAAACCCCATCAGCGGCGCGAAGCACACCCAGCCGCCGCCCATGCTGGACGACCCGCTGGATATGGACCCGAGGAAGGACAAGACGAGGTTTATGAGGATATGAACGAAATGGAGAGAAAGCTGCTGGAGGCGATGTCCCGGGAAGAACCTCTCAGTCTGCCTGCGGCAGACAGCTCCCCTACCGAGGGGAGCCTTTGGCAGGCCGGACAGGCAAATCTGGACGAGGAAGGTCTGATGGGGCGTCAAATGCCGGGCTCCGCTACAGAGGACGGCGAGAGCTTGGCCGGTGTACTGGATAGTGAACCGGCGATCGGCGAGAAGGAGATCAGCGAGGCGATGGCCGTGCTGGAGAAGTACAAATCGGCCAAGGCCAGCCTCGACAAGCGGATCATCGACAACGAGGAATGGTACAAGCTGGGCCACTGGAAGCAGTACGGCAACCGGGTGATGGAGGGCAAGCGCGCCCCCAGCACGGGGTGGCTGTTCAACTCCATCGCCAACAAACACGCCGACGCCATGGACAACTACCCGGAGCCCAACGTGCTGCCGAGGGCGCAGGACGACGAGGAGACGGCAAAGCTCCTCTCCGACATCCTGCCGGTGGTGCTGGAACAGGCGGACTACGAGAGCGTGTACAGCGACACCTGGTGGCGCAAGCTCAAGCAGGGTACCGGCGTCAAGGGCATCTTCTGGGACCCGGCGCTGCGGGAGGGCCTTGGGGACATCGCCATCCGGAGCATGGATCTGCTGATGCTCTACTGGGAGCCGGGCGTGGAGGACATCCAGGACTCGGCAAACTTCTTCTCGCTGGCGCTGGCCGACAACGACCGTCTGACGGCCCGGTGGCCGCAGCTGGAGGGCAAGGCGGGCAGCAGCGGCATCACCGTGGGGCAGTACGTCAGCGACCGGAACATCGACACCAGCGAAAAGAGCGTGGTGGTGGACTGGTATTACAAGCGGGAGAAGCCCGGCGGTCAGACCGTGGTGCATTACTGCAAGTTCTGCAACGGCGTGGTGCTCTACGCCAGCGAGAACGACCCGGCGATGGCCGAGACGGGCTTCTACGACCACGGAAAATACCCCTTTGTGTTCGACCCGCTCTTTGTGGAAGAGAACAGCCCGGCGGGCTTCGGGTACATCGACGTGATGAAGGACACCCAGGACGCCATCGACCGGATGACGCAGGCCATGGACGAGAACACGCTGGCGGCCGCCAAGAAACGCTACCTTATCTCGGACACGGCAGGCGTGAACGAGGACGAGCTGCTGGACACGGCGAAAGATGTGGTGCATATCACGGGACGGCTGGACGAGCGGGGGCTTTATGGAGCTGGATACCGCCCCGCTGCCCTCCAACACCATCGCCTACCAACAGAACCGTGTGGCCGAGCTGAAGGAGATCAGCGGCAACCGGGACGTGAACCAGGGCGGCGCGACCAGCGGCCTGACGGCGGCCTCGGCCATTGCGGCGCTGCAGGAGGCAGGCTCGAAGCTCAGCCGGGACATGCTGAAGAGCTCTTACCGCTCCTTTGCAAAAGAATGCTACTTCATCATCGACCTGATGCGGCAGTTCTACGACGAGAGCCGCGTCTACCGGATCACCGGCCAGCAGGGCGGCACGGAGTACCGGGAGTTCTCGGGACAGATGCTGCGGCCGCAGCCGGTGGAGAGCGTGGGCGGCGTGGAGCTGGGCGCCCATGAGCCGGTGTTCGACATCACGGTGAGCGCGGCCAAAAAGAGCACCTTCAGCCGCCTCTCCCAGAACGAGACGGCGAAGGAGTGCTACCAGCTGGGATTCTTTGCTCCGGCCAACGCCGACGCTGCACTGGCGTGTCTGGACATGATGGACTTCGAGGGCATCGAGAAGGTGCGCCAGCGGGTGGCCCAGAACGGCACTCTGTACCAGCAGCTGCAGCAGGCGATGGCACAGATCCAGCAGATGGCGGCGGTCATCGACCAGCAGAACGGCTCGAACCTGAGCGAACAGGCCGGTGCTGCGGCCGCTGCCATGACCGGCGGAGGCGGCGGCGGAGAGGCCAGCGCAAAGACGGTAACGAACTCTCTGGGCGGACAGGTGGGCGGCGGGACCAACCCGCTGGCCACGAAGGCTGCCGAGAGGGCGATGAACATCAACAACCCGAATAAGTGAGGAGGTTCTACATGATCAAAATCATCTACGAAGCAGACCCGGAGGGCGGGAAGCTGACGATGAGGGCCGAGGGCCACGCGGGATATGCCCCGGCGGGGCAGGACATCGTATGCGCGGCTGTGAGCTGTCTGATGCAGACGCTGGCGTACAGCGCTGCGGAGGACGAACACACCTCGAGCTGCATCTATCAGGGCAAGGACGGCCCGGTGGTGAGCGTAGAGGCGGGCGACAGCGTCCTCATGCGGGACAAGTTTGAGCTTGTGGCCGACGGTCTGGACCTGCTGGCCGGACAGTACCCGGAGAATGTGAACTTCAAGAAAAGATGCAAGTGCAGCCCGGCGGTGGACTTGCAGCTGTTTGCTTCTGATGCAGCGGAGCCTTTCGATTTGCAGCTGTTTGCGGCAACGGCGACGACCGCTGCCTGCGGCAGAAGCAGGGAGGAGCTGTTGGGGCCGCGGCCGGCAGGATGCAAGCAGAGCGCAGCAGACGCCGGGAGCCGCAACCCGGGGGAGCCTTTCGATTTGCAGCTGTTTGCGGAGGGCGGCGACGGTGCGGGTGACGGCAGCGCTGGCGGCGATGGTGCCGCCCCTGCGGCGGCAGAAAAGGCGGCGTCTGCCCCCGTCCAGGGCAAAGGCCGGGAGGCTGCTGCCGCCGAGGTGGATGAGATGCTGAGCCCGGCGGAAGAGCCGGGCGCGGAGGAAGATGCTGCTGAAGGCGAGGAACAGGACGGTGCGGCAGACAAGAGCAGCACCGACCCGGAGGCACACCGGAAGGCCTTCGGCGAACTGATGCGGGGCGAGTACAACCGGGAGTTTGGCGAGATGATCGTGCAGGCCACCCAGAAAGCCTACGACAGCATCCTGAACGAGCAGGGGCCGGTGGGGCGTATCCTGAACGCTCTGGGCCAGAAGTACGGCACTGCTCCCGGCGACTACGAGGCACTGGCTGCGGCCGTGGAGGGCGGCGTGGTGAAGGACGACGCCTACTACGAAGACATGGCCATGAAGAAGGGCATCAGCGTCCAGCTGGCCAAGGAGATGGACGCGCTGGAAAGCGAGAACGCCAAGCACCGCGCCGCCGAGCAGCAGCGGGCGGAGGCCGCAAAGATGGAAGCCATCCAGCAGGAGTGGGACGCCGCTGCGGAGCGCATCCGGGCCGAGGACCCGGGCTTTGACATCAAGATGGCGCTGGCCGACCCGGATTTTGCTCAGATGCTCAAGCTGGGCGTGAAGATGGAGGACGCTTACAAGGCCCGCTACTTTGACGACATCATGGCCCGGCGCACCACCCAGACGGCCAAGACCGTAGAGAAGGGCGTGGAAGCCCGGATCCGCCAGCGGGGCGCACGGCCCAGCGAGAACGGCACCAACCCCGGCGGCGCGGCGGTGCTGAAGACTGACGTCTCCAAGCTGACGCCCCAGCAGTGCGAAGAGCTGGAACGCCGGGCCATGCGGGGACAGATCATCACTTTTTAACCGAAAGGCGCTGCTGACCGGAAGAAAACCTCTCACCGTTCCCGTCGGCCGACGCCGCGCGAGAACGGAGCTCCCCTGACAGGGGAGCCTTTCTTAAAGGAAAATCCGGGAAGCAGAAGTCTCTCAATAAAGCACAAGAGTAAACGAAGGGAGTAAGAAACATGAAGAACCACATGAATCTGCAGCTGTTTGCGCAGCCTGCAAACCACACCGGCGCGACCGGCATGAGCGCCGAAATGAAGACCTACTACGAGAAGCGTCTGCTGGACCAGGCGGAGCCGCTGCTGGTGCATGACCAGTTCGGCGACAAGTACCCCATCCCGGCCAACAACGGCAAGACCATCGAGTTCCGCAAGTACGAGAGCCTGCCCAAGGCCACCGAGCCTCTGACCGAGGGCGTGACCCCCAACGCTCAGGCCCTGACCGTCACCCCTATGACCGCCACCGTGAAGCAGTACGGCGGCTGGGCAGCCATCACCGACGTGCTGCAGCTGACCGCCATCGACAACAACATCACCCAGGCCACCAAGGTACTGGCATCTCAGGCAGGCCGTACGCTGGACACCGTGACCCGCGAGGTGCTGGCGGGCGGCACCAACGTCATCTACGCGCCGGCGGGCGACACTGCCGTGACCAGCCGCGCCAATCTGACCACCGCCAGCGTGCTGACGCCGGATCTTATCGACCAGGCGGCCACCGCCCTGAAGGCCCAGAACGCCGACGCCATCGGCGAGAGCTACGTGGCCATCGTCCACCCCTATGTGGCCTATGACCTGCGCCGCAACCCGGAGTGGATCGATGTCCACAAGTACTCTACCCCCGAGAACATCTACAACGGCGAGATCGGCAAGCTGGCCGGTGTGCGCTTCATCGAGACCAGCGAGGCGAAGATCTGGACCGGCACCGGCTGCCCCACCAGTCTGGCCGTGTTCGGCACTCTGGTGCTGGCGGCTCACGCCTACGCCGTGACCGAGGTGGAGGGCGGCGGCCTGCAGCACATCGTCAAGCAGCTGGGCGAGGGCGAAGACCCGCTGAACCAGCGCGCGTCCGTGGGCTGGAAGGCCATCAAGACCGCAGAGCGGCTGTGTGAGCAGTACATGGTGCGCATCGAGAGCGTCAGCCCGAAGTACAGCGCGAAGGCGAAGGCGAACTAACACACCTCTGATGGCTCTCCCTTTGGGAGAGCTGGACACGAAGTGGCCTGAGAGGGCAAGGATGCTGACAGATAGGCATGGACGCGGCGGATAGTATGGCTCTGACAAAGAGCCTGCTTATCGACGCATGATAGCGCTATCGCAACGGGCTTGCCCTCTCCGTCACCTACGGTGACACCTCTCCCAAAGGGAGAGGCTATAGCGCAAAAGGAATAGCCCTGCGACAGAGGGCAGAAAGAAGGATACTATGGCGACTAAGAAAGAGACTGCTGCGGCCCAGGCCGTGGAAAACGCGGTGGAGACTGTGGAGAAGACCGAGGCGATGGCCGAAGCAAAGGACGACGGCATGGTGACCATCCACCTGTTTAAGGACGACGACCGCTACGCGGCGCCGGTGTTCGTGGGCGTCAACGGCGACAGCTACCTCATCCAGCGCGGCATCGACGTGAAGGTGCCGAAGGCTGTGGCCGAGGTGCTGGAGCACAGCATCAAGCAGGACGCCGAGGCGGCCCGGAAGAGTCAGGCCATGCAGGCGGCGGCCGGTACGCAGATGATGACCATTTGATATTTCCCCCGGTACAGCTTGCAGGCGCTTGCTGCGCCGGGGGATTTTGTTTTGGAGGTTTTATGACAGCAGGCGAAGCGATACGGATGGCCGACGAGCTGAGGCCGAACAACAGCTTTTCGGACGAGATGAAGCAGCTGTGGCTGCGGCAGGCCGACAGCGGCTTGCGGCGGAACGTGGTGGAGCGCAGCGACACCGGCAGCGACTTTGAGGGCCGCGGCGCGGACATTTTGTGGGAGGAGGGGTTGGAATACGACACGCCGCTGCTGGCAGACGGCGCGGCGGAAGCGCTCTACCCCAACTGGCTGGCGGCGCAGATGGACCTCGCCCTCGGCGAGACAGCCCGGGCGGCGAACGAATTGCAGCTCTACACGAGCTATGTGCAGGAGTTTGCGGCGTGGGTGAGGCGAAATTATATGCCGGTAGGCGGCGGGAGGCTGATGACGTGAATGAAAGAGCGCTGGAACGGGGAAGAACCTCTCCGTCACGCCTGACGGCGTGCCACCTCCCCTATCGAGGGGAGGCCTTGGCAGGCCGGGCAACTTTGAACTGGATACCTGAAGTCTGATGTGTCATAAAATGGAGTGCCCTGCGACAGAGGGCAGAAGGATAGTAACATGAACTTAAATCAGATAACCAGCCAGCGGCAGCTGCTGCGGGTGTTCGGCGGGCTGAACGAGGGGTATGCCTGCAGCGAGGCAGAGCTGAGCAAGGAGAAAAACTTTTCTTCGCGGGGATACCCGGCCCTCGAGACCCGCAAGCCCCGGCGGAAGGTGCGGGACGCAGCCGGAATGAACGGGATGTACCACCTGAACGGCCTTTTGACCGTGGAAGGCACGACCCTGCGGTATGCCCCGGACGACGGCAGCGACACCGTGGAGCTGAAGGACGCCCTGACGGACAGCGAGAAGAAGATGGTGGGCATGGGGACCAAGGTGCTCATCTGGCCGGATAAGATGTCCTTTGACGCCGCAGCGGGGACGCTGAGTGCGCTGGGGTCCGGCTGGCAGCAGGGAGGCAAAAGCTTGACTGTGACCCCCTGCGACGCTGCGGGCGTGGTGTACACGCCGAACAAATTCGGCGCGACCGAGCCGGAAAACCCCGAGAACGGCGACGTCTGGCTCAAGCAGGCCGAGGATGCCCCGTGGAGCTACCGCGACGCCCTGAAGCTCTACAGCACGGCGGGCGGGTGGCAGAACATCCTGCTGAACTACTGCCGTGTGACCTGCGAGGGACTGGGCAAAGCGTTCAAGGCTGGGGACACTGTGACCCTGACGGGCATCCCCAGCGTGGTGAAGAACGCTTATTCTGCCGATTTCGGCGGGGATGTGGCGGTGGACGACGTGGCCGGGGACTCCGTGATCCTCTCCATTGCGCCGGACATCGAGAGCGTTTTGTACTACGGCACCTGTGCGGTGACGGGCCAGAGCGTGGTGTGGACGGCCATGGACGGCAAGACCACCCAGACCTTCGACGGGCCTTTCCCAGACGTGACGGCCCAGCGGCGGGTGCCGGATCTGGACTGGCTGACGGAGCACAACAACCGG
>ERZ773144.2994-NODE-2994-length-12302-cov-2.849106_pt1 | contig 12302 bp, 13 predicted proteins | sample MGYA00580849_ERZ773144 | MGnify/ENA primary metagenome ERZ773144 (study PRJEB29015, sample SAMEA2737861) | human gut metagenome | biome: human gut; feature: human-associated habitat; material: faeces | place: China | collected 2012 ...
CATCAGTTCTACGTCCTACGAACAGACAGACGCCGTAAATATTATCATAAGATACCCCTTTGGAGATATACGATATTTGAATATCGTCGATAGTCTCTGTGCCCGTTTTTCAATCAATACTTGGTGTTTTTCTTTTCATTTTAGCTAAAATTTATATTATGATTAAATCTTTGATTATGATGTAAATATAGCTAAAATTTATGAAATATGCAAGTAATATAGAAAGGACAAACTTGTGCAGAGGGTCTATATATTAACCCTTTTGCACAAGTCTGTCCTCTAAAATATTAAAGCAGGTCAATAGACAAATTTAATGCTGTAATTTCGGCTCTCGTTATAGTCGCCTGTCTGAACCTCGGAAACCAAAACTTTGGAGATTGTTTTATTGCTGTTGAGTTCGTATTGATAAGTGATTGTTAAGGTGTTAGCTGACTCTTTGGATTTTATAACTAATTTTTCGGGTAAGTTTTTACTCTTTTTACCCAAAAAGCCCCAAAAATTATAACTCCCATAGTATTCATCTACAAAATTTAAGTCCAAATTTGTCGGAGTTGCCACAACTTGTGAGTAAGTAATGGTTGTAACCTCCGCTCCATTTTCATAAGATGCCAGATTCCCGTTATTCCAATTGTATACGCATTTAGGTGAAGAATTTTTGGATTGTATGCTCTGCAAATAACCATCTTTGTAAGAAAAAAGAGTATAGTCACCATTATCATAGTATGTGTCTATCGCTTTTTCAATATAATCGTCTTTATTCAGTTCGCATTTTGTGATTGTGGTATAGATATACGGATCGCCATTGTCGTTATAATCATAATCTGTTTCTGTATCTGTTTCAGTCAGCATATTGCCTTCATAAGAAAACGAATATTCTTTTTCGCTGCTACTGCGTTTCGTATAAATACGACTTATGCGATTTTGGCCGTCATACTCAATGTTGTATGTTTCTGTATATTCTCCAACCTCTGTAACAATATACTGTTTAACCAATACGGGCTTATCCGAAGCGTGCCCGTTGTCATCATCATCGGAGCATGCCGAGAAAGAAACTGCCACAAATATAGCGGCTACGATAAGAAATAATTTTTTCATAGTATTTTAAATCTTTAATTTATGCCGAAAGGTTGTTTTGCTCAAATCTGTCCCTTATCAATCAATAGATGTCGATGTCATAGTTATCTGTTACGGTCACCCCGAATATTGTCGTACCAGCAGGAATATCTACTTTTTCACCTTTCAGACACAAAAAGAAGAATCCTCCCAATGGTAAAAATGTAAGACCTAAACCGACGCCTAACCCAATGGCGGCTCCTTGCCGATTCTCTCCGTCTTGCTCAATACCACCAGACAATGAAATGATTTGACCATCAACGGCAGTAGTCGAAATACACCCGATTTGTAAATAGCCAGGTTTGCCGAGCCCCTTTGCCTTTCTTTTATTCACCGACAGAATGACAGGAGTTCCGCGGGTAATAACGGGCTCTCCCGCAATGGTTAAATCGCTTACCACGTCTGCCCTGATGGGAGTATCACGATTGCTGTTTGCCGAGGTGCTCAAACGTACAATGACAGAGGTTCCCCGTCTTAAAGGTACGGCAAATAAAATGTTAGCGGACATACTCCATATCAGGAGCAATGCAACGATACGTTTCATAGATTCAGGATAAGGATTATTTAAAATCACATCCTACAATCTTGGAAGCATAATCTTTCCATCCATTTGCTGATTTATATAAAGCTACCGAATTTTTGGGAACACAAATTTTAGCTTCACGGGAAATGTTTGAAAATGCGTTCTCTCCTAATGTCGGGGGTGTAGTCGATTGACAATACACCATTTTCAGATAGTGGCATCTTGTGAACACGGAATTTCCAATTTCCGTAACACTTTCTGGAATAATGATGCTGTCAAGTTTGCTACAATCAAAGAATGCTTTTTCGGGTATGCTCGTTATCTTGTTCTTAAATGTAAAAATGCCTTGCCCGTCAATATATTCATTACTTATAAATTGCGGATGTTTCGCTATATTGACTGAAATGGGTTTGTCCTTTTCGGCAGTATAACATATCGTATTGGATTTAATTTTTGCAATAGGGTCCACAACAATTATTTCTTCTGCCATTGTTGTTTCGACTGTTCTCGGAGCAAACCTCTTTGCTGTTCCTGCATGATGTTCCGATACTTGCTCTTCGGTGCTTATGAACTCAATAACTTGTCCACAAGTAGTAATAACCGTTTTCCAATAGAATGGGGCTACACCTCGTTGTTTGACCTCGGTATTTACATTTATCAATGCCTGCGAGCCCGACAGATTTGCATTTTTGACCATTTCAGCATAGGCATTCGCTCGGATGGCTTTCAAGGAGAGCCCTCCTATACCAAAAACTCGGATAACCGTAGCGGACCCTTGGGCAGTTCCAATCACTTGGAAATTGTTTTTGGACAATTCAACGTTGGTCTGCATGACATTGCGGTTGGATGTCAAATGCTCGGAAACCGCGCAACTTGTCATTAATCCCGCAGTTGCAATAGCAACCGCCAATAAGATTTTTTTCATAAACTTAAAAGTTTAGGTTGTCGCTACGCACCACCGCGACGGTTAATTTTTGGATTTAAGAAAAACAGAAAGCGTGGTGCTGAAAACTTATTTAGCTAAACAGGTCGTAGGAAACCTTGAGAATAAATAAGCAACAACACCACGCCTATATCCACGAATGGATATGACGCGGCAAGATGTTTGCCTATTCTCTTCTCTTAATCGAATTTCCTACGTTCGTTTAGCGAGAACAAGCTACACTTTCCGTGTATTCAATATGTTACCACAAAAGTAACGATATTCATGGAAAATGCAAAACATCTTACCTATGCGGTGTTGTTGCAGATTCAAATTTCGGTCTAAACTTTCAGAAAATCAAGATTGATATTCTAAAAAGTTTTTCATTGCTTGGGATATTCTGTTATAAAGAATAAGCCGACATATTCCCTCTAATCGGGAGTTGCAAATCATTCCAACCCACAATTATCGAGAATATGCCGACTTAAAATCTGTTTTGACGGTTTGGTAATAGCCGTAAGGATTACAAGTAACCGATAATCAGCCAACCGACCGACAGCGTATATAGAGTGTTCCGCGCGTTATCCTGCGGCTATCTCTTGTATAACGCTGTCCATGTAGATTGCCTGTCCGCTCGCTAACCTGCCCCACCAACAGCAACCGTATTCCTCAATGATAACCTCTCCCTCACGTTTCAGACGTTCTGCCAGCCAGCTGTCAATCAACCACCATTCCATAACATCACCCAAGAACGGATAGATATATTCTTCGGGAAGCAGGTGCTTGTTCAGCATTTCATCCACGACTGCGGTTTGATTCGTCAGTACGCAGTTTTCCACTAATCGCTGTGCTGTCATAGGATTCCTTGTTGTGCGGCTATGTTACGGAGCCATTAATTAGCGAATGTGGTGTGTTCTGCTTGCATGCGACGGTTCAGAAAGACGCCATCTTCCGACCATCTGACGCTGTTCTGCTCTATACCGCAATAATCGTTGCGATAGTAGTACGGGATGAATTGCTGTGTTTCTTTGTGCAGGGCAAAGAGCATTTCGGGGTCGCGCATGACATCTCCGTTCTGTTGTCCGTAATGAGCCAGCGAGAAAAAGTCGTACTTGTCGATACGGCCGATGAGTTCAATGTAGACGGGCATATAAGTACCGTCCGAGTTGTCGATTTTGGTTGTTTGCAGAGTCAACAATGCGCGGAAAATCTCTGCCGCCTTTCTGTCAAGTGTTTTCATATATAAAACGGTTTTACATTTGACAATAGGGAGGGGGCTTTGATAAGGAGTAGGCGTGCGTGTGGAGTATATAGACAAAAACTCCGACATAGTCGGAGTTATTTAGTTTTTATTGGCGGCGGAGGGGGCGGTGCAGATTGTGTATTTAACCCTTTAGTTAACTCCTCATCTTTGGAATCATATATTTTGATATCATCTATCATAGTCAGACTTATTTTATTGGATCAGTTGGAGGCGGGGGAGGCGGTGCATCTTTCGATGTTAAACCTCTTATCTCAACATTTTCCGTTGATTCGCATATTCTCCCATTTATTATCATACTTAACTATTTTTTTACAGGTTTAGGAGGAGGTGGTGGGATTGCTGTATTTGTCGTTTTCCCATCTTGTACTCTCTTGGGCTTACTTGTTCCTGTAAGTTTAGGAGGGGCAATATCTAATTTATCAATTCGTATCATACGCCTTTTATTTCTTTATAATAGTTTTAGGTGGAGATGGAGGAGGTGCAGTCTGCGCTGTTACGCCATTTGTGTAGATACCCACATGTGGGATTTTGGATTGCTTGGGCGGAGATACAGGTGTTGAGATAGGAGGTGTTTTCCCTTCTGTTAAAATCTTATTTGCCATTGTCTGTATTTATTGATTGTTGAATTTGAAAGCTATTCAATGTGTCTTTCTGTATAATTTTTACTGCACCTATTATTTTCTCTGCGGAGGAAATGGTTTGGGTATTAGTTTCTTTTTGTATTATATATTGTTCATTTTGAGCAAAAACAAGATTGACAAAAACAAACCCCAAAATAAACAGAATACCTCCAATCGCTAACCATGCAGTTAGCCGATTGTAATAATTATCTAATTTCTTATTCTTATCATCTATAACCGCACTTCTTGTCTTTATCTCCTTATATATGTCTTCTTCACTATCGGTGTTTCCATTTGTCCATAAATAGTTGTCAATATCAGATATATTTGTTTGGCAATTTCTTTTTGCCTTCAAGTGTGATAGTAGATTTAGAATGATACATACGGCAAGAGTAGTCCACCCGATAGCAAGAATCCATAAAAATCGGTATTCAATTTTAGTAGATAATGCTGTAATGAAACTAAATGAGATCGCCATCGCACCAGATGCTATTTTCAGAATTAATCCCTCAAAAATAGCTTCAGTCTGGTCTATGGTTTCTTGGTTGCTCTTACGTGTATTCTCAAACCATGCCCTGTACTCTTTATTCTCCATAGTATTCAGTTTCTTATATCTACAAAATTAAAATATTATCTTGAATAAAGAAAATGGAATAATCTTTTTATTGAGTGAGTGCCTACGGCGCGTATGTAAAGAGAAAAATCGGTGACGTAATTTTCAACGGGTATATAAATTGAAAATTCCCGAAATATATCACACTCTCTTATTAGATGCAAAAAGCCTTCGTGCGTAAGCACGGGGGCAGTATATCTAAAACTCAAAACCTTTGAACTCCTCCTTAAACTGTTTTGCTTGTTCGGCTCGTTCCGTAACGGCTTTATACTGTTCCTGCATATCGAGAGCCTTTATAAAATAGGGTAACGATACCTTTTCGGGCAGGTTCTTGCATCGTTTATCGAGTTGGTAGGTTATGCTTATTGGCTCTGTTCTCGGTACGTCGATAGCGTTGTATTTTGTAAGTAACACGGACATTGCCCGCTTATCCCAAATTGGCGGTGTTATCTTTTTGGATTTGCAGAACTCGCATATCTCTTTATAAATCCCTGCGGCGGTCTTTCTGACTGCTGAATTGATAAAGCAACCTGCCGTCAGTTCATAGCCTTTCTCTATGGCTTTAATAAGCCCTAATTGCCTACATTCATTTAATAATGCAGTTGTTGTATTACGGGACAATCCGACAGCCTTTGCAATCTGGCTGTTGCTTCATTGGACGGTATCTGTGTTATTAAGGCATACGGCCTTTAACAAGAGTATAAATCCTGCAATCTTGGCGGGATAATTCTTTTTAAAGAAGCAGTTGTCCAAAAAGAAATAGTCTTTGCTGGTTGACTTTATATAATACGAGTTGCGTTTTATAAAACCTCTGTCTGCATCTTCTTTAACGATAGTCTGCACGGTCAGATAGCCTGCGTCTTTCAGCCGTTTGATAACACGGCGGATTGTTCGTTCATCCAATCCCGTCAGTAAGGATAGCTTTTCTTCTGTTACATGGGAAATGTTCGTCTTGTGATTGGAGCAATATTTAATGACGGCTCACACATAAATATCGACGGGTTTACTGTTTCCCGTCTGAAAGTTCACGATTGATTTGGGGATTACGGTATAATTCATCGTTAGCAATGGAATTTGTGTTATTGGTAAATATAATCTCTTTTAGATGCAATAGTTTCCGAAAACAGGCAATGCCGTAATGCTCTTTGGCCTGCTTGCGGTTATCGAATCATTTGCGGTCTTTGATGTGGTAGTACATGGTCTGAAAGACTTTAATAGGTTATGTATAAGTAGGTAGTGTATATATAGGACACTTTTGAGCAGTTTGCACAGGACAGTTTTGAGCAATCGCCTGTCTGCTATGAACCCTACCATCTTGCGATTATATCTTTATGTTCTTGAAAATAAGTGCAAATATCTGATTGTTAAATATATATGTATTATCTTGAGGTTGTGTAAGGAAAATTCTTGCAACTTTTTTTGCATGAAAAAATGAATTTACCTCTGAAATTTTGTTATCAACCTTTTGAGCAGTTCGCAAAAACAGAAAGAAATTTTCGGCAAAAAAATGTTTTTACCTCCAAAATTTCGTTATCAATTCGCTGTTCTGCTTTCCGTATTTCTTGATTCCGAATTTATGCTTATAAAGGAAATCTTCATTTCACACTCAAAAAATGCGGAAATATCGTGCGATAATAGGAAAAGCGGATAGATTTCGCCTTATATGAACTGCTTGATTGATCGGGTGGATGTCTTTACTGAATTGCCTTGCAAAGATATAAAATATTTAACCGATAATCAAATAGTTTAACGCATTTTGCAATAAATTATATGGTTTGCGTTGTTAGCATCTGAAAATCAATTATAAACTGAAAATTCGACAGAAATTTATTCAGACCTTTGTTCTGCCGTAAGGGTATTCTTTGCGGTCTGCAATCTTTGGGCAGGGATTGTAGCCATTATCAGCCCCTCTGCATAAAGGACAGAGTAAATAAAGGCCATGAAAAAGATGGTAATTTCAGTAGATGACGCCAACCGTCAGTTTGCATTTGTCAAGGGAAATCGTCCTACGAACAGCAAAGTGGTAAAGGCAAAAGAACGCTCTATCAAAGCGTATGGACAACTCTCACCCGTCACCGTGGTAAACGGTGAAAAGGTAACGGCGATGGGCGGATGCCTGATTGACCAGCAAGGGCACGGAATACCCAACGATGAAGCCTCCAAGTATTACGCCGTATTGGACGGTCAGCACCGATTGATTGCCTATCAGAATTTGGGGATGAATATGGACGACCTTGTGATTTGTGAACCTCTCAATGCCGAGTTGTCGATTGCCGAGGTCATTGCGCAAATGAATATCTGCACGACGACGTGGAAAGGGGCGGATTATATGGCCGCTCCTGCCATGATGCTGGAAAAATCGAACGAGGTATTCGATTTTGCCATGCTGTTGCATAGCAAAAGCTATCCGCTGGCGACTATCTCGCTGTGGTGTTTAGGCGGGAATACGCTTAAACCTAAAACTTTGGTGGAAAGTCTGAAAAGCAATAAACTGCCCAAAGAATTTGAAGATACGGGATGGTATCAACGCAGTATCAAGTGGTATAATGCGGCACAAGGGAAATTTCTCGATGCTTTCCTCGCCAAAAAGTATTTGATTGCACACATAATCACCAAGTTTGCCCATGCAGACGACCCTGTCGCTTTTACCGCTCAAATGGAAGAGAAAATCAACCAGCTGACACGGGAGCAGGCGGATGAAATTATGAATCCTCACAAAGGAGAGAATCAGAGCCGAGAGCAGGCTACTTTTGATTTGCTGAATCAGTATCTCGGATAATCGCAAATGAAAGGGAGAGGGGCGGGAACTATAAGTATTCCCACCCCTCGATTTGAATAAAGCAGGGCGTCACGATACGGTGATGCGGTATTCATCCATATCCCGCTCGGTAATGATAGCGTCAAAGGTGTATTCTCTGGGAATTGTAGGCAAAAGCGTATAGGGATGTTCTGGGTCTACGCTGGGATGTGTCGGAACGATTATCACAGCACGGGATATATCCACCGTCCAGAACTCTGGCAGCAGAAAGACACCCCCGTTACGATGCTTTTTAATCAGCACATAGCGTATCATGCCGTTCTTAAAGATTATTTCCAAGATGCCACGCATGGCAGATAACGAGTGATAAACGACCTTTTGCAATTTCTCCTTATATAAGGCGGATTGCTCCATTTGGCTAAAATCTTTCTGCTCTACGTTTTTTTGAATCTCGGCATCATTTTCTGCAATACGACCGTTCAATTCCGTAATTTCCTGCTCGGTCTGTTTGAGTTTATTTTGCAATAAATTGTATTCGGCTTCCAATTCGCCAATTAGGACGCTGTTAGTCAAACGCTTGATTTTGTCTATAAGAGCGGCTGACTGTGCTTTCTGTTCATCGGCAATATTCACTTTTTGGGTGATGGTTTCACGAATCTGGGCATTTAGTTCCTGCAATTCTTGGGAACGTCGGCTGTTGAAACGCAGGTATTCTTCTGTATGCAAGGTTGCCTTTACACAAGTCCAGACAGCAGAAAGGACATAGGAGGCCCCAGGCTGCAGGCCGGTGATTTTCTGTGAAAGCGCATCGTTTGCATCCTTGACGGACAGGTTACCGCTTTTTACAATTTTCCCCCCATAGGAAGGCGGCTTGATCAGGTCGTTGGCATCAAAAGCACCGTCGCCGCTCAGGCGGACAGCCCAGTACAGCGTGCCGGGCTTGTTCGTCATAAAGGAGGCCTTGGCCTGGTTGGGGGCAACATCTGACAGACGGGGATAGCCGCTCAGGATGCGCGGCTTGTCTGACATTTGATCCGCCAGTGTGCTGTCCATGGTGATGCCGTCGATATTGGCGGTGATGCCGGGACGGATGATGATGACATCGGGCAGCATTTCCACCGTACAGCCCGGTGCATTGACGTACAGGGTGCCGATGTCGCCCTTGCCGGTTACAGTAGTTCCGGTATCCAGGTTCAGCTGCTCCACAACAGCGCCCTGTGCGATCGTTACTTTGGAGTCGACCGCGTTTTCATCCACGGTCAGCTTTTCCACTGTGCCGCTGCCAACATTGATGGTCGATTTGGGCGACATGGTCACGACCTCATGCATATTTCCGGCCAGATCGAGCTGCGTACCCTCCTCGCCGTCCACCTCGACATAATCAAAGCCGTGGCGGCCGGTCGATTTTCCCTCCAGATAAGTATTGGTTCGGATGTAGACCCTGTCGATATCTGTGTTGCCAACCGTTCGGATTGTGACATACTGGTTAGTCGGGCTGTCGACGATCATTTCAGGGGCGGTGCAGTTTTTTAGGATGATGCGCGCGTCGCCCTTATTGCTTTCACCTGCGCCGCTGGCGATGATCTGCCCGTAAACTGTGACATTGTTGAGCGTGACATAGCCAAGGCCTACGCCAGGGGTGATATAAAGATCGCCGGTGACGGTCATGTTTTCCAGTGTTACACCGGAGGTGGAAACCATCAGATTGCCGGAAACGCTGTTGGAATAAGTACCGGCGGACTGGATCGGCGTGCCGATGACGCGGACCAGCATGGTGGCAACCTCGCCGCGTGTGATGCGGTCGAGCGGCCGGAACGTTCCTTCAGGGTCGCCGGTCAGAATACCCTTTTCAGCTGCGGCCTTAATATAGCCGCGGCTCCAGCTGCTGGCCTTGCGGCTGTCGGTAAACGACAGATCCTCGCCGGACTGCGGCTGCAGCATCAGGTTGCGGCAGAGCATGGTCGCGGCCTCCTCGCGGGTCAGCGTGTCGTCCGGCGAGGCTGTGGAATTGGAAGTGCCTTTAAAATAACCGGCGGTATAGGCAATGCTGATATCGTCATAAAACCAGTCGCCTGTTCGTACGTCGCGGAACGGCTGCGCGCCGGTTTTATGATAGCCGAACGTGCGGTTCAGCATGCTGGCAAATTCAGCGCGCGTAATAGCGCGGCCAGGTTCCAGATTGCCGTTCTGGTCGCCGCGCATAATATTCCAGGATACCAGCCTGCTCAGGTAGGCATCCTCCCACGCGGCCTGTGCGGACGGTACGGTTAACGGCAGCATGCCGAACAGGAGGGCTGTGCATAAGGACAGCGCGCACACCCGTTTGGCGCTGTGGATCACATGTGATAGGAAATGACTCATTTGCGTTAACACCTCTGCGTTTGATAGGAAAGTCTAATGGACGGTTTTGATTTTGTGGTGCAGGTCGTATTCAAAAATACCCTCCTGCAATAGAGCCTCTTCTTGGGGGAGAAGGTCGGAAAAAGCGCAGGCATATAATTGCTGCTCCTCGGAAATGACACGGATCACCTGTGCGCTCAGCAACAGGGGAAGAAAACGAAATTGCGATTTCAAAACGGAAGCCGGGCGCGAGCGGTCGGCTGGCGTACAGGGATATCCCGCCGCAGCTTACGTCGTGCGTGATGACGGGCAGACGGGCTGAATCACCCGAAAGCGGGTACAAGTAGGTGCGGAGCATGATCGGGATGCGAAGGTGCCTGCGCAAATGCGGACCAATATGCTCCTCAGCCACAAAATAAAGACAGGTGTTTTGTATCCCAGCGACTCTGCCGCGCCATGCCATGAAGTTTTCGGAATTGATGCTGAGGATGTTGATGGCGGGAAGTGCGGACAAATCACAGATTGGCTTGGAGGTCAGCTCGAAAACCTTTTGCTGTCCTTTCTGTTCCATAAGGATAGCACTGGCCAGTGTTTTCTGATCATCGCTGAGGATGACGAAGCGTTTTTCCGGCTGTGGATGATGCATTATACGTCTCCCCCTTTGGACGGTCCGGTATTTGTTGCGGGTACACGGGGCTTTTCCGGCGCCTCCGGATCAAAATGCAGGAAGTAAACATAAATATCAACGATAAACTGGTAAAGCGATTCAGGGATGGCCTGACCGAGGGCAAGTTGGGAAAGCATGGTGGCAAGGGAGGAGTCCTCATAAACAGGCACGCCGTTTTCAGAGGCTATCTCGACCATGCGTTCCGCAAGGTAGCCCATGCCGGAAGCAACCACGACCGGAGCGGGCGCCCCATTTTCATACTGCAGGGCGACAGCCTTGCGGCTTTGATCATATTGTGACATTAACGCTGTTCATCCTTTCGAGTATCTTGGGGAACGCCTGGGTCAGTGTAACACGCTGCGCAGAGGGGGAGGCGCGGATCGCCCCCGGATTTAGCCCAGCGCTTTCTGCCATTTTAGCCAGTTTGGCCTCAAAAACACCGGTAAAAGGCGTCAGGTGCGGTGGGCAGAAGAGCTCTGCACCGACCGAATCGTCCTGATAAGTAAGAAGGAGATCGAAGCCGCCGAGATCCTGTATGTCAAACTTGAGCAGCAGACGCATGGGGGCGGTCGGGGAACCTGCCGCACCTGACTGCTTTTCGGCATCTGCGTCAACCCATAGCTCGGAGAACATCGCACGTCCGTCCATGGCGGCAGGAAGAATGGCATGGGCGAGCGGCATAAAAACACTTTGGTTGACAAGCACCGAACGCATCAGTTCCTGCATGGCCTGTTGCTGCGTCGTGCTGCCCTCTCCACGTATGGCGCGGGAAGCAAGGGAGGTAAGCTGATCCAAAAGCGTGGCGGTTGCTTCATCCGGCGGAACGGTATGCGCGCGCAGCATTTGCAGGATATCCTCCTGGCTCATTTCGCCGAACGCCTTTTTGACCGGTGTGTAGCTGAAAAGCTGGTAGAAAGACTGCAGTACATTTTGCGGGGAACCGTTTTCATACTGCGCGATGGTGGGGAGCAGCATGCTCAAAAGGCTGCGGGCGATGCCACGATCGTGCATTTGGGAAACATAGTCCGACATATAGGGGAGAACCGTGTTCTGGAGCAGGGAGAGTGCACCGGCGCGGTCGCCATGAGCCAGCAAGGCGTCAAGCTGCGCCAGTTGTCCGTCCAGTGTGCTGCTGAAGCGTTTCGGCATGAACCAGGACATTTGGCGGATGGTGCGCGTCAGGCTGCGCTCGATATGCTCCGTGGAGGCGAAAGCGCTGAACTTCCGCAGAAACTGGGCAATATCCTCCTTCATAGCAGAGGAGGGATTGGACTGGAGCGCCTTGCGTAAAACATCGAAAAGCGGTCCGCGGAAGCGCTGCCCAGAGGAAAACTGACCTTTCAGCAGGGCGAGAAGCTGCTCCGGATTGAGCTGTAAGGCCTGTATAATGCGTACCAGCGCTGCACTGACCTCGGCCGTTTCGGCTCCAGACGCACTCAGACCGCTGGCCAGAAGCTGGTAGATACTATCGGAAACCGAGCC
>ERZ773144.3001-NODE-3001-length-12275-cov-33.065794_pt1 | contig 12275 bp, 11 predicted proteins | sample MGYA00580849_ERZ773144 | MGnify/ENA primary metagenome ERZ773144 (study PRJEB29015, sample SAMEA2737861) | human gut metagenome | biome: human gut; feature: human-associated habitat; material: faeces | place: China | collected 2012 ...
AAAGGATAGCATAAGTCTGAGGCTTTTTCTATACACTGATTTATTTTCCGCTTACAGAGGGTGTGCCAATAAATGGCCTTGGCAGACTTTTCACTCGTTGCGTCTTGCCGGTTCTATGTGAAAACACGTGCCATAGCCATTCCTGAATACGCTGAACCAGTCTGAATATAAGGAAAAATCACCTGTTTCAAGGGTTGGGTTATGCCCTTTGAAACAGGTGATTTTTATATAGAGCTTTTTTTGCTTGCAATTAAGCCTAGCAGTTTGCGAGAAGGACCAGAAGGTTTAATGTCAATTTTTCCTTTATGTCTGGGAAGACGCTTAGTCTGCGTATCTAAAATAGCGTCATTTAGCGATTCAGATAATAAATCAAATGCTTTACTCATGGAGAACACCTCTTTCATTATATCTTACCCTATTTAATAGGATACATACAAGTGATTTTATCCGGGTATTATCCGCAATATTTTTGAAAAAGCAGTGGCTTTGCAGGCCAATCGCTTGATGGGCTTAGAACAGCTTCCAAAAGATTTGTCTACACTTACGGAAGTAGATTTGAAAAGGTGTTTTCAAGCTCACTGAATTCGACAATCTTTATACAGTCATTTTCTCGAAAAGCAAGCTGTCGCATTAAGAGATTTTTATATGACAGCTTATTTTTTGTTTGTTGTTGTTTTTGTTGTGTGCTCCGTTGGAGAGTTGGATGATTCTCCTGGTAAACCGGGCTGGAAATCGTACATAGACTGGAGCGGGCGCCCCACGTGGCGCCCCTACGAACTACGGACCGACCATGCTCTTTTGACGGTTCCGAAATCAGCGGATTTATCGGCTCATGTCGATTTCCATGAAGGGAAGCGGCTGGTCCGGTTTGCCGGCGGAAAAATGTATGGTGGTGACCGCATTACCGCAGACTGTCCTTTCCGTAGGACGTGCCATTCGGCTCAGGGATGGGCGTACCAAATGAAAGACTATGTAAAAACGTTGAAGAAAGAACATATATTTCAAAGCATGTCACGAAAAGACAACTGTCTGGATAAAAGTGTAGCAGCAATATCGCTACTACACTTTGGTCTAACTTATTGGGGGCACTACGTCAAAAAGCGCTGTCTTCGTGCGACAGCGCTTTTTGATTACGAATGTTATTAACCTAATGTTTCGATAAAAGCCTTGACGACTTCCGGATCAAAGAGCAGGCCCGACGCGCTGAAGAGTTCGCGGACGGCCTGTTTTTTTGTCTTGGCCCAGAATTCAGCCGACGGATTGATGATCATGTCGTAGTAATCGGCGACGGCGATGATGCGGGCTCCCAAGGGGATGTTGGCGCCGCGCAGGTGTTTGGGGAAGCCCGATCCGTCCCAGTGTTCGTGGTGATAGCGGATGTAAGGCACGATGTCCTGGCAGCAGGGGATGTTTTCCAGCATGTTGCCGCCGCCTGCGGCGTGGCGCTTGTACTGAGCCTTTTCCGAGCGGTTGAGGTAGGGCATCTTGGCCAGCAGGGTATTGGACACGAAAAGCAGGCCGACGTCATGCAGGAGGGCTGCATATTTGACCTGTTCGATTTCACTCTTGGGCAGCGTCAATTTGGCAGCGACGCTGACGCTATAGTTGGCGACCTGTAAGGAATGCATATACAAGCGCTGGCTCTTCAACTGTATGAAATTGAGCAATTCCGCTGTAATGGCGTCGAGGGACGTCATTTCTTCCCGGGCAATGCCCGCAGCTTGTTTCAGGGATACCATATACATGACCAACAAACCCTTTCGTCTGCAAACGTGTTACTTGTTCGTCGTCCGATGCGACCGGCGTACCTTCTGGGGATGACGGAGGATGTTGAACATCTTCACACTCGTCTTCTTGATACGGGCGCCGGTATTCTTCATGCGCCGTGCTGTAGTGATCTTGGACTTGCGTTTCGGGCGCATGTCGCGGATGGAGCCGAAATCGCCGCGGCGGATACTCGTCGCCTTGATGCGGTCTGAGCGCAGGTTTACTTTCAAGGCGCTCATGATCTGGCTCGTCTTGAGATCGATATTAAAACTGTAGATGTCCACTGCCACGTAGGACAGGGGCGGATAGGCGTGAATACAAATATGGGCGTTGCCGGAAACGGCAATGCATGTCAGTTCGTCGTCGATATGGAAGAATGTAATCCCTTCGACAGGCGCGTCGACGAGGTCGAAAGCACGCTCTACCAAGGGCTGCAAGTCTTCGGCTTCCGTAAAGGTCGCTTTGCAGTTATAAAAATCGATGAGTACATGTTTTCCTAATGTGTTGTTCATAATCTCCACCCGTTACTTAGTTACAGCTTATTATATACTGTTTTCGGGCCGATGTAAACAGAAAAAAAGACCCGTTCCCGATGTTTTTTTTACATCAGGAACGAGTCCTTTGTGCGCCAGTCACTAGCCACTAGCCACTAGCTCATGCGGCATGGACACGCATGGGTGTGAAGGTGAAGTTGTTGCCATCGTAGCCGATGGTGACCGTATCGCCTTCGCGGATGGTACCGGCGATGATGTCGCGGCTCAGGGCCGTTTCGACGGTATGCGTGATCAGGCGGCGCAGCGGACGGGCACCGAACTGCGGGTCGAACCCTTTGTCTGCCAATTCCTGTAAGGCTTCGTCGGTCCAGGTGAGGTGGATCTTGACCTGTTTTTCCAGACGCTTGCCGAGGCGTTCCAAGAGGATAGCGGCGATGTTGCGTACCTGGTCTTTCTGGAGCGCTTTGAAGACGACGATGTCGTCAACACGGTTGAGAAATTCCGGACGGAAGTACTGTTTGAGCAGTTCGCGGACTTTCTTGTTGGCTTCGTCATAGTCTTTCGATTCGAGAATTTCGTGAGAGCCGAGGTTACTGGTCATGATGATGATGGTGTTCTTGAAGTTGACGACACGGCCTTTGCCATCGGTCAGGCGGCCATCGTCGAGGATCTGCAACAGAACGTTGAAGATATCCGGATGGGCTTTTTCGATTTCGTCGAGGAGGATGACGCTGTACGGACGACGGCGGACGGCTTCCGTGAGCTGGCCCCCTTCATCATAGCCGACGTATCCCGGAGGAGCCCCAATCAGGCGGGATACGGTATGTTTTTCCATGTATTCCGACATATCGATGCGGATGATGTTACGTTCATCATCGAAGAGGGCTTCTGCCAGGGTCTTGGCCAGTTCGGTCTTGCCGACACCGGTCGGGCCGAGGAAGATGAAGGAACCAATCGGACGGTTCGGGTCCTTGATGCCGGCACGGGCGCGGATGATGGCGTCGCTGACGACGCGGACGGCATCGTCCTGGCCGACGACCCGTTTATGCAGCGTTTCGTCGAGGTGCAGGAGTTTTTCCCGTTCGCCGGTCATCATCTTAGTGACCGGGATGCCGGTCCAGCGGCTGACGACCTGGGCGATATCTTCTTCGCCGACTTCTTCTTTGAGGAGCTGCGAATCCTGGTGTTCCGCCAGATAAGCTTCCTGTTCTTTCAACTGTTTCTGCAGTTCCGGCAGTTTGCCGTACTTCAGTTCCGAAGCTTTGGCCAGATCGTAGTTGCGTTCGGCCTGGGCCATGTCGCTCTTGACGGCGTCGATTTCTTTCTTCAAGCCCTGCGTGCGCAGGATGGACTGTTTTTCTTTATCCCACTGGGCTTTGAGCTTGCTTTCTTTTTCTTTCAGTTCGTTCTTCGTTTCCGTGATCTTAGCCAGACGTTCTTTAGAAGCGTCGTCCGTTTCTTTGTTCAGGGACTGTTCTTCGATTTCCAGCTGCATGATCTTATGGCGCAGTTCGTCAATCGGCGTCGGCATGGATTCGATTTCCGTACGCAGTTTAGCGGCGGCTTCGTCGACGAGGTCGATGGCCTTATCGGGCAGGAAGCGGTCGGAAATGTAGCGGTCCGACAAGACGGCAGCAGCGACCAGGGCCTTATCACGGATGCGGACGCCATGATGGACTTCGTAACGTTCTTTCAGGCCACGGAGAATGGTGATCGTGTCTTCGACCGACGGCTGGTCGACCATGACCGGCTGGAAACGACGTTCCAAAGCAGCATCTTTTTCGATGTACTTCTGGTATTCATTGAGGGTCGTAGCGCCGATGCAGCGCAGGTCACCACGGGCCAGCATCGGTTTCAGGATGTTGCCGGCATCCATGGAGCCTTCCGAAGCGCCAGCGCCGACGACGGTGTGGATTTCATCGATGAAGAGGAGAATCTGGCCGTCGGATTTGGCGATTTCATTGAGGACCGATTTGAGTCGTTCTTCAAATTCGCCACGGTATTTGGCACCGGCGATGAGGGAGCCCATATCGAGGGAGTAGAGGGTCTTGTTCTTCAACGATTCCGGAACGTCACCGCTGACGATACGGCGGGCCAACCCTTCGACGATAGCCGTCTTGCCGACACCAGGTTCACCGATGAGGACCGGGTTGTTCTTACGACGGCGGGACAGGATTTCGATGGTCCGGCGGATTTCATCATCACGGCCGATGACCGGATCCAGTTTGTTCTGGCGGGCAGCGGCGGTCAGGTCGCGGCCGTATTTTTCTAAGGCCTTGTAGTTTTCTTCCGGGTTATCGCTGTTGACGTTGGCCTTGCGGTTGGCCTTGATGGTACTCATGATCTTGTCCTGGGTCAGGCCAAATTCACGGCACAACTGCTGGACTTCGTCGTCGCTTTCGCTGACGATACCCATGAGGATGTGTTCCGTGCTGATGTATTCATCGTGCATGGAGTCGGCCAATTGCTGGGCTTTGCCGATGACACGGACCATTTCCGTCGACATGGACAACTGGCTGGAGCCCTTGACGGACGGAATCTTCTTCAGTAACTGTTCCAAGCGGGCCTGGAGCATGGGGACGTCGGTATGACATTCCGAGAAAATCGTGTTGAGCAGGCCTTCCGGTTCTTTCGTCAAGCCCATGAGCATATGGACCGATGAGAGTTCCTGGTTATAATGGAGCGCGGCGATCTGCTGGGCAGACTGGAAGGCTTCGATGACCTTTTGCGTATATTTTTCGTTTCCCATAATTAAGACCTCCTTACTTATGGTGGAAGTAATCATTCTTAGGAGCTTTCCTCAAGCTCTAGTATCATTATACCGTTAAAAGTCAAAAAGTCAATAGGTCAAAAGAAGAAAAGTCAAAAATATATTTGACAAAGGAAGAGGCCTTTCGCTACACTTAATCTGTCAGGAAGGAGACGCACTTATGGATGAAAAAGAACGGAAAGCGTTTGAAGGCGACGCCTTTGCCCAATGCGCTATGGGCGACGATTATTTCTTTGAAGCTTTCGATGCCGATATAGAATATAAAGATGTTTTATATAAGAAGGCCCTGTACTGGTACCACCGGGCTGCCCAGAAAGGCCATGCGGCCAGTCAGTATAACCTGGCCTATCAGTATGAACACGGACTGGGGACGGATGCCGACATGGAACAGGCCGTGTACTGGTACCGCCGGGCGGCCAATCAGGGGTATGGCACGGCCGAAAACAACCTGGGCCATCTCTACGAAACGGGGAACGGCCTGCCCCAGGATTATGAACTGGCTTTGCACTGGTACGGCCGGGCTGCCCGCCATGATGACGCCGACGGCCAGTGCAATACGGCCATCATGTACCAGTTCGGCTATGCCGGCCCGCGGGATTATGACAAGGCCGCCTACTGGTATGTCCAGGCGGCCAAAAAGGGCAATGCCATTGCCCAGAACAACCTGGGATACCTTTACGAAACGGGCCGCGGTGTCCCGCAGGACTGGGAACTGGCAGCCCACTGGTACTATGAGGCCGCCATGGCCGGAGACGGGCCGGCCCAGAATAACCTGGGCGTACTCTACCGCGACGGTCACGGCGTCCGCCACGATCTTTGCCAGGCCGTCTATTGGTTCGCCCGGTCGGCGGCTTCCGGGTACAAGGAAGGCATGAAGAATTATGCCCATGCCCTGGAAAAAGGCGAAGGCGTAGAAAAAGACACGGTCGAAGCGGCCTATTGGCGGCAGAAGGGAAAGGAATAGGAGTGTATTTTACTAATCAACATTACAGAAATATAATATTGACTATCCAGGCTAAAGGGAGTATACTGAAGATATCAAAAACGAATTGTAAAATTCACAAAATTGCAGGGAAAGGGGCATGAAGATGGGAAACTATATTGGGCATACTAGCGAAGAGGGACGACAGCAACTGCTGATAGACCATTTGAAAGGGACCAGCCTTTTGGCCGAACGATTTGCCAGTGTGTTTGATGCGCCCGAATGGGGAAGGATGGCTGGATTATATCATGACATCGGGAAATATAGTGCGGCTTTCCAGCGACGGATCCTGGAAGATGGGCCGCGGGTCGATCATTCTACAGCCGGTGCCTTGCTGATGAAGAAAGTAAAGAATGTTCCTTTGGCTTTCTGTATTGCCAGTCATCACAGTGGCCTCCTCAATACGGGAACGAAATTATCAAAAGTCGATGACGGTACCCTGATGGGGCGGCTGAAAAAGAATTGAAGGGCAAACTGGACTATTCGGCTTATCGCCAGGAACTGCCTGAACCCGTACCGATTCGCAAGGCGCCGGCCTTTTTATACGGAAAAGACCAGTTCTATTATTCCTTCTTCATCCGCATGCTTTTTTCCTGTTTAGTCGATGCCGATTTTTTGGATACGGAGCGATTCGTAAACGATGGCAAAGTGCAGCGCGGCGGATTCGCGACGATGCAGGAACTTCACGATTTATTTTTCGCGTATTATGCAACTTTTGGAAAACCCACTACGCCTATCAATCAAAAACGGCAGGAAATTTATCAGCAATGTCTGGATGCGGCTGAAAAAGAGCCAGGTATGTTTAGTCTGACCGTTCCGACCGGTGGCGGTAAGACCTTGTCTTCCTTGGCTTTTGCCTTGAAACATGCTATAAAATACAAGAAACAGCGGATTATTTATATCATCCCCTATACTTCGATTATTGAACAGACTGCCGATATTTTCCGTAATATTCTAGGGGATGGTAACGTCATCGAACACCATATGAATGTCGATTACGATAAAGATTACGACGATGACAAAAAGGAAGATGATGGCTTGAACCGCAAAAAGCTGGCGACTGAAAATTGGGATGCGCCCGTCATTGTGACGACAAATGTGCAGTTTTTTGAATCCCTCTTTGCGGCTAAGACCAGCCGGTGCCGCAAGGTACATAATATTGCCAATAGCGTCCTCATCTTTGATGAAGCACAGATGCTCCCTGAGCCTTATTTGCGGCCTTGCATCCGCAGCATGGGCGAATTGGTGGCTAATTATCGTTGTACGGCAGTATTGTGTACGGCAACGCAGCCGAGTTTGGAAACGTATTTTTCCCGGATCGGAGAAGGCCTGAAAGTGCGGGAAATCTGTCCGGATACCCAAGGCTTGTATGGATTCTTCAGGCGCGTCACTTATCGATTCATGGATGTAGATTCCCTGGAATCCTTGGCGGCGCAGCTGAAAGAGCATGAGCAGGTCCTGTGTGTCACTAATTCCAAGAAGGATGCCCGGGACTTGTATCAGCTGATGACGGGCGACGGCTGTTACCATTTGTCGACCTTCATGTATCCGGCTCATCGGCGCCGCGTCTTAGCTATCATCCGTCAGCGCCTTCAGGAGGGCTTGCCCTGCCGGGTCATTTCGACCAGCTTGATCCAGGCTGGTGTCGATGTCGATTTCCCTGTCGTTTATCGTGAAATTGCGGGCCTGGATAGTATCATACAGACCGGCGGCCGCTGCAATCGGGAGGGGAAACAGCGGACAGAAGACAGCATCGTATCTATTTATGATTTGCCTAAACCTATGAAACGGATTCCGGCTTTCGTGCGGCGTCCTATCGAAATAACCCAGATGGTGGCGAAGGACCATGCCGACATAGCCAGTGCAGAGAGTATTAAAGCGTATTTCGACCAGCTCCATTATACGCTGGGCGAAGACCAGCTGGACAGTAAAGATGTGTTAAAACGATTAGAAGTGAATAAACCGGCCTTTACAGAGATTGCAAAAGATTTCAAACTGATAGAAGAAGACAGCCGGACCGTTTTTATTCCCATAGATGATGACCTGGACAACCAGAAAATCCTGGCACAATTGAGAAGCGGTGTTTGCAACCGGTCCATACTCCGTAAGGCGAATCAATATATGGTCGGCGTCTATGAGAATCAGTTCAGGAAACTAGAGGAAACGAATAAGCTGGACGCGTTGGAGTTTGGATTGTATGTACTAACGGATCCGGCGGCATATGATCCGGATACGGGGCTCGTCGTCAATATGGAAGATGGAATAGGCATCTTTTTATAAATTAGGGAGATGATGATATGGCAATACGAGTAGAGGTTTGGGGAGATTATGCCTTATTCTCCCGGCCGGAAATGAAAACAGAACGCGTCAGTTATGATGTCATGACGCCGTCTGCGGCACGAGGCATCATTGAGGCGATTTATTGGCATCCCGGACTCAAATGGATTATTGATAAAATCTATGTCCTCAGTCCTATCCGGTTCACCAATATCCGCCGCAATGAAGTCAAAGCAAAGGCCAGCGCCAGAGCGGCCAAGCAGGCGATGACTAAGAAAAATGTGGACTTGTATTTGAGTGCGAAAGAAGAAATCCAGCAGCGGGCTTCTATGGTACTGTGCAAGGTGCATTATGTCATCGAAGCGCATTTTGAACTGACCGATAAGGCCAATGCTTCCGACAATGCTGGAAAGTTCCAGGATATCATCCGCCGCCGCTTGAAGCGGGGACAATGTTATCATACGCCTTATTTTGGCTGCCGGGAATTTCCTGTCAATTTCCGGGAATACGAATTTGACAGTGTGCCGACAGCCTATGCCGGGGAAGATAAGGAATTAGGCTATATGCTGTATGACATGGATTATTCCGATTTACAGCACATACGGCCTATGTTCTTCAAAGCGACCTTACATAATGGGGTCCTGGATTTGCGGGATTGTGAGGTGCACTCATGATTTTACAATCGTTGGTAGCGTATTATGAAACCTTAGCCCGGCAGGGAGCTATTGCCAAGCCGGGGTGGGGGGACTATAAGATTTCCTATGCTGTCAATCTGAATCAGCAGGGCGAAGTCATCGGAATCCTATCCTTAGAAAAAGAAGTGATGCGGGGGAAAAAGACGGTATCCGTGCCTACGGTCCATATGCTGCCGGAAGGCGTGAAAAAATCGTCGGGTATCCGGCCGCAGTTCCTGTGGGCCAATGCCGCTTATTGTCTGGGGCTGCCTAAAGACATGAAGACAGCGGATATGGCAGAAGATGCGGCAGCCAAATGGAAAAAAGAGAAAAAACGGAGTATAGCTTGTTTTGAAGCGATGAAAAAATATCATTTGGATATCTTAGAAGCTGTCCACACGCCGTCAGCAGAGGCATTGAAGCGGTTCTTTACGACGTGGAAGCCGGAAACAGCAGAAAATCATCCCGTGTTGAAACCCTATCTGGCCACCAACCTGTTGACAGCCAATGTAATGTATGCCGTCGAAGGTGTCTTTGTCAAAGATGATGAAACCATCAGGGCTGCCTGGGATGCCCATTATAATCAGCCATCTGCTGATGCTGTCGAAGGGCAGTGTTTGGTCACGGGGAAAAAAGCGCCCATTGCCCGCATCCATCCCAATATCAAAGGCGTCCGCGGCGCTCAGTCCTCAGGAGCTTCCTTAGTATCTTTCAACGCAGATGCTTTTGAATCATACGGTCATTCAGGGGGGCAGTGCTATAATGCCCCTGTCAGCGAACATGCCGCTTTTGCCTATACGACGGCATTGAATCAGCTTATTGCCGATGAAAAGCACTGTAAGGTCATTGGCAATACGACCGTTGTCTATTGGGCATCCGATGGGGAAGAAGCCTATCAGGATTTGCTTCATAGCGCCGTTTTTGAAGATGACGATGCCATCGACGATGAGACCCTGGATGCCTTGTTTTCGCATATCCAAAACGGGATGCCCTTTGATTTTCACGGTGTCCCCATCCACCCGGATACGCCTTTTTATATCCTGGGACTGTCTCCCAATGCGGCAAGGCTTTCGGTCCGCTTTTTCTTGCAGGACACATTCGGTCATTTTATCGACCATGTGCGCAGGCATTATGAGAGACTGGAAATCGTTATGCCTCAGCGTCATCGGGCCTACCTGCCATTATGGAGACTGTTGGGGGAAACGGTAAATAAAAAAAGTAAAGATAAAGCAGCATCCCCGCTTCTGGCAGGGGCTGTGATGCGCAGCATCCTCTCGGATACGCCTTACCCGCAGGCTTTATACAATAGCGTCATGTTGAGAGTCAAAGCAGACCAGGATGATAAAGATAAGCATATCTATAAAATTAGTGCCGAAAAAGCCGCCATCATCAAGGCTTGTTTATTGAAGAATTTTCCGAAAGGAGAGGAAGTAACTGTGGCATTGAATGAAGAAAGTACGAATACGGCTTATGTATTAGGCCGACTGTTCTCTGTATTGGAACAGATTCAGGAAGAATCCAATCCCGATATCAACAGCACGATTAAGGATCGGTTCTTTAATAGTGCGGCTGCTACACCGGGTGTAGTGTTTCCTGTTTTATTGAAAATGGCCAACCACCATTTACGCAAATTGAATGATAGAAAGGGCTTAAAAATTACTCTTGAAAAAATGGTCACAGAATTGGAAGGGAAAATCGAGATGAATGGCCAGCCTATTCCGGCGCGGATGAATTTGAACGATCAAGGCTTATTTATTTTAGGCTATTACCATCAGACCCAGAAACGGTATATGAAAAAGGAGGAAAAATAAGATGTCCGAACCCATTAAAAATCGCTATGAATTTACCATCCTGTTTGACGTAGAAAATGGCAATCCCAATGGAGATCCCGATGCCGGCAATATGCCGCGCGTAGACCCGGAAACCGGATACGGCCTGGTTACCGATGTCTGCTTGAAGCGTAAGATACGCAATTGCATTGAAACGATTTGCGAAGACCAGCCTGGCTATCGCATTTACGTCAAAGAAGGCGTTCCTTTGCAGCGCAGTGACAAAGAAGCGTTAACCTACGTGGGCATTGATGAAAAGACGGATATAAAAAAGATGAAAAAAGATGATCCGGAACTGGACCATAAAATCTGTGACTTTATGTGCCAGAATTTCTTTGACATCCGTACCTTTGGCGCCGTCATGACGACCTTTGTCAAGAGTGCACTCAATTGCGGCCAAGTCCGCGGTCCCGTTCAGTTAGGCTTTGCCCGCAGCATTGATCCTATCGTACCACAGGAAGTCACCATTACCCGTGTCGCCATCACGACGGAAAAAGATGCGGAAAACAAGAACACCGAAATCGGCAGAAAATATATCATTCCCTATGCGTTATACCGCGTAGACGGCTATGTATCAGCCAACCTGGCACGGAAAGTGACCGGTTTCAGTGAAGACGATTTACAGTATTTATGGAAAGCCATCATTAATATGTTCGAATACGACCATTCCGCTGCCAGAGGGAATATGGCTGTGCGCGAACTCATCGTATTCAAACACGATAGTGAATTGGGAAATGCTCCAGCATATAAACTTTTTGATACTGTTCACGTCCAGAAAAAAGAAGGCGTCGTCGCGCCCAGAAACTATACGGACTATGACGTAACCGTAGATGAAAGCAAAATCCCGGAACACGTTACGTGTACCCGGATGATTTAAACGTAGGAAAGAGGGGGTGCGAAGCCGTATCACACATAAAATATATCAGAGCTTCGCACCCGGCTTGATTTCTATAAAAATAAGCAATACCCGGAGAATTGACTCAAAAATTGAACTGCTATTCAATCAGTTCGCAATATGATTGATGAGAGAGCAGATAGTGACTGAGCCAATTTGAAGGCTGTCGCACCCTTCACGGGTGCGTGGATTGAAATTCCCGTGGCGGCCGGCTTTGACTGCCTCAAACCAGGTCGCACCCTTCACGGGTGCGTGGATTGAAATGTATTCCATCGGCAGGTCCGCTTCTGCGTTGACGGTCGCACCCTTCACGGGTGCGTGGATTGAAATTGACGCCCCACGGTCAATGTAGTACGTCAGACTGAGTCGCACCCTTCACGGGTGCGTGGATTGAAATAAGAAGCGAAAAAGGCCGACACATTGACCTTATTTGTCGCACCCTTCACGGGTGCGTGGATTGAAATAGATTTGATGAATGGTACGAACAAGCACCTGCCGGCGTCGCACCCTTCACGGGTGCGTGGATTGAAATGTAAGCGGAAAATAAATCGGTGGATTTAATCTCCTGGCTGTTTGTGAGACAATAG
>ERZ773144.3048-NODE-3048-length-12123-cov-4.347696_pt1 | contig 12123 bp, 10 predicted proteins | sample MGYA00580849_ERZ773144 | MGnify/ENA primary metagenome ERZ773144 (study PRJEB29015, sample SAMEA2737861) | human gut metagenome | biome: human gut; feature: human-associated habitat; material: faeces | place: China | collected 2012 ...
GGCATCATCTATGGTGCGGTGTCCGGTTTCGGCCACACCGGCCCTTACAGCAAGCGCGCGGGCTATGACATCGTAGGTCAGGCCATGGGCGGCCTGATGAGCACCACCGGCTGGCCCGATGGCCCGGCGACCCGTGTCGGCACGCCCATGGGCGATGTCCTTGGCGGCCTGAACATGACCATCGGCATTCTGGCGGCGCTGGTCAACAAGCAGAAAACGGGTCTGGGCGAAAAAGTTGATGTGGCGCTGGTGGACTCGGTGGCTTCCGCGATGGAAAACATCACCATGATCTACCAGTCCACGGGCCGTATCCCGCAGCGCATCGGCAACCGGTACGAGTCCACCTACCCGTATGATGTTTTCCCGACCAAGGACGGCGATGTGGTCATCGCCGCAGGCAACAACAAGCTGTACGGCCTGCTCTGCGATGTGATGAAGCAGCCGGAACTGAAGGCCGACCCCCGCTTTGTTGAGATCAAGGATCGCGTGGCGAATCACGCCGTGATGCGTGAGATCATCTGCGCTTGGACCAAGGATTACACCATTGACGAGATCGACAAGATGCTGAATGATGCTGGATGCCCTGCCTGCCCCGTCAACACCATCGACCGTCTGGTGACTGACCCGCAGATCGCGGGTGCCCGTGAGATGTTCCCGGAGATCGATCAGCCCGGCATCGGCAAGCTGAAGATCACTGCTGTGCCGCAGCACCTGACCCGCACCAAGGCGTATCCCCGCAAGGCCGCTCCGCTGCTGGGAGAGGACAATGCCAGGATCTATGGCGAGCTTCTGGGCCTTGACGCTGCCAAGCTGGAAGAGCTGAAGGCCAAGGGCGCTATCTGAGTTCTATGATCCTGTGGCCGCAGGGTGTGCGGACGGGCAAGATGGTCGGATCGAATGCTGCTTAACACTGCCATCTCGCTTTACCGTACCGTGCTTCCATAGGAATGGTTGAAATGACACAAAAGAGGGTTATGATATTATGAGCAAAATCGAAGTTGTTGAAGTCGGCCCCCGTGACGGATTCCAGAGCGTGAAATGTGCGCCACCGATCGCCACCGAACTGAAGCTGGACATCATTGATCGGCTGGTCTCGGCAGGCGTCAAGCACATGGAGTATACCTCCTTTGTCAGCCCCAAGGCCATCCCGCAGCTGGCCGACTCCAAAGCAGTCACCGAGGCTGTCCTGAAAAAATACCCGGGACTGGATCTGTTTGCCTTGGTGCCCAACCTGCGCGGTGCTCAGAACGCCTACGAGCTGGGCCTGCGCAAGGTCTGCTATGTTGTGTCCCTGAGCAAGAGCCACAACAAGGCCAACATCAACCGCACCCACGAGCAATCGCTGGAAGCCTACAAGGAGATCCGTTCTGCCTACCCCGACCTGAATATCGTAGTGGATCTCGCTACGACCTTTGGCTGCCCGTTTGAGGGCAAATACAACGATCCGCAGGCTGTAGTGGATTTCCTGAAAGATTACATCGACGCCGGCATGACCACCTGCTGCCTCTGCGATACCATCGGCATCGCAGACCCTGCACAGGTAAAAGCCGTCATTGGCGCGCTGAAGGCAGCCTATCCCACCCTGAATCTGCAGGTCCATTTCCACGACACCCGTGGACTGGGCATGGTCAACACCATGGCAGCCATCGAGAGCGGCATCACCGAGGTCCAGTCCGCTCTGGGCGGTCTGGGCGGCTGTCCCTTTGCTCCCGGTGCCTCCGGCAACCTGTCCACCGAGGATATGATCTGGATGCTGAACGAGATGGGTTACGAAACCGGCATCGAATTCTCCAAGGTGCTGGCAGCAGCCAAGTATCAGGCAAGCCATATCCCGGGCAACTACAGCGGCCATCACATCCATATCGAGCAGGAGACCCCCTGCAAATTCTGATGCTATCCCCAATGCGGGGCAGGTGCACGAACGCCTTCCCTGATCATTCTCCTCCTTTTTAACGGGTCGGTTCCCCTTTTTCCTGCAAAGCTCACGGTCTTTGTACTGCCGGCCTGAATCCCATTTAAAAGCTCCTCATTCTGATTCTTTTACGAATTGGAATGGGGAGCTTTTCATTTCCTTGTGTGGTCAAGGACGATGAAAAAATCATCAAGTGTTTTTCTGCGAACTCACAGCGGCGCTATGATTTGAAACCGCCAAACGTTACCGGAAAGCCAACAAAATGCCCCGCCAGTTCCGCCGCGCAGCGTGGACCGACCTGACCGTGGAGGTATGTCTATGATGCACACTCTCCGTGCATCGGTATTAAACACAATTCATCACCCAGATGAACAAACAAACAAGGCCCACCGCCAAAATTGACGGTGAGCCTTGTTTTATACTTGATTTTTAACGGAGAGCCGTTGCAAGATCCTTACGCTCTCGGGTTCTTGATCGCAGCCTGGGCGGGTGCCAAAATTACAGAGCGTTCGGATTTACGATAATACGTCATTTGAAAATTTTCAGTTGATTCCAAGCTCTTTCATCAACTCCGCACGGCTCTTTTCATCTTCGGAAGCCCTCTTTACATCGTCAATGCGATTCTGGTCAAGGAGCTTCTTTACCAGTAAAGCCATTTTGTTTTCTCCGCGGCTCTCGCCTTTCACGATGCCTTTTTCGATGCCTCTGTTTTCCACTTTATCAAGCACATCACACATATTGCGTGGGCCTCCTTTCCTGTCATCGGTACTGGTATTGTATGCGTCTTCAAATCGGTGGTCATTCGTCATGATGCTCAACAACTGAAGCGTTTCCTGCACATGAGTCAAATCCTGTGAGCTTGGCACATAGTCGCCATTCTCTCTTTTCTGCACAAAGTAGTCTGCAACCACCTTGAAATCGCTTTGGAACAGTTCTACCTGCTCACGGTTCAGATATGCGATCTGGAACAAATTGATTTTATAATCGTTGACGTATGGCTCAAACTCTTTTGGGACATTTAGACGTTCTTTCAGAGAAAGCGGCCCACTCCACGGTTTCTCGTGTCCAAAATAGAGAACCAACGTCACGACTGGGTAACGGCTTCCTGTATCATTATCTCCCAGAAGCTGCGCCCGATACTCTGCACCATCATACCCCATCACTCGGAGCGGCATATCCGGATCGGAAGCTGTTTGGTTCTCAAATCCGATACACGCCACTCGGATATTACCATTCTTCCATCGTTTGGCAACATCCCGTTCAATTTCATGGAGTCTGCCATTCGCTTTATAATAGGTACGTGGAGCCTGATCTTCCAGTTCATCTGCACCTAAAACTTGCTTTCCGTTGAACAGCAGTACATTTACAATATCGGAGAATACATCATTGTAGGATTCCAGAATCTTTTCAGATGCGTCTTTTTCTGCCACAGACTCACCGCCGTTCTTTTTTCTTATATTACCACATCACACAGACTGAATCAATCACGCCCATGTGAACTTTTCACTCTACCACTTGCTAAATCCAGAAATCCACAGCTCCACACCATATCATCCTTCCGCCATCTTATTTAACTCCGAGTTCTTGAACATCCGAATCACATTTTAGATGAGGCAGTTTGACACTCAATTCGTCCATAGTCATTGTGCTTCCCTTCCTCGACTGTCAAAACCTATTAGTAGTGTTAGTAGCATTTGTTTCTTTAGCCTGAGACGAACTTCTTCCTTCTGCGTAGCAGGAATCATTCTTGTATTCTAAGGCGAATAAGAAATATTACGAACCCGATATTGATTATCCCTCGGAAAGTGCTATAACAGTTTATGCATTATGCTCATTTTTGCAGAGAGATGACGAAAAAGTATGTCTAAGTTGCACGTGTGCATTGATGGAACATGGCTATTCAAGGTTGTTGAAGGTAATGTATTTGATCGTTTTCTATCAAATCCACACTACTTTCGCTTATTGTACCCTCATTGTGCCCTCAAAACAAGACGCAAAAAATCCAACCAGCTCATCGTTGAAAAAGCCAACCAACAAAAATCCCTCTACTTTCTTCTGGCTGAAAGTGGAGGGACTGCTTATCACTGAGCAGATTCAATTGTAATCACAGGGTTATCATTTGCGCACAGATACGGCAAAAGTTTTGTCATATCCTTTCCGGGGATTTTGATGTCTCCGTACCAGCCTAACACTTAGCACAAAATCACTTCTTCATCCAATGCTTGAGCCAGTATTCATAGACCCCAACATATTCCCGATAGGCCCCTGTTTTGTCCGGCGTACAAAACAACCGCCATGCCTGCTGAAGAAATGGCTTTGACCATTCACTTATAGGCTTTCTGGCTTTCAGAAATTTTACCAGCTGACTGTAAGCGGTTTCACGATTTTGCGGTAAAAAGGAATGACCTGAGGACAGTGCAAAACTTTTCCTCAGGTCTTTTCAATAAAATAATATATAAATGAAATTCCACAAAATACGCTTCGGCCTGTGCCGGGTGTGTCGGTTGTGTCGATCTTCCGTAAACCTCAATCGTGCAAATCCTGCTTTTCAGGCCATATAACAGGCAAAATATGCCATATGGTAAAAGGATTTCCGAATCTTTTGACACATTCGGCACATTCAACACATGACCTTATGGACAAATTTTTGAGCGGATTCCTACTACTACTGTGAGATTATTCCAATCCCTTCTATGGATTTTCTGGTTCCGTGAAGCCTTGAACGCTTTGGCATCTTCAAATGGAATCTCGAAGCGAGCCAGCTCCATAAAGCCGTCCATCGTACAAGATGTCATATTGATGCCTTTCACCTCGGACAGTTGAAAATCAAGTACCCAGCGAAATTCTTCATTGCTCACAGGCGTGATCTGCGCTACACAGCTGTTAATGAGTTCCCTGCTGACATCCGTTTTGGCCGCTTTCTGCCACTCATCCAGCTTCTGAGAAATCAGCTTCATATCAATGCTCCCACTGCATTCGTCCTCCTGTTCGATGCTCTCGTACTGGGATTGCAACTCGGCGATCTGCGCATCCAATCCCTTGCGGCGTTCCATCAGTTCCTGCTTCGTGATAACTCCGTCAGCGCACAGGTCGATATACCTACCCAGCCGTTCCTTCTGCTTAGCGATGCTGTTTTCCAGCATCGCCTTTCTGGAAATGCGCACAGTCTTTTCCTCTGCCATGCAGCGGTTCAGAATCCGGTATACCTCTTTGACGGTCTTACCTTTATCAAACGTCAGATTCTGGAATACCTTAGATGCCATCAGATCCAGCTTCCATTCACTGATGGCCTTGATCTGGCAGCTGATGCCCAAATCCAGACCATGCTCCTGTAAGTAGCTGATGCTTGGCCTGCGTGTACGGCGGTAGCACTGAAATCCGTGAACAACTGCCCCATCACGGTTTACTCTCCATTTGAACTGGATAAACCCAGCTCCGCAGCTGCACCGCAGCTTTGCTGTCCAGATAGATTTTGGTGTATTCCGCATATATTTGTGCTTTTGCCGTTTTCGTCGATGACCCGTGCAGACCGGGACAACAGAATCTGCTGGCATCTGTCCCACATTTCTTCTGACACCAACGGTTCAAAATCCCCTTTCACATAGATATAGCTGCTTTCATCCAGATTTTTTACACGTTTCTTCGTCAGATAGCCATCACTGTGGGATTTGTTATAGCAGATGCAGCCTTTATAGGTCGCATTATGCAAAATGCGGCTCACTTTGGAAGCGTCCCATGATACATGACCACCTGCATCCAGCCGTCCCAGCCGATATAACTCGTTCACGATTTGAGTAAGCCCCTTTTCGCCATCCGAATACATCTGAAAAATCAACCTCACCGTTTCGGCCTGATCTGGGTCCGGAACGTAGGTTCCGTTCTCCCTGCGGTATCCCAAAATGTTTCCACTGCCATATAAAACATGTTTTTCCCGGCTGATTTTTTGCCCAGCCTTTACTCACTCCGAAATCTTTCGACTTTCGTCCTGCGCCATAGAGGACATGATCGTCAGACGGAGTTCTCCATCGTTGGTCGCTGTATTGATGCCATCATTGATGAAAAACACGTTGACCCCCATTGCCTTCAGTTCACGGGTATAGGACAGGGCATCCACCGTACTGTATCCACGAAATATCCTCTGGCCCAGAAATGCCGATTGCCATACTTGTACTTCAAATTCGCATGTCTGTCGAAAATCATCAGGCTACTTTTTCCTTTGAGATAGCCCATGACGTAAGAAATGCTATACTTTGGAGAAAAACTTATCAACATATGGATGTGGTCAGGACATGCTTCCGCCTCGATAATTTCAATTCCTTTCTGTTCACACAGTTGGCGGAGTATCTGACCGATATCTTTTTTAATCTGGCTGTAAATTACCATTCTCCGGTATTTTGGTGCAAACACCACATAGATTGACATCTCCATGCTGTATGGCTTAAACTATCTACGTCGTTGTTATCTTTCATTTCAAAGATAAACCTCCCTGTTCCTAGAATGTGGTTGGCAAACCCACACTCTATTCTACCGGGAGGTTTCTTTTTGTCTAGGGCTAAAGCTTTTTTACTCCACCAGCATAGCTGGTGGTTGTCGCTCGCTCAAGCTATCCAATGCAAATGGGCCGCTGCACGATGCAGCGGCCCTTTTAGCGTAAAGGAGGAATCTGCTAAGATGAAAGAAAGCTCTTACTCAAGATTTTTGCCGTTGGTTGCAATGACGTTCTTATACCAGTAGAAGGAATCCTTGCGGTAGCGCTTACATTCCTTCACGTCGTCATCGGTGCGATCCACATACACAAAACCATAGCGTTTGGCGATGCCGTTGCTCGTGGAGAGCAGGTCGAAGGCAGACCAGGGATTGTAGCCCAGCGGCTTCACGCCGTTTGCAATGGCAGCCTTCATGGCCTTGATGTGCTCACGGATGTACTCAATGCGGTAAGGATCATGGATAGAACCGTCTTTTTCCAGCTTATCATAAGCACCAAAGCCGTTTTCGCAGATCATTACCGGGATGTGGTAGCGATCGTTGATGTCCTCCAGCACATACTCCAGGCCGACCGGGTCGATGGGCATGGAGAAGTCCGTATCACCAATGAACTCGTTCTTGCAGCCTTCAAACAGATCTGGCTGCACTTCGTACACCACATGGCCGCCCTTGCCGATCTTGTTGTTCTGCTTGGAGCGGCGTGCGGCGCCCGGGGTAGGTGCCTTGACGCAGGCGCTCTGATAATAGTTGATGCCCAGGAAGTCGAAGCACTCGGAGCCTTTTTTGATCAGTTCCATATCGCCGGGCTGGATATCGAACATCAGCCCCTGGCGCTTGAGATATGCCAGAACCGATTCGGTGTACTCGCCGCGGATGTAGGCATCCATGTAGAAATAGTTTTTGAAATTGGATGCATTTTTTGCAGCCAGGATATCCTTGGGGTCGCAGGTGTGGGGGTAATAGGGTGCCATATCCAGTGCCGCACCGCACTGGCCGCCGGGCACGATCTCGTGAACCGCGATGGCCGCTCTTGCGTGAGCAAGATTCATGTAGTGGTTTGCCTGGTAGCGGAACTTCGGATCAAATTTCTGCTCGTTGGTCAGCTTATTCTTGCGGTCGATATAGTTGACCACGATGCTCTGCTCGTTGATGGTGAGCCAGTACTTGACCTCGTCCTTGTACTCGTTGAGGATGAAGCGGGCATAATACTCAAAGTCATCCACGATCTGGCGGCTGCCCCAGCCGCCGTACTTGTTCACCAGTGCCATCGGCAGGTCGTAGTGCCACATGGTGACCACCGGCTCGATGTTATGGGCGTGCAGCTCGTGCAGAAGGTTGTGGTAGAATTCCACGCCTTCCGGGTTGGGTTCGCCCACACCATCGGGCAGGACGCGTGCCCAGTTGATGGAGAAGCGATAGGAGCTGAACCCCATTTCTGCCATCAGGGCAACGTCCTCTTTGTAGTGATGGTAATGGTCGCTGGCAACGCTGGCATCCGCATAGCCGTATTCATCGTGGATCTCACGGTTGATCACGTCCTGCTGGTTATCCTTTTTGCCATAACCCTCAGCGGCACCCTCGCACTGGTAGGCGCTGGTTGCGGCTCCCCACAGGAACCCTTCCGGGAAACTAGTTACGATTTCCATTGATCTTATCCTCCAGGTTACGGTTCATCTGTATCATCAGGCGGATCATGCTTACCTCCGAAATGATGGTCATAACGGTGTCCTGTGCATGCATAAACAGCAGCGACAGCTCCGTGGGGTTGCCCCGGCACTCGTCCTGGATCACATCGGTCTGCGCATTGTGCGCCTTTTTGATTGCTTCGTCGGCTTCCTTCAGCTTTGCATCGGCTGCAGCGCGGTCTCCCCGCAGCTCGGCCTGCATCGCATCGGCAGCACAAGTCCTTGCGTCGCCGGCATTGATGATAATGCCCATTGCGACCTCTACCATTTTATCGCTCATATGTGGTATTTTCCCTCTTAATTTTATCGAATTTCCGGTTTATGCCTTTGCCAGAGCCTCGGCGGCCTCCTTCTCGACTTCCTGCTTTTCGTAGGTCTTGAAGAATGGATACCAGATCAGCAGATCCACTGCCAGGCACACAGCCCACCAGATTACGCCACGCATATCGCCGGTGAACATCACGGTGGAGAACGGTGCAGGAATGGTTGCGACCATTGCCAGCTCAATGGTGGGAATGGCCAGCAGGCCGGTGCGCATCACGATCCACACGATGGTGGCGTTCACAGTGGTGCAGATCCACATGGGCATCATGAGGATGGGGTTAAAGACCATCGGGGTGCCGAACAGGATGGGCTCGTTGATGTTGAAGATCGCGGGGGCAATGCAGACACGGCCCAGCGTCTTCAGGCGCTTGCTCTTGGAGAACAGGCACCAGATGTTCAGTGCCAGGGTGCAGCCCATGCCGCCCAGGCAGATCAGTGCGATACCGTTGCAGACTTCGGAAGTGGTCAGGTACATTGCAGTGCCGCCGGCTGCCACAGCAGCTACATTAGCAGCCTGTGCGGGGATGAAGATGGCGTTGCGGGGGCCAGACCAGGTCCAGCCAGAGATGCCCAGAGAATAGAAGAAGCAGCAGAACAGGTTGAGCAGGATGAAGCCCGGATAGGTCTGTGCAATGGCATTGATGGGTGCAAACAGCTTGAGCACGATGGGATACAGATCCACATCCAGATCGATGATCACGATCTTGAGCAGCAGGATGGACAGGAAGATGGGGATGATGTTCTTGATCCACTCCTGCACAAACTCAGGGATGGTGTTGTTGTTCTTGAACAGGTTCAGCTTTGCGATCAGGTGGAAGATGATGGAGACATACAGGCCGATGCAGATCGCAACCACGATACCGGTGGGGCCGAAGCGGTTCCAGGTAACGGAGTAGACGCCGTCCACGGTGGTGCCCTTCATCGCCAGGATGTAGGCGCAGATGCCGGTCAGGCCGCCGACCACCTGATAATTACGATGTTTCAGAGAGCCCATTTCCTGGTAGACCATCATAAACGCCACCAGCAGCGAAAGCATGCTGAACGTATAGTTGGAAACCGCGCTCAGGTTGGGCAGGATGTTGGGGAAGTAGGGCTGCACGACATTGTAGAAGAAGATCAGGCAGCCGGTAAGGATGAAGGGCAAGCACTTGACGATGCCTGCGGAGAAGCCGTGCACCCAGGGCCGCTCGGTAAATTTCTGCACCGCCGGGGTCACTTTATACTGCAGCCAATCCATGAATTTCTGCATGGGTTTTTTACTCATAACATCTTCCTCCTGTCAGCTCTTATTCAGAACATCCAACGCAAAATCGATCAGGCCGTTGCCATCCAGCGAGCCATAGACAGACTGCGGAATGACTGCCACCGGGATGCCGTACTGGCCTGCGAGTTCGTCAAACTCATCCTTGTGGGAAGCGAAGTGCGGGCCGATGAGCAGCAGATCGTAATCCTCGATCACATCTTCTACCAGGCTCTGGCTCTTGGCAGCCACCTTGGTGCCGGGGGCCTTTGTGTTGGCCGCCTTTTGTGCCGCCTGTGCCAGGAAGCCAGAACTCATACCTGCGCCGCAGCAAAGTAAGATCTTGTACGCTTTCATGATAATTTCTCCTTTCATGAAGTGTTTTGAGAAGCAGGGCCGCTGCGCCGCGGCCCTTTTCTTGGCTCTATTATCGCCCGGCAGGATCCGGAAAAAAAGTCTGCGTTTTTTCCGTTATTTTGGAAATTCCAGGTCTTTTTTTTGCGAAAAGGGTATTATATAATAGAATAAAATATTAAGGATTTCTGAACCGAGAGATTCCCGATCACAAAAAAGAGGTCTGCAGTCCCATGCTTTCAACAAAAGATGTCATCCAGTATCTGAACCAGCACGGCAATGTGCAGGCCATAGAGGATATGGCCGCCTTTTTTTCCGTCACACCGCGCACCATCCGCAACCATCTGCGTTCGGTTCAGGACGCATATCCCGCCTGCCTGCAGGTCGGCCGCGGCCAGGTGAAACTTTCGAAGCAGATTCCCGAAGAAAGCTCTCCTTCTGCGCAGGTGCCGTCCTCCCAGCAGGAACGTTCCCGCTATATCCTCCGCGCCCTGCTTTCCCGAAGCGAGCCGATGGATCTGGACGAGCTGGCCGCTTCGCTGTTCATCTCGGAGGTAACGCTGCAGAACGAGGTCAAGCTCATCCGGCATGAGATCGCAGAATATCATCTTTCGCTGCGCACCAAAAACAACACCCTGTTTATTTCCGGAAGTGAAAAAGACAAAAAGCGTCTCATGATCCACCTGATCTACAACGAAGCACAGCACACGCTTGTGAGCATGGAGACGCTCCATGCCATCTTCCCCCGCTACGATATCCAGAAGATCCGCAGCGATATCCTTGCCTGCCTGAACAGCCAGCACTTTTTTATCGACGAATACTCTCTGACCAATCTCCTGCTGCACATGCTCATCACGATGGATCAGCTTGGCACCGCCCCCAATGCCCCGCGGTACGAGGTCTCCACCGACCTCATTGAACTGAACCGGCATTTTGTGTCGATCATCGACAGCATCTGCACAGAACTTGAGCGAGAATACGGCATCGTTTTCACCCGCAGCAACAAGTACCAGTTCACCCTCCTGCTCATGACACGCGCCGTGCGCAACCAGGATGTATCGCTGCCAAGCCGTGCCACGCTTTCCATCCACCCCAGCACGATGCGCCTGGTAGACTCCATCGTTCAGGCTGTGAAGCAGGTGTATGACATCGACCTGACCGACATTGATTTCTTCATTCCGTTTGCTCTGCACATTGATAATATGCTTGTGCGCATCCGCCAGAATGTGTCGGTCCACAACCCCCTGCTGCACAGCATCAAAGCAATGTCGCCCATTATCTACGACATTGCGGTCTATATCTCCAACCTGATCAACCACCAGGAGCATGTGCGGCTGTGTGAGGATGAGATCGCCTATATTGCGCTTCACATCGGTGCACACATCCAGGACATCTATAACCGCCGCGGCAAGCTGTGTGCGGTATTGCTCTGCCCGCAATATTACTCCTACGACCATCGCCAGTTCGACCGGCTGCAGAGCTATTTTTCGGACGATCTGACCATCGAATCGGTCGTTACCGCCCCGCACGAACTGGCCGGGCTGAAGTGTGATATGATCCTCTCCACCCTTCCGCTCACCGCAGAGCCGCCTGTGGTGCTCATCTCCAATTTTATCAGCAGCAATGACCGCCAGGCCATCAGCGACGTGATCCACCGCCTGAAGGCAGCGCGTGAAAAAGAACGCCTGATCAGCCTGCTGCAAACGCTGATCGATGCCGACCTGTTCACCCCCGGTGCAGACTACGCCGACCGCGAAAGCGCCATCCGCACCATCGGCGGCCAGATGTGCGCCCGCGGCATCGTACCGCAAGAATTTATCGAAAGTACGCTGGAGCGGGAGCAGATCTCCCCCACCAATTTTGGCATGATCGCCATTCCGCACCCGTCTGATTGCCGCGCTGCCCGCTCGGCCATCGCCGTGTCCTTGCTGCGCAAACCGCTGAGCTGGGGCACCAGCAGCGTGCGCATCATTTTCATGATCTGCGTTTCCAAGAGCGATCTGTCGGATTTTTCCGACATCTTCTCCTACCTTCCCCGCGTATGCAGCGACTACAAAACATTGGAACAGCTGGCTTCCGCTGATGGCACTTTTCGGGTTAATCAGTTCTGTGGGAGAAAGTGT
>ERZ773144.3050-NODE-3050-length-12122-cov-5.874368_pt1 | contig 12122 bp, 9 predicted proteins | sample MGYA00580849_ERZ773144 | MGnify/ENA primary metagenome ERZ773144 (study PRJEB29015, sample SAMEA2737861) | human gut metagenome | biome: human gut; feature: human-associated habitat; material: faeces | place: China | collected 2012 ...
GTCAATGTTTATACAATTTGATTAATGTCTACCCACACTTGTTGATGATGCCTCATAATTTTTCATTAATATCCCGCTATAATCCACTTTTTTAAATGATACAGTTTCTAAATGAATTATGAAAGAATTGTAGACTAATACATTTTGATAATTTTCTTTTAAGATACGTAACGATATATCATCATCTTCAAAGTTACCTGGAAAAAATCTTTCATCTAAATAACCAACTTTTTCTAGTACATGTCGTTTAATTAATACCGCAAAAGCCACCAACATCAGTTTAATTTCATTTCTTTTATTTACGATATTATTCTTTAAACCAAATTCTTTTAATTCATCAATAGAATCACTTTTAAATACAGATTGTAAATTAGCACAATTGTTGGTCACAGAACCTGCAGACCCATAATTGTCTTTTTCATACAATCCCATACGCAATGTATATAAACTATTGGCACAAAGTATCGTGTCATTATTTAATAAGAAAATATCATTCTCTTTCTTTGAGGCTTTGATTCCAATATTACAACCACCAGGAAAACCTGCATTAAAATCATTTTCTACCAATACGATATCATCTTGTTGTCTAAGATATGCAACACTATCGTCTTGTGAATTATTATCTACAATCACAATTTCTCTTGCCGATTCAGGTGTTGTTTCTCGAATACTTTCAATACATTGTTGCGTTAATTGACGATTATTGTAGCTTAATATGACAATTGATGCTGGTTCTACTTTACCTTGACGATATGTGATTTCATCTAGCTTATTTTGGATTTCTATTTTAACGAGTTCATCATGACAATAAAATAGTGCATTCTCATATGTTAAATAGGCTTGTTTTAAATTCACATTTTCTAAATATTTGCCATATTCTAAATATCCTTTATAATCCAATGGATTCTCTTTTATTTTTTCTAACATAACTCACCCCCAAGAAAAAGGCTTAGATTTTATTCTAAGCCTTAAAAACCAACTACGTTTAAGATGGCTGCAATAGCCCAAATAGCTGCCATTAAACCATTTATAATTTTGCCGAACTTTTTATCGCTCATATAAACCAACGCAAGGCTGTATAAACAACAAATAACTTCTAAAACAATAATAACCATCAATGTGTTAAATGTACTAAACATAAATCTCTTCCCTTCTAAATATTTCTATAATCTTGCACATTTTGTGTCATTGCCATATTACGCTGTCTTTCTAGATTTATATCTAGATGGGATGCATCAAGAATAACACTAATCATGTTCTGATAATCATTCGCATCAAAGACGAAATCTGGCAATACATATTTACGACTATGAATCGTTTGATTAAATCCAAGAATCAACAGGTTATGTAAGAATGCTTCTTTAGTGGCATCTACGATTTCATTTTCATAATTAATATCTAAATAATAATCGCAAGTGTTAAACAAATGCAGTATTTCACTCGCCTTGCATCCTGGATACAAGTGTACATTATCATATTTTTCAAAAGACATCAACTTTTGTGACATCTCTGTTAATGCACAAACATGAAATTTCATATTAGGTAATGCGTTAACTAACTCGGTTAATTTTTCGATGTGATCTGAATTTGTACAAATTAAAATATTATTTGTATGTTGATTCTCTTTTTCAAAATTATAGACAAAACCAAGTGGTTTCACAATATCCCTGTTTGCCCCTAATTCAATAAGCTTTTCATACGCTTCCTTTTTCTGAACATAAATCTTAGAAGTTCTTCTAGAATGTCCATCCAAAATAACCTGCATATTTCCAGGAATATCTTCGCGATAGCCTTCTTGCCAGAATAAGACATCACTATGTTCTTTGTCTTCTAAGTTTTCAGATACAAAGAATGGATTTGATAAGGAATTATAGAATAGTCTTGTTGGATATATATCTAATTCGATAAATAAATGCTTCGCAAATTCCACTTTATTCTTAAAGATATATACTTTATCATTTTGATTTAAAATAATGTCATGTGTGACAAAGTTTTCAACCACTTTTTCATTGCCTGACACATCATAATAACTACGTGAAACTAATTGACCTTTTTTATTAAAAATCGTTCTCGCATACAAGAAACCATATTTATTATAATGATCACTCACACGAGCTACATGTGTATCATCATACCAATCTACAATCTTGACAAGTCTTTTATGTAAAGGAGATGCGAAGAATATCTTTCCTCTTTCATGATTCAAATCAAAGACTTGACCACCCGTATTACTCGCCTTGATTTCCCAATAATCCGGTACATCAATTTGATTGAAATAGCGTGCTTTACCGCCCTCTTTTTTATCACAATAATACGTATAAATACTTGTCACATCATCTGGTAAAAAGCCTTCATCACTAAAAGTTAAAACCGGACCATCAAAGCCAGAAGTTCTAAAGCTTTGATACAACATCTGACTCTCTTCATCAAAATTTTCTAATAATAAAACTGGAGTTTCTAACATACAGCTTCCCTCCATTTTTCTTGTACGTTACAAGTTAAGAAATCCTTGGCCACCAAGTAAGATACTTCATGACAATGTTCAAGATCTTGTTTAAATAAATCCACGATCCCTTTTCTTAAAGCCTCAATCTTATCCTTATCCTCTTCAGGTAAAGGCATTAAATATCCATTTTCACCATCACGAATAAATGTTGGATTTCCATAACGAACATCGAAACCAATAATTGGCAAACCTCCACCAACAGCTTCCATTAAAGTAAGTCCAAATCCTTCACTTGTACTTCCAGCAATATAAGCCTCATAGTTTTGATAAACTTCACTCAAATCATGTTGACCCATTAAGTGAATATAACTCGATGCATTATTCTCTCGAATAATATTTTCAAGTTTTTCTCTTTCGCCACCAACACCATAGATATCCAAAGATAATTCAGGCACTTCACTACGAGCTTGAATGACAGCCTTACAAATCCAATCCACATGTTTTTCACTAGCTAATCGACTTGCCGTAATTAAAGAATAAGGTTTACGAGTAGAACTAGGATATTTAAGTTCTGGTAAAGATCCCACTGGAATTGTATATATACAAGGCGTCATTCCATAATATTTCTCAAATTGTTGAACCATCAAATCACTTTGTGCTTGTGTTGAACAAATATAGAAATCAATATGTTTATGCATATTAAATTCATATTCATAATAATTATTCCATAAGATATAATCCTCATTTGTATCCTTTTCACTAAAGTGATCCGCATGTACGACTGTACCCACTCTTGCCGGCTTACAATTCATAATAATTGATTGACCAATATCTGTAGAACGATCAATTAATACTACATCATCTTTCGTTAAATGTAATTGAGATATCATATATCCCACAAATTCTTCTTTTGAACAAAGAATCTTATCCTTAAACTTATACATCACACGATCATCATCAATGATTTCTTCATAGGCAACACTGCCATTTTCATTAAAGAAACGACGATGATATAAATGAGCCTTATTATCTAATGGTGCATAATATTCTGAATACACACGTCCATATGTAAAATAATCCTTTCGAATCAAAAATCCATTGGAAACCATTTCAACACGATGCACAAAATCATCATGATCATTGACCATATAAGCTGTATAAAAGTTATTACTTCCACCAAACACATAACGACAAATCTTACCTTCGCGTTTTTTTGTATAATTTAAATCTGTAAATGTCTTTTCTAAATCACTCAACGTATATGTAACAGGTGCTGTTTTAAAATCCGTAAAGAACGTATATAGCCAAATAACTTCAGAATCTTCAAAACCAATATTCTTCGTCATATGTTCGATATTTTCTTGTGGAAACATATCTGTAAATACAAACTTAGCTTCCGCATTTATATTACGAAACATTCTAGCACGATAGATCTGGGCATATTCAACACCACTACTTGCCCAGCCAATGCCTAAATTAAAATTATATATCATAATCAAGAACTCCTTTCTTTAAGGATACAATATAATCATTTCATTGTCTTTACCAAATGAGACTTCTCCAAGTAAAATATTACGAATCATCGCTTTTTTTATGGATTTTTCCATATCTCTAAAAGAAAGTCTTGCCTCCCTTTGGTATTCATATAAAAGATTACGCTGAGCCGTAGAACGACCAGAAATGGCTGCCTGTAACTGCTGCAAGTAGTCCACTTCTTCAATCCAACCATCATCCAAGGCTTTTAATGTACAAAGACGACAATATTCAGAAAAACGATTTCCCAACACTTGTTTCTTATCTTTAAATGCCATATCTGCATACTGTTTCAAATATTCTTTTTTATTGGCAGAAGAAATAGATAATTCTTTCAGTCGATACGACAAATTATCTAAGATATAACGATACAAAACACGATCATCCATCTTTTTATGTTCTTTTACATATTCATCTATATTCTGCTTATAAATTTGAATCAAGATATTCTCATCCAAGCTCTTTCCATCCAACAAATCATTTCTTGTCTTATGCATAATCGTTCTTTGACGCTGCATAACACTATCATAATCCACTGAACTTTTTCTTTGGAAAACACTCGACTCATCTTTAATTTTCTGTGAACGATTGATTAATTTCTTAATACGATGCTTAGAAATATATCTTCCTTTATCAATATACTTCTCTAAGAGATCCTCACCTAAAACCGTACATACATCATGCTCTAATGAAGTATAGAAAATGGATACGCCTGGCTCTCCCTGACGTCCTGCACGACCTCTTGCCTGTCTTTCATCACGTGTATTACTCATTCGACCAATTCCAAGTACACATAAACCACCAAGTTCTTTAACACCCGGACCCAAATGAATATCTGTACCACGACCAGCCATACTTGTAGCCACTGTCACGACATTTTTTTGACCAGCCTCTTTAATAATTTCCGCTTCCCAGAACGCATTATTTGCATTCAAAACACTATGCTCAATATTTTCTTGAACCAATAATTTCGACAACATTTCCGTATCTGAAATTAAAGAAGCAATCAGTAATACTGGCTGTCCAGTTTTATGTCTTCTTACAGTTTCTTGAATAACCGCATCAAACTGTTCTTCACTAGTTTTAAAATACTTATCCGGCATATCCTTACGAATCATTGGCTTACGCGGAGGAATCACAACCACTCTTTTATTATAGACTTCTAAAAGCTCCTCTTTACCATCCTTGATTGTACCGCTCATACCTGACATTTTAGGAAATAAGTTAAATAAGTTTTGATACGTAATGGAAGCAACCGAACGCTGCTCTTGACTTAACTTCAAATGTTCCTTTTCTTCAATAGCCTGATGAGACCCACCACGAAGTTTCATTCCCTTCATTTTACGACCCGTACTCTTATCTAATAGAACAATTTCACCCTCATCTGTTGCGACATAGTCAATATCTTTTTCTAATAAGAAATGGGCACGTAAAGCTAAGACAATATGTCTTAAAATATCAAAATTTTCTTTACTATATAAATTTTCAATACGGAAATAACGCTTCGCATATTCAATTCCTTTATTAGTCAACCATACCTTTTTATCCTCAATTTCATAGTGAACATCTTCTACTAGTGTCGTCACAAAAAAGTCAGTTATTCCATATAAATTGGATTGAACACGAGGAGAACCCGAAATAACTAGAGGCATACTTGCACTATCTAATAAAACAGAATCCGCCTCATCAATAATCACAAAGTAAAAATCTCGCATAAAACGATCTTCTTTTGACTGTACTAAGTTATTTAACAAGTAATCAAATCCAAGTGCACCATGCGTCGTATATACAATATCCGCATCATAAACATCTTTTTTTGAATTATTATCTAACTTTTCATTTGTATCACGCTTTACACCTGCTTCTACACTCAAACCTAAAAACTTATAGACTTTACCCATCTCTTCGGCATCACGAATAGCAAGGTATTCATTTGCCGTAACCAAAATCGTACTTTTACCAGTCAATCCATTTAAGTATAAAGGCATTGTAGCTGTTAAGGTCTTCCCTTCACCCGTATTCATCTCGCATAAATAGCACAAATGAAGAGCTATACCAGCTAGAATCTGTACATCATAAGGAAACATACCTAGTACACGATAATCCACCTCACAACATACCGCAAACGCTTCAGGAAGAAGATCATCCGTAGTTTCACCTTCAGCCAATCTTCTTTTAAACTCATTTGTCTTATTTTTTAATTCATAATCACTAAGTTCTTTAACCTTTTTACACTCCTCTTTGACTTTACCCAAAAGAAAGTGGAATCTCTTATCAATTTTATTCATTTTACCCTTCCTTTTCTGTAATCACAAAAGAATGAAAATGCATCTTCGTACCACCCGCATTAATCAACTGTACACGATAGCTATATGTCTTTAAAGGACACTTAAAATCCATTTCAGGTTCACAAATAATAAGTGTACCCACCTCATTTTCATAACGATCATAAAATACCATTCGTATTAAATACGATTCAAAATCACTCATATTCACTTGGATATGATAAGAGCTCTCCCCATCAATAATTGGTAAAGATGGTTCTGTTCTCATCATTTGATAATTTACTTTGGAATACCATTCTTTAATAATCGTTCCAGGAGGCATCAATTCATTTTCAAATTCAATATCTTCACGAGAATGAAACCAAATCTTTGAACCATATAAATACGTTCCAAACGTATCTTCATTCCATACGACTTTCCATGCCTTATTCTTCATTTGGTTCACCTCGATTAAAATCTGATTTTAAAATATCATCATATTGATTTTTAAACCACGCAACAATACTATATGTATCATCATTATGTCGTCCATGAATACCTTTACCAATCACTTGAACACCCACATCATCAATATGAGAAATCAAACGATCATAGGCCGTCATGTCATAATCATCTTCAAGCATATAAGAAACAATAAATTTAGTTTGAGACCAATCCGTTTGATCAAATAAATCCCAGAAGCGATGATTCAATACATCCATAGATTGTTCACTCATATCTCCGCAATTTTTTGACAACACATCTAAAGAAGTAGGAAAACCTCCAGGTCTTGAAATACGCTCATTTCTAGCTATATCTCCTAAACTAGCCAATGGTTTACCTAATAAAATCGCATGTGGCCTTAATTTACAGCCATTATATAAAGCGCCAAAGGTTCCCATAGAAAGTCCAGACAAAATCAATTGTGACCTATCAAAGCCCAATTGTTTCAAACAATCTTGAATACCAGAAACAATAAGATTCTCATATTCTTTGTCTCCCAAATAGAAAGCTCCACCCTCTAATCGAGCTTCAGATATCAACAAAAATGGTGCTCCCATATTACGCATCATATAGAAACCTTCAAAACCTTCCTGCGTTTTATATCCACTAAAATATACATTTAAAGGTGGTTTCATATCCCCTGGATCAAAGTACATAAAGACTTCTTCACGTTTGGATGTAACCTTACGGATTCCTCCAGGTAAAAAAGAACCATATTCTTTACGTGAATGACGATCATGTAAACCAACAATTTTTAATTTACCCTTACCCTTTGCGAGTAAAGATACAAACACAGGACCATCTATCTTATCATTACTTAAATGAATAATCGAACTTAAATCTTTTTCTGAATAAATCCAGCGATTCTGTAAGGCTGAAAGTGACCCACCTTCAAACTGTTCAATTTTCAACTCAATCGAAACCGACTCATCCTTTTCGAATTCTAACCATAAATCTAAAATTTGACCTTTAAATAGAGGAATATTATATCTCCAATACGCCACTTGGTAAAAGTCATCCCCATAATCACCATCTAATTCAACACCTGAAAATCCATTCCAGAAAACACTGCCTTTAAAGCTTTGCGAAATTGATAGATTTTGAGGGGCAAATTTCTCACCATAGGTATAAGAATAGAAAAGCTGTATATCCTTATCAATAAATGTTTGTAGAGAATCCATATCTACGTATTTTGCCATTCTAGAAGCATAGATCCATTTTGTCCAACCCTTCAATTCAACTGAATCTAGTACAAACATTGTATAAGCACGAATCTTCTTTAGTAAGATATATGCCTCTTCTTTATTGACACAACGACTTAAAACACATACATCATAACCACGTTCTGTAGCTTCTTCTAAATCGTCAACATAATTCCAATCCACAAAGTCAGGAATATGAAGTGTTAAACTTAAATCTTCATTTCCAACTTGTAAAACACTAATCTTGTTCAACTTGCTTCATAACTCCCTTCCACTTACGAATTAAACTTGCCGTATTATATTCCTTTCCTAATTCATAAGAATAAATCATACACTTATTCCAATTCGAAATATTATCTAAATAATACTTTAAGCCATTCAATACTTCAGATACTTCTTTGACAATAAAACCATTCTTTCCATCATGCACATATTGTGTATTAAAAGAAACAATTTGTGGAATGGCACTACTAATACATGAAATCTGCAAGTATAAATCTGGCTGTGTTGTCACATCCACCATAATACGCTGTTCACGAATACATTTAGAAATACTCAATTCATCTACACATTGATCCACAAAAAACTTAATAGGAACCTTTTCATCTTCATCCAAATCAAATTCCGCTTTATCATTCGTCTCTTTATGAGCTAATCTTTCATCTAGTCCATTTACTTTTAGTACTTCTTTCGTAAAATTCAAAACTGAATCAACACGATCCCAATTCGCATTTCGCGTAAAGAAATGAACACGAGCTGTTTCATTCATTTCAAAATAGGATGCAAATAAAACAATCAATTCTTCAAATTTAGATTGTTCAATCGTATCAATAGGAACCAAAATATTTTGAACCGTTAATTGTTGACTAATCCCAAAATCAGCACGCGTATCAAAAGGAGTAATATCTACAATTGGAAGTTTCTTTTCTGCGTAATCTTCCAATAAAGAAATCTTATGTTTTGAATCCACAATACAATAGTTCGTATTACGAATCAAAGACTTCAATTCAGGATCATCAAATAATTCCAAACGATTTTGATAAAAAGATAAGATTGTCTTACGTTTTTCAAACAATTTTTCTAACATGTCATGATGTAGCACATGCATAGCCAAACAGAAAATATCATCTGTTGAAGTCATTTCATCTAAATATGTTGAAAATACTTCTTCAATCAATGATTCCATGGAATCATAGCTCAAACAATTAAACTTAAATCTTTTATTATCTATTAAATAAAATGGATTTTCAGAATTGATTTCAATATGCCCATCCTCAAAGAAATGACACATTTTCCAATTCCCTTTTCCATCCAGATATTGTTCATAAATTGGTTGATTATTTTGATAAACAATAGTAACAGATAAAAAACCCCGATCATCATATACATTTTTACGGACCATCATATTATCTTGATACAAAAAGACTTCAATCATATTTCCATCTTCACCAAAGTGTACTTCTGCAAATTTTTGATTATTTACATAAGCCACAATACAAAATGGTGTATAGACAAATTCTGTATGTTCAGGCCACATCAAATCATGATACGAAAGAATATCTACTTTTGTACGTCTAATTTCTTGAATCGCATCAAAACAAGACCAATATGGTGCATGGAATACACTTTGTCTATGAAGAAAGTGACGAAAGTTTGGACTATAAGACAAATTCAAAATCTTATAATCCATAATATCATTACGGTTAAACATCTGAATCTGTTTAACACTATCATCAAATTCTGTTACTGCACGACGCACATAAAAATATTGTTCATTTTCTTTATATTCATTTCCATGATACCAGGAAGGTACAAAATACATCATAAATACTACCCCCTATATAAATGGCTTATATGAATCAAAGTCACGATAAGCACGAATTTCTAAATAAATACTACAAACAAATCCTGAAAGCATCATAAACGTAGTTGGAAGCATGGCCACGGATGCATCTACAATACCTTTATATTGTAAATACATACATAGACTTAAACAACCACACATGATTCCACCACTAATACAGCTCAATATTAAAACCCATTTACGAATATATCGACGTGTAGGCTTACCTGCAGGAACATTCTCTATACAATCCCCCGCTTGTAGAAGGTTATCCGATAAATCTTTTGGATTCACAAATAATAAGCTTAATAGAATGGTAAACACAAACATCATGACTACATATACACGCATACCAAATAATGTAGACATATTTAAATTCTTATATAAAAAATTAATAATTTCTGATTTATGATAATGATGAATCAAAGCCACAATCAATTGTGGAATCATAAAAATTGCAGAACCAAACATTAACGCCATAAATCCTACAGGATTGTATTTAATAGCCATATAATTCTTTTCAGCATGCACATTATGCACAGAAACTCTTTGAACAGGTATTCTTTTCTCATGCATTTCCATAAAGATCATAATTATGACCATCACAAAAGAAATAGCTAGAGGAATCATTAACGCATCAAAAGAAGATTTCATTAATATTCCAACTAAAGTTTCTGTCATATTCACGATAATGATTGGCGCAAATCCACCCACACCATACTTCTTATTTTTCATTAATAAATATTGTGCAATACTTGCCCCTGCCATCAGTTCAAATATAACTACGAGAATACTTATTATATTACGATCAATATATTTTAAACCAAGAGCATAAAAAATAGATTGAACCAACGCAACAATAAAAGTAATGGACGTAATCCAATAATTCATTGCCTTAGGTGACGTACGAGCCTTTGCCTCTTTTGAGCGTACCGCAAATAAAATCATTACAATTAAACTCGCCGTAATATAAGGTGAAATCCCCAAACTCATAACATAACATTGTTTATTTGATCCATTTACTGCAAGGGATAATACAGCCCCTAAATCCAACCCTAAATTATCATAAGCACTCATATCAATTCCATTCAATGGAATTCTATGACAAACAAAATAAATTAAAATAATAACAATTGAAAAAAGACATCGATTTCTAACCAAATGCGTCTTTTCCTTCATAAATACCACTCCCTAAAAAAAATAACAGCAACTAAAAGTTAGTTACTGTTATTTTATCATTATTTCATCTTTTTATCTTTAGATTCTTCTTTTTCTTTCTCTTTTTCTTCTTTACGACGCTTACGAGTCTCATTAGAAGAAATTAAAGCACCAACGATTGGAATCCAAGACCACCATACTCTATGAGCAACATCCAATGTTGACTTAGGCATCTTTTCTTTTTCGATTGTCTCTTCCTTAGTCTTAGGAGTCACATCATCCTCTACAACTTCTTCCTCACTAACTCTTGGAGCTACTTGTAAAGGAGCACGAGTATCAACCACAACCTGACGATAAGCAATTCCGCCACCTGCAGTACTTGTAGAAACACTTGTTGCGTAACTTTCTGATGTTGAAGCACTTTCACTACTTGCTGTAGATTCACTACTACTCAATGATTCATATGTACTTGTAGATTCACTGTCACTCAATGAAACTGATGTGCTTTCTGATTCAGAAGTACTTAGAGATTCAGATTCACTTGAAGATGCTGATGTACTTTCACTTGTACTAACTGATTCAGAAGTAGATTCATTCTCACTTGCTGATGTACTTGTTGATTCACTTTCGCTTACAGAAGTTGAAGTCGATTGACTCTCACTAACTGAAGTTGAAGTACTTTGGCTTGAGCTTACTGAAGTAGATGTAGATTGACTCTCACTTACTGATGTTGATGTAGATTGACTTTCACTTACTGAAGTTGAAGTACTTTGACTTTCACTTACTGAAGTACTTGTTGACTGGCTTTCGCTTACTGAAGTGCTAGTTGATTGGCTTTCACTTACAGAAGTAGATGTAGATTGACTTTCACTGACACTTGTTGAAGTGCTTTGGCTTTCACTTACTGAAGTCGATGTAGATTGACTCTCACTTACTGAAGTTGAAGTGCTCTGGCTTTCGCTTACAGAAGTAGAAGTTGATTGGCTCTCACTTACTGAAGTGCTAGTTGATTGGCTTTCACTTACAGAAGTTGAAGTCGATTGACTCTCACTAACTGAAGTTGAAGTGCTCTGGCTTTCGCTTACTGAAGTACTTGTTGACTGGCTTTCGCTTACTGAAGTGCTAGTTGATTGGCTTTCACTTACAGAAGTTGAAGTCGATTGACTCTCACT
>ERZ773144.3056-NODE-3056-length-12104-cov-3.694746_pt1 | contig 12104 bp, 8 predicted proteins | sample MGYA00580849_ERZ773144 | MGnify/ENA primary metagenome ERZ773144 (study PRJEB29015, sample SAMEA2737861) | human gut metagenome | biome: human gut; feature: human-associated habitat; material: faeces | place: China | collected 2012 ...
TGGTATCAAAAGTAACATGTGATGAAAAATATGTCTTAGAAGGCAATGGACCAAAGGTAGCTCTTATGGACTTTGGTGCGAAAAAGAACATTGCCAAGTCTTTAAATGAACGCGGCTGTGAAGTAACAGTCTATCCGGCAGGTACAAAGGCAGAAGAAATCATTGCTTCTGAACCGGACGGTATTATGTTGTCTAATGGACCTGGAGATCCGGAGACATGCGTATCTATTATCGAAGAGATCAAGAAATTATACAATACTGATATTCCTATTTTTGCAATTTGTCTTGGACATCAGCTTATGGCACTTGCAAATGGCGCAAAGACTTATAAGTTGAAATATGGACACCGCGGCGGTAACCATCCGGTGAAGGATCTGACCAACAACAGGGTTTACATTTCTTCACAGAATCATGGTTATGCAGTTGACGGTACGTCAATTGACCCGAAAGTAGCAAAAGAAGCGTTTATCAATGTGAATGACGGAACCAACGAAGGACTTGCATATGAAGGAAAGAACATTTTTACAGTTCAGTTCCATCCGGAAGCTTGTCCAGGGCCACTGGATTCCGGATACCTGTTTGACAGATTTATGGATATGATGAAAGGAGCAAAATAATGCCTAGAATTAAAGATATTAAGAAAGTATTAGTAATTGGCTCTGGTCCTATTATCATTGGACAGGCAGCGGAGTTTGACTACGCAGGTACACAGGCCTGCCGTTCGTTAAAAGAAGAAGGTCTGGAAGTAGTTCTGCTGAACTCTAATCCGGCTACAATCATGACAGATAAAGATATCGCAGACCGCGTATACATTGAACCTCTGACAGTTGAAGTAGTAGAACAGCTGATTTTAAAAGAAAAACCAGACAGTGTTCTTCCGACACTTGGCGGACAGGCAGCGCTGAACCTGGCTATGGAACTTGAAGAAAATGGATTCCTTAAGAGAAATAATGTACGTCTGATCGGTACTACTTCCGAGACGATCAAAAAAGCGGAAGACCGTTTGGAATTCAAGATGACGATGGAGAAGATCGGTGAGCCTTGTGCAGCTTCTAAAGTCGTAAAGGATGTGCAGACAGGTATTGAATTTGCAGAAAGCATCGGATATCCGGTTGTACTTCGTCCGGCTTATACACTTGGCGGAAGCGGCGGAGGAATCGCTGACAACAGAACAGAACTCGTAGAGATCCTGGAAAACGGACTTCGTCTTTCACGTGTTGGGGAAGTTCTGGTAGAACGTTGCATCGCAGGATGGAAAGAAATCGAGTACGAAGTAATGCGTGACAGCAATGGTAACTGCATTACCGTATGTAATATGGAAAACCTGGACCCTGTAGGTGTACATACCGGAGACAGTATCGTAGTAGCACCTTCTCAGACACTGAGCGATAAAGAGTACCAGATGCTCCGTACATCTGCTCTTAATATTATCAGTGAGTTAAATATCACTGGTGGATGTAACGTACAGTATGCGCTGAATCCAGATTCATTTGAGTACTGTGTAATCGAGGTTAACCCTCGTGTAAGCCGTTCTTCTGCACTTGCATCTAAGGCAACAGGATATCCGATTGCCAAGGTTGCAGCAAAGATCGCTCTTGGATATACACTGGACGAGATCAAGAACGCAGTAACAAAGAAGACATACGCAAGTTTCGAGCCTATGCTTGACTACTGTGTTGTAAAGATCCCGAGACTTCCATTTGATAAGTTCATCAGTGCAAAACGTACACTGACAACACAGATGAAAGCGACCGGAGAAGTTATGAGTATCTGTGATAACTTCGAGGGAGCACTTATGAAAGCCATCCGTTCTCTGGAACAGCATGTAGACAGCCTTATGTCTTATGACTTCTCTCATTTAAAAGGAGAAGAACTGTTAGAAGAACTGAAAGTTGTAGATGACCGTCGTATCTGGAAAATCGCAGAAGCAATCCGTCAGGGCATCAGCTACGAAGACATTCACAGAATTACAAAGATTGACAACTGGTTCATTGACAAGATCGCAATTCTTGTAGAGATGGAACAGAAATTAAAGACAGAAGAATTAACAGCAGAGACATTAAAAGAAGCAAAACGCTTAGAGTTCCCGGATAATGTGATCGCAGAACTGACAGGAAAGACAGAGCGTGAGATCCATGACCTTCGTCATGACAATGGCATCACAGCTTCTTATAAGATGGTTGATACCTGTGCGGCTGAGTTCGCAGCAGAGACACCATATTACTACTCTGTATTCGGAAGTGAGAATGAAGTAGTTGAAACTTCCGGCAAGAAGAAAGTACTGGTACTTGGTTCCGGACCGATCCGTATCGGACAGGGTATCGAGTTCGACTTCTGTTCTGTACATTGTACATGGGCATTTGCCAAAGAAGGATACGAGACGATTATTGTAAATAACAACCCTGAGACAGTAAGTACAGACTTCGATATCGCTGACAAGCTGTATTTCGAGCCTCTGACACCGGAAGATGTAGAAAGTATCGTAGATCTGGAAAAACCGGACGGAGCAGTTGTACAGTTCGGTGGACAGACAGCGATCAAGCTGACAGAATCTCTTATGAAGATGGGCGTTCCGATTCTTGGAACATCTGCTGAAAATGTAGATGCAGCCGAAGACCGTGAGCTGTTTGATGAGATTCTTGAGCAGTGCGAGATCCCAAGACCGACAGGTGGAACTGTATTTACAGCAGAAGAAGCGAAGAAAGTTGCAAACAGACTGGGTTATCCGGTACTGGTAAGACCTTCTTACGTACTTGGCGGACAGGGAATGCAGATTGCGATCAACGATCACGATATTGATGAGTTTATCGGAATCATCAACCGTATCGCACAGGATCACCCAATCCTGGTTGATAAATATTTACAGGGTAAAGAGATAGAGGTTGATGCCGTATGTGACGGAGAAGATATCCTGATTCCTGGTATCATGGAGCATATCGAGCGTGCCGGAATCCATTCCGGAGACAGTATCTCTGTATATCCTGCACAGAGCATCTCTCAGAAGACAAAAGAGACGATTGCAAAATCCTTACATGTAATCGGACTGATTAACATCCAGTTCATCGTATGTGGAGAAGATGTATATGTAATCGAAGTTAACCCTCGTTCCAGCCGTACTGTTCCATACATCAGTAAGGTAACAGGTATTCCGATCGTACCACTTGCAACAAAAGTGATCATCGGACACAAGATCAAAGAACTTGGTTATACACCTGGATTACAGCCGGAAGCAGATTATTTTGCAATCAAGATGCCGGTATTCTCATTTGAGAAGATCCGCGGTGCTGATATCAGCCTTGGACCTGAGATGAAGTCTACCGGAGAGTGTCTGGGAATTGCCAAGACATTTGATGAGGCTCTTTATAAAGCATTCATCGGTGCCGGAGTCAAACTTCCAAAACACAAGAACATGATTATGACAGTTCGTGATGAAGATAAGGAAGAAGCAGTAGAGATCGGACGTAGATTTGAAAAGATCGGTTATAAGATCTTTGCTACAGAAGGAACTGCCAAGGTTCTGACAGATGCCGGAGTAAAGGCTATGACAGTGAATAAGATCGAGCAGGAATCACCGAACCTTATGGATCTGATCCTCGGACATAAGATCGACCTGGTTATTGACACACCTCCGCAGGGAGCTGATCACTCAAGAGACGGATTCGTGATCCGTAGAAATGCGATTGAGACAGGTGTCAATGTACTGACAGCGATCGATACAGCCAAGGCTCTGATCACCAGTCTGGAGAATACAGATATCCAGAAGCTGACACTGATTGATATTGCCAAAATTAAATAAAGAAAATTAGAAGTGGCATACAGCATTCGTATTTGCGGTATGCCGCTTTTTTTGTTACCAGATATCGACAGAACCTGCCATTGACAGTTTTTCGAACATATGGCAGTTATAAAATCAAAAAATTAAAAATATATGATCATTTATCTCATGTAATACGTTCTATATATAGGGGACCCCCTTAGGAGGAAGAATTTTGATGCGTGAAAATGAATTACTTAGGAAGATAGCAAAAGGTGAAACAGAATACTGGGAAGAATTGATCGGGATGTATTACGAAGATATCCTCCGTTATTGTATCTACCATGCGCCAGATAAGACGGCGGCAGAAGACGCGGTACAGGAGACATTTCTGAAAGTGATCCGGTATATGCCTAACTACAGACACCGGGGGAAGTTCAGGGCATTCTTATATAAGGTCGCTGCGAATACCTGCAAAGACCAGTGGAGGAAATGTGCAAGGGAAGAATGGTTTGATACAGACAGTGAGGCATCGGATGGCGAGAAAAAGCTGTCTGAAGAAATGATCTATCTGGAAACCGGTTATGCAAAGACAGAAGGTAATATCAATTTCCTAAGACTGATCCGGGAGCTTTCAAAGGAGCAGAGAGAAGTGGTATATCTAAAATATGCACAGGAACTTTCGTTTCGTGAAATCGCAGAGATACTCGGAATTCCGGCAAGAACGGTTCAGTCAAGGCTCAGGATTTCATTGAAGAAATTAAGAAAAAAGGAGGGAAAGCCGGATGCGTAGGAGACGGGAAACAATCGAAGAGGAGTATTTATATAAAGCATTGCAGTTAAGAGAATCGCTGCAGGTAAGCGAAGAGAAAAAGTCGGAACAGATCGAAAAAATCATGGAAATGAGCAAGGCTGACCGACTGAGCGAGAGGAAGAAAGCCCGGACAGGTTTTACAGAATTTCTGATTCGTCAGATTCCGTTCATCGGATGGAAGATGTGGAGCATACAGGCGCTGGTAATGATAACTGCGCTCATATTCTTCTGTGGAACAGACCGGGGGGCAGTGGATATGACATGGCTGCTCACGGGAAGGCAGCTTGCGTTTTGGGTCGGAGCACTGGGAACTGTTATGGCGATGATCGGGATCCCTTATGTGATGCAGTCTTTCCGGTATCGGATGTATGAGATGGAAAAAGCGGCAAAGAATGGATTTGCAAGGATGCTTTTAAGCAGGATGGTTGTATTGTCAGTCGGAGATCTGGTTACTGTCCTGTTGTGCATGATCATGATCAGCAGTAAGAATTATGCATCGGCCGGTATGGTTCTGCTGTGGTATCTGGCACCGTTATTCTTGATAGGAAGCTTCTGCACGGGGTGGATGCAGAAGATAGAAGCAAAATTTGATATGGAAGATCAGACCTTAAGATGTATCCAGATTTGTGAAGGTGCCTGTGTGGGACTTTTGATTTTGCAGTATCTTTTATACATCAAGCTGCCATCTGTGTATGGAAATACGGGATGGTGGATCGGCATTCTCGTGATTGCGGCAGGAGCTATGCTGTATCAGGGAAAGAAGGTTATCATCATACAATCTTAAAAATAGAAATGAATCACAGAAGCTTTTGCAAAGAAAGGAATAAAATATGAAACTTGAAATATGTGATGTCAGTAAACAATATAAGGATAAATGTGCTGTTGATCATGCGAACCTGACACTGACACCGGGAGTCTGGGGACTCCTTGGAGCTAACGGTGCAGGCAAGACGACGCTTATGCGGATGATCGCCGGGATCATGAAGCCGACTGGCGGTGAGATCCGTTATGACGGGATCGAGATCGACACACTGGGAGAAAAATACAGAGATATCTTCGGATATCTGCCGCAGGAATTCGGATTCTATCCAGGATTCTCGGTACAGGATTATCTGGAATATATGGCCGCATTAAAAGGAATCGGCAAAAAAGAGACGAAGGAAAAGATACAGGAACTGCTGGAGATTGTATCACTTACCGATGTCAGAAAGAAGAAGATTGTAAAATTATCCGGCGGAATGAAACGCCGTGTGGGAATCGCACAGGCATTGTTGAATGACCCGAAAGTACTCATCTTAGATGAGCCGACCAGCGGTTTGGATCCGGGAGAGAGAATGCGTTTCCGTAATCTGTTATCGGAGTTCGGAAGGAACAGGATTGTATTGATCTCCACACATATCGTGTCGGATGTGGAATATATTGCCACCTGCAATGCGATTATGAAAGACGGGAAGATTGCAGCAGTAGGAGAGACAGAAGAACTGGTAAAAGAAGTCGAAGGAAAAGTCTGGAATGCAGTTCTTGATATGGCAGAGGCAATGACTTATGAGACGAAAGTTCCGGTGGTGAACATTTACAACCGTGAAGATGGCAAGACGGTACTGCGTTATCTGGCAGAGCGACCGGTCATTTCGGGATCGGAACCGGCGGATGCAAGAATGGAAGATTTGTATCTGTGGATGTTCCCGGAGCAGGGAAAGGAGGAAGTACGATGAGACTGTATGTATTAGAATTAAAACGTCTGCTGAAGACGAGAAGTGTCGGTATTTTGATCATTGCGGCACTGATACTTTCGGCAGTGCTGTCCTATCTGCCGGTAACTTATATCCAGGCTTATAAGACAGACAAGTCGGGAACAATCCAGGTGGTCACCGGAATCGAAGCGATAAAGGCAAAAAAAGCAGACAAAAAAGCACTGCATGGCGAGATGACAGAAGCAAAGATCCGTGAGACAATCGCAGATATAAAAGAAGTATTGAAAGAATACGGGTCTCTGGAGCGGCAGAATATTCCATTGGACGTATATGTGAAAAAAGTATATTCGCATCTGGATATCATTGCAGTACTGGAACAGACGATTATTCCAAATGGAAAGAACCTGTATACATTGGAGTATTCAGAGATCAGTGAAGATGATGCGAAGAATGTATATACTGCATACCGGGAAAATGTTCAGAATCTGAATAAAAATCCGGAAGTTCAGAAGAAAATCAATCAGATGACGAAACATATACAGATACCACTTGCTTATTATTCGGAGTTTACAACTGATCAGCTGGACTATTATCAAATCTATCTGTTCCTGGTAATGATCTTCTTCATGGTGATCATAACACCGGTATTTGCGACCGAGTATCAGACTGGATCGGATCAGATTCTGCGCTGTACGAAACATGGAAGATTTCGTCTTGCCATTACAAAGATCGCTGTGGTATTTACATTAATTTTCGCAGTATTTGCGGTCGGAACGACAGTCTTTTCTATTATAATGCGTATATTATATGGCGCGGAAGTATTTAAAAATCCATTGCAGATGCTTGGATATCTGTACTATATTCCTGCATTTACAGTAGGAAAAATGTATAAGGTCATGGTTGCGGGTGGGCTGCTTTCACTTGTGGCAGTTGGAGCGAGTATACTGTTCTTTTCGGCAAAATGCAAGACAGTACAGTCGGCACTGATCTGTGCATTTGCAACTGCATTTGTACCGATGGTTATTTTTACAATATCAAACAGCCGGAATATTCTGGAGATTTTAAGGTGTATCTTCCCGACCAGCGGACTTGCCTTCATGAACAGTCTGGAGGGAGAATTGCTTGCCAGAAACTTTGTACAGATTGGCAGTGGATATTACTGGACACCATATATTATTGCGATTGCGGCGGCAATCTGGATTCCGGTATTTCTGGTCATAACGGTGGTGAGTTATTGTAAAAGGGAAGCTTAAGAAACAGTGAAATAACAGAGAAAAATAAATAATAAAAACGAAAAAAAGAACTGTGTAATCTGTGTGTTCAAAAATAAGTAAATAAAAAAGTTGACAAAACACGATGTACATGATATGATACCAATCGTTGCTTGTAACAAATTTGTAATATTTGTAATAAAGTTGCAAAAAGTGAATATACTTTATTAAAAGAAATGTAAATCATTGCAACAAAATCAGGAGGGTATTTATATTATGTTAAAAGCGAAGAGACTGAAATCAATGTTCGTGCTGTATTCGGCATGTGCAGTAATGGCAACTGGTTTTACCAGTCAGGCAGCCTCTGAACGGCCGGAAGTAACAACAATCACAGAGACAAAAAAGGAAGATGCGAATACACATACCGCTGTACAGACAATATCACAGAGTATCGTTGCATCTGCACAGGAGATGACAGATGCAAGCCAGCAGGTGATCGCAGAAAATATAGCAAAAAAAGAAGAGGAAGAACGTATTGCAAGAGAAAAGGCAGAGCAGGAAGCAAGGGAACAGGCGGAACGCGAAGCAAGAGAAGCGTACGTAAGAGCGAATCAGGAACTAATGGCATCCATCATCTATTGCGAAGCCGGTAATCAGCCATATGAGGGGCAGGTTGCTGTAGGTGCGGTTATTATGAATCGTGTCAAGAGTGGGAGCTATCCGAATTCCATCGAAGAAGTCATCTACCAGTCCGGACAGTTCGGACCGGCCACAACCGGATGGCTGAACAGAGTCAGAAGTTCAAAGGGATATTCACAGACGGCTCTTCAGGCAGCTGTAGATGCATTGAATGGATCAAATCCAATCGGAAGCTGCCTTTATTTTGACCAGGGAGGTTCCGGAATGAAGATCGGAGCGCACTATTTCCATTAGGATTCAAACAGAATTCCAAAGAAATCTTAAGAAAGCCGGAATTGACAATTGTATAACGGTTGTATTACGATAAAAGGGCAAAAGTTTTAAACTTTTGTCCTTTTTATAAAGTATGGGGAGATAAAAAAATTGTATAAAATTTTAATCGTGGAAGATGATGAGACAATAGCAGGTGGACTGAAAACCCATTTGGAGAAATGGAATTATCAGACAGAGTGTATGACAGATTTTAAAGACGTAATGGGTAAATTCTTGGAATTTGAACCGCAGCTTGTGTTATTGGACATTGTGCTTCCGTTTTTTAATGGGTTTCACTGGTGTCAGGAGATCCGGAAGATATCAAAGGTGCCGATTATCTTCCTGTCATCTGTGAATGACAATATGAATATTGTGATGGCAATGAATATGGGCGGCGATGAATTCATCGAGAAACCATTTGACCTGAATGTGGTGACGGCAAAGGTGCAGGCCGTGTTAAGAAGAACCTATGAATTCCGTGGAACGGCAGATATCATGGAGTGGAATGGTGCGATCCTGAATCTGGCAGATGCAACAGTTTTGTATCAGGATCAGAAACAGGAACTGACGAAGAACGAATTTAAGATCTTGCAGATGCTTCTGGAAAATACGGGGAAGATCGTAAGCCGTGAAAGTATTATGACGAGACTCTGGGACAGCAATGAATTTATTGATGACAATACACTGACGGTCAATGTGGCAAGACTTCGTAAAAAAATGGAACAGATTGGCCTTGGTGGAAAGATCATCACAAAAAAAGGAATAGGATATATGGTGGAGGCATGAAACTTTTAATAGCATTTTTAAAAGATAAAACAAGAGAGATCAGCCTTTATGCCGGAACGGTCGGAATATTTATTGTTGTAGCATTTCTTTATAATATCAGGATGGATGCGTTGAAATATGCACTGCTGCTGGTGATATTGTGGCTGCTCCTTTATGTAATAACGGAATATCATCGCTTCCGGAAGAAGCATCTTCTGCTGGAACGGTTTAAGAAGAGCACGCAGGAGTGCACAAAAGAACTTCCAGAGTGCAGGAATCTTCTGGAATTGGATTATCAGGAATTACTGGGGATCTTTGACGAAAAGATTCTGGAGTTGAAATCAGAGGCAAGAATCAAAGGCCAGGACTTAAGTGATTATTATGGTATGTGGGCGCATCAGATCAAGACACCTATCGCTGCGATGTACATATTGCTGCAATTGGTGGAAGATGAAAACCCGGCACTGCCGGAATTAAAAGAGATGAAGATGGAACTTTTTAAAATGGAACAGTATGTGGAGATGGTGCTGACGTATCTCCGCATGGAAGATATGTCAGGGGATCTGCAGTTTGAGAAGGTATCTTTAGATAAGATTCTGAAACAATCTGTCCGGAAATATTCTCAGATGTTTATTTTTCAGAAGATCCGTCTGGATTACCGGCCGGTGGAACGAATAGTTCTTACAGATGAAAAATGGCTGGAGTTTGTGATAGAACAGATTTTGTCTAATGCTTTGAAATACACAAAGAATGGCGGCGAGATCAGAATCTGTCTGGAAGAAAAAAGAGGACGGGAGTGTCTGGTGATCGAGGATAATGGAATCGGTATTCAGGCAGAAGATCTTCCTAGAGTATTTGAAAAAGGGTTTACCGGATATAATGGAAGAGCAGATAAGAAGTCTACCGGGATTGGACTGTATCTTTGCAAAAAGATCATGGATAAGATGGGACATAAGATATGGATTGATTCAGAGGTGGGAAAAGGAACCCGTGTATATCTGGAATTGACAAGGAAAGAATGGAATCCGGAATAACGATCAGACAAAAAGAGAAAACCTTACAGGAATGTAAGATTAAACAGGGGAAATGTCACATGCTTCGATGGCAGGATATTTCCTCTTTTTTTATAATAGATACCGTAAAGAAGAAATCTTAAAAAGAAAGGAAGAAAAACTTATGTCATTACTGGAAGTAAAAAATGTGAAGAAGATATATACGACTCGTTTTGGGAGCAATCAGGTAGAGGCTTTAAGAGATGTGAATTTTACGGTAGAACGCGGGGAATATGTTGCAATCATGGGAGAGTCTGGATCGGGAAAGACGACTTTGCTGAATATTCTGGCGGCACTTGATAAACCGACAGAAGGAAAGGTTTATTTAAAAGACAGGGATCTGGGAAAATTAAAAGAAAAAGAGATCGCAACGTTCAGACGTCAGAATCTCGGCTTTGTATTTCAGGATTTTAACTTGTTAGATACATTTTCATTAAAGGATAATATATTCCTGCCACTGGTATTATCCGGAAAGAAATATCCGGAGATGGAAAAGAGATTAAAACCGATTGCAGAAAAACTTGGAATTGAAAAACTACTGGAGAAATATCCATATGAGGTGTCCGGGGGACAGAAGCAAAGGGCAGCAGTTGCAAGAGCGTTGATCACAAAACCACAGTTGATTTTGGCAGATGAGCCGACAGGAGCTTTAGATTCGAAGGCATCGGAAGAACTTTTGAGATTGTTTAACACAATCAATACAGATGGGCAGACGATCTTGATGGTTACACATAGTGTAAAAGCGGCAAGCACGGCAAACAGAATACTATTTATCAAAGATGGAGAAGTGTTCCACCAGTTATATCGCGGAAACCTTTCCAATGAAGAACTTTATCAGAAAATTTCTGATACGTTGACGGTGTTGACAACAGGGGGTGACGGCATTGAGTAGTTCAATTTATGGAAAACTGGCAGTCACAAATTTAAAGAAAAACCGGAAAAGTTATGTGCCGTATATATTTACCTGTGTGGTCACGATTGCAATGTTCTATATCATGCATTCTCTTCTATATAATGAAGGAATCCGGCAGATGCCGGGGTCAGACAGCTTAATGATTATTCTTTCATATGGAACATGTGTAGTTGGAATCTTTGCAGTGATCTTTCTGTTTTACACGAATAGTTTTTTGATGAAACAGCGAAAAAAAGAAATCGGACTTTACAATGTGTTGGGTCTTGGAAAGAGCCACATCGCCAAAATGCTTATATGTGAGACACTGATTGTGGTTGCGATCAGTCTGATTCTTGGACTTGGCGGAGGGATTCTCCTCAACAAACTGATTTTTTTGTTTTTGCTCAAAATGTTACATTTTGACGTAGCGCTGAAGTTTTCAATAGAAATAAAAGCAATTAGCGGGACATTATTTTTGTTTAATGGGATCTTTGCGGCGAATCTGCTCTTTAATTTGATCCAGATCAAACTTGCCAATCCGATTGAATTGCTCCATGGTGGAAAACAGGGCGAGAAAGAACCAAAAACAAAAGTCATTATGACTATTATCGGCGTGGCTGCACTGGGAGGCGGATATTATATCGCACAGACAACGGAATCACCGCTTACAGCAATGGGTCTGTTTTTTGTCGCCGTGATACTTGTTATCATCGGAACATACGCACTTTTTACAGCAGGAAGTATTGCTTTATTGAAACTGTTAAAGAAAAATAAAAAATTTTACTACAATACGAAACATTTTACATCTGTTTCAGGAATGTTATATCGTATGAAACAAAATGCGGTGGGACTTGCCAACATTTGTATTTTGAGTACGATGGTGCTTGTTATGGTCTCCACAACAGTGGCATTGTATGATGATCTCTCGGAATCTTGAGTGATCATGCCAGCAAAACTCTGGCATTGAACTT
>ERZ773144.3072-NODE-3072-length-12064-cov-5.307769_pt1 | contig 12064 bp, 20 predicted proteins | sample MGYA00580849_ERZ773144 | MGnify/ENA primary metagenome ERZ773144 (study PRJEB29015, sample SAMEA2737861) | human gut metagenome | biome: human gut; feature: human-associated habitat; material: faeces | place: China | collected 2012 ...
ATATAGGATTTGGATATAAACATCTAATCTCAACAAAGAGGATATAAATTCTTTTTTATTGTAAGGGGGGTAGTAGAATGATAAAAGAAAGAAAATTAAGAAAAAATCTTAGCAAAGCAGGAGTAGTAAAGGATTGATAAAAAAATATGGTGTGCAAAAGAATGATATAAAATGAAAAAAGTTGAGAAAAACATATAGTAAAAAAGAGAAAATGCACAGCAATGTTGGGAAAAAATGAAAAAAAATAAGAATGTTCGGAAGTTTGTTCGACTGGGGTTCGGAAACTTCTTTTTTTATTTTTTGAAGAGAAAATAACACTGTGCATCACCTAAAATTTTGATGATTTATGAAATTTTTGCACAGTATTCTAAAACCTAGAGAAATAAAGGGATTGTAAAAAACAGTATTTAGAATTAAGGGTGTGCAGGTATAAAAAGCTGAAAAAAAGCAAGATAGAAATTATAAAAAATTCTGAAATAATACAATGGAAAAATGAATAAAAAATAAGAAAGTCAATAAAATTAAGGTTAATCAACATAGGAGAGAATCCTCCTATGTTGAAATAAGACACTAAAGAAAAAAAGATAAAAACAATGAAATTTCTGAAATAAAACATCATTAAAATAAAAATAATAGGAAAAGAGAATAAAATCAACCACCGATAATTTAATCGGTGGTTGAAATAGAACATTAAAAATTATAATCAATCTTGCAAACAACTTTCCCAAGAATATAAAAATCTTCATTGAAGTTTTCATCAATATAAATAGAATCATATTTTGGGTTAATAGATTTTAAAATAATTTCTTTAGTTAGTGGGTTAGAGTAATATTTTTTACAAAGTACATCCTCTTGAATTCTAAATATTCCAATATTTCCATTTTCAAGAGAAATAGTTTTTTGTACTAAAACTAAATCATTATCTAAAATTTTAGGTTCCATACTATCTCCTTTTACAAAAGTAGCATAGTCACAATTCTTACATAGAGAAATGGGCATTTCAATCCAATCAAGAATATCACCATTATCATACTTTTCTTTTTCAACATTAATACGAGATATTATAGGAATTTTTTTTATTTTTGAATTATTTTTAATAGTTTTAAAAATATCATTATTTACTGAAAAAAAACTTTCAATAGGAATAGAAAATTCTTTTGCAATACTATCCAAAATATCAATAGGAATTAGTCTTTTTTCAGTTTCATAAGCCATTACAGTTTGCTTTGTAATATTTATTTTTTCAGCAAGTTCATCTTGAGTTAAATTTTTAATTTTTCTTAAAAACTTTATTTTTTCTCCAATATTATACATGATTCTCCTTTCTGTATAAAACAAAAATATTATTAAATGAAAAAATAATACAAAACATATATTTTATTATTGACAAAATAAAATATATGTAGTATCATCAAATTAAATAAAACGAAAACATACTTTTTTAAGAAAAGTATAAATTTGTTTTACAAACGTATATAAAATTATAGCATTTTTTATCAGAGATACCAACAGTTAAAATGCTGTAAGGATAGAAATCTATCTAATCATTATCTAAAAATCACAGATACAAATTGTATCTTTATTTTTTACAAATTGTTTGAACTGAAAAGATAAAAACAGTTCGTTACAGGCGAGGAGTTTGGTAACCACTCTGTAAAGTATCATAAAAAATTAAGGAGGAAAAATGAATTATAGAAAAATAAAACAAATTCATAAAACAAAAGAATTTAGGGAAGCAAATAATCTTTTAAACGATGGTTGGATACTTTTGAATGTTTATACAAATGAGGGAGCAGTATATGTTTTAGGAAATGTTGAAGTTAAAAATACTGAAGTCAAAGGAACAAATACATGGGCAGAAATAAAAGTAGCTAACCTAAGAAACACAGGATCAAAAGAACTAGAAAGAAAAATAATATCAGAAAAAAATAAAATGGTAAGTATAGGTGGTGGGATAGTAGTTGAAATAAGATAACAAAAAAGAAGAAGAGTAAAATAAATAATGATAAGGAGAGGAATTATGACAGAATTGAATAAAATTGAAATAAAAAAAGAACAAGATACAGCTAGAATATTTATTGATGGAGTAGAAATTAAGGGGTTAAAGAGTTACCGATTGGTTGATACTATTAACCCCATTGAAGGAAGAAAACAAGAATTGACACTAGTTATAGTAGATATTAAAGACCTATCTGTTTCTTAATTAATTCTGAAATTACTGTAGTAGAAATTTGAAATAATGCTTCAAGAGAGGAAGAACCAAGTTGTTTAGAAATACTTTTTACTTTATTCCAAGTTGTATCTTTCCTTATATTTTCTATAAAAGAATGTCCTTTTGGAGTCAAACATTCAATTGTATAGTAATAAAGAGGTTTGTCAACAATAATTAAATCGGACATTATACACTGTTCAATATGATAGAAAAGTTCATCTCTATTGTATTGAAGTAATTGAGTTCTTTCAGAATCAAATTTTGAAATTTTGAGTGAATGAGTATAGGAAGTTTCTTTTTCTGTAAGTAAAAGAATATCTCTTATACAATCAGGATTTAATTTCATAATATCACACCTTTTAAAATTAATATTTAAAATCATTATAACCTTTTTAAGAGGAAAAAACAAGTACAGGTAAGGAGTTTGGTAACCACTCTGTAAAGTACCATAAAAATGAAAGGAGTAGACTATGAATAAGTTAGTAACAACAATGTTTAATAATATTGAACTGGACTTTTATACCCTTAATGGAGAAATCCTATTATCAATGGATCAGCTTTCAAAAGGAATAGGTTATAAAAACAAAAGAAATGCAGAAGAATTATTAAAAAGTAATCCAGAACTTTTAGGAAAAGAGTTTAGTTTTCTATTAAAAATAGACAATTTAGAAGGAGGAGTGATAAAGGCAAGGGAGAAAAGATTTTTTACTGAAGATGGTTTGATGGAAGCAGCCTTTTTAGCAAATACAGAACAGGCAAAATTATTTAGAAAGTTTGCAAGAGAGCTTATAAAAAAGGTTGAAAAAGGAGAATTAGCTTTACAAGTAAAAGAAAATCTTCCAAAGGAAATAGAAAAAAAGTTAGATGTTTTAGGAAATTACCTTAGAGAGAAACAACAACTTATAGAGCAACTGAATGAGGATAACCAAAAGATTATAATTCCTTACCTTGAAAAATTAGATAACAAAATGTTAGAGCTGGAAGGAGTAAAAAAGGAATTAATAATTATAAAGAAAAAGTTTGTAAAATTGGAGCTGATAGTAACTGATTTGTTAAAGGAGAATATGAATAATAGATATGAAAGATAAATATTTTTTAGACCTGCTAACACTTGAAACGGAAATGATTTTTCGTGAGTACACCGATTCTACTAAAAATACTTACAAAAGGTATGTTAGAGACTTTCTGGAGTATACAGAGAAAGAAACACTGGAAATAAACAAAGAGGATATAGAAGAGTATCTAGATATTTGCTTAGAAACAGATAGTAAAAATACTGTATTGATAAAACTTAATGCAGTGGAGTTCTTTTTTACAGAAATACTAGGGTTAGATGTGACAGAAAAAGTTAAAAAATATGAAAGAGAGTTTAAAATAAAAGAGCTGATAACATCTGATGAAATAGATATTTTAATTGTTTCTGTAGGAACTAAAGAAAAATTATTATATAAAATGGTTATCGAAACAGGTATGAAGGTATCTGAAATAAAAGAACTGATAGTTAATGACTTGGTAAAAGATAAAGATAATTGGAAATTAGCAAAGTATATTATATCTACAGCTTTGGCAAGAGAGATAACAGAATTTATAGAACATAATGATATTGAAGGATATATTTTTTATTCTAAGAATGGGCAACAATTACATGAAACAACAATAAGAAATTGGCTAAGAACAAGTACAAAGCAGTACTTAGGCAGAGAATGTACATTTTCTGATATAAGGCATAGAAAAGCTATGGAAATGTGGAAAATAGGAAAGAAAGATGAAGCAGTTGAGTATCTACAAGTAAAAGATAGATATGCAGTTGTACAGTATTACAAAAGAATAGGTCATGAATTAGAAATATAAAAGAGGAGAATATCCACGAACGGCAATTCTTGATATTCCCCTCCAACAAGTATATAAGAAAACTTATATAAAACATTATATAAGAAAGTGAGGAATTATGCAAACAGGAGTCGAAAAAAAGACTGAAAAATTTAAAGAAAATATAACAAGAATAACAGAATTAAAAAAAAGACTGATAGAGGCTGAAATATCTCTATTAGATATAAAGAGAATGTTGAATTTATCTTATTATGACTGGAAAAAATTTCTTTCTGGAGAATTAAGAGAGCAAGAAAGAAAGGTAGAGGAGTTAATAGATAAAGTGCCTTCTTTTATAAAAGACAAAGATAAAGAATTAAAAGAGTTCCAAAAATTGCTTTTAGAAAAAGGACTAAGAATAAAAGATGTAGAAAATAAAACAAAATTGAATAGAAACAAAATATATAGAGTGATTAGAAAAGAGCATAAAGAAAGAGATACAGCAGCAGAAAAGATAATAGAAAGAGTAATAGGGGAAAGTAACTATTTTGCGAGGTAGCATATGTATTATACAGTGCAGGAATTAGAGAAAAAGTTTAAAAAAGATAGGACAACAATACTCCGTCTTGCTAGAAAAAAGCACTGGACAGTAGTGAAGATGAAAGAAAATGGAACTTTAAAAAATTTCTATTTAAAAGCTGATGTAGACTGTGACTTGCCAACAAAGAAAAGAGAAAAGACAGAAGTAGAAGCAATTAGAGTAGTATCAAGAAAAGAAGCTGCTGCAATAGATGAGCTGCCAGCATGGAATCAAGATAAGGCTTGGGCGAGATATTTCTTTTGTATGAAGCTTAAAGAAGCTTATGAAACTATGGATTGGTGCAAAGAAGAAATAATAAAATACTTTGTTGCAAACGCTGAAAAGGATTATCCAAAGAAATATAAAATTATAAAAAGATTATCTGTTCCAACTTTACGTAGATGGTATGGGATTTATCTTGATAATTTAGATAATCCTTTGGCTCTAGCAAGTGGAAATGGATATAACAAAGGCATGAGAAAAATAAGCAAAGAAGTGCTTGAAGATGCAATTAGTCTATATAAAACTAAAAATAAAGTATCTATAAGATTTGTACATGAAAGATTAGTTCTAAAATATGGAGCAGATGCAATCTCTTATGCAACTCTTAGAAATATTTTAAATAAAGATATAAGTACATTGGTAAAAGATAAATGGCGAATGGGAGCAAAAGAATTTAAAGATGCACATAAACCTTTTGTAGAAAGAGATTATACAACACTTTGTGCTGGAGATTTGTGGGTAAGTGATGGACATGATATAGAAACATTTTGCTATCATCCAACTGAAAAAGATAACAAAGGAAAGAGAGCTATCCGTTCTCCCAAATTGGTAGTTTGGATGGATATGAAGAGTAGGCTTATAACAGGTTGGACACTTTCTTGGACAGAAAATACAGAAAGTATAGCCATTGCATTAAAAAATGGAATCTCTAAATATGGAAAACCTAAAAAGCTTTATACAGACAATGGAAAAGCATATAAAAGCAGAGTTTTAAAAGGAGATAATGAGTTTCTTGAGGGGATATATGGAACTTTAGGGTTAAAGGTAACACATGCTTTACCTTATAATGCACAAGCAAAGCCAATCGAAAGGTGGTTTCTTGACTTTAAAAATGACTTTACCAGAGCTAGTATAGCCTTTAAAGGCGGACATATTTTAGAAAGAAAAGAAGAACTTAAAACAATTCTAAAAGATGAAACTTTAAAAAACCAAATTTTAGAAGAATGGGAATTAGAAGAATGTATAGAGGCATTTATAGAGTATAAAAATCATATGTATTATAAAACTGGTCGTAGAGGACACAGAGGAGATGGAATGAATGGGAGAACTCCACTGGAAGTCTATGACGAAGAATTGCCTGTTGAGGAAAGGGAAATGTTAAGCGAAGAGAAATTAAGGCTTCTATTCCTATATGAAGAGGTTAGAACGGTACAGCAGAATGGAATAACATACCTTGATAATACTTATATAGCTGATGAGCTATATAAGCATCTTAAAGAGAAGGTAAAAGTTAAGTATGACCCACACAATCTGGAATTTATGTATATCTATCTTATGACAGGGGAATTCTTATGCAAAGCTACTAGATTGAATAAGATAGGCTTTAATGATATTGATGGATATAAAGAGCATACTAGAAGATTAAAAAGGCTAAATAAGATAACAAAAGAATCTTTATTGATAAAAGAAGAAATTAGAGATAATCTGGGAATAATTGAACTTTCTGCTGCAAGACAGGAAAGAAAAGAAATAGTTGAAAAAATGAAGGCTTTATCAAATAAAAAGAAAGAAGAGGCTGATTTAGTCTATATTGGTGGAGGTTTATATGAAGAAGTTAAATAGGAGGATAAATGGATATTATACAAGAATTAGAAAGATTTTCTGAAGAAAAACAGATATCTTTTTCTAAAATAGCAAAAGGTATGGGGATTGGATCAAGTACTCTTTCTGAAGTTAGAAAGGGTACCTATTCTGGAGATAGAGAAGCTATTTTAAATAAAATAGAAAGTTATCTGGAAAGACACAAAGAACAAATGCGGAGAATAGATTTTGTTGCAGAAACACAAGTAAAGAAAAAAGTATTCCATGCAATTAATATGATAAAAAAATATGTTGCCAGCAATGCAAGAAATGAAATATTAGGATCTGCCAAAATTGCCTATATAACAGGTAGAGCTGGAATAGGAAAAACATATGCTTTAAGGGAATATGTAAAGAACTATGGAGCAAAATCTATATTTATAACTGCTGAAAACAGTGATACAGCAAATATAATTATAAGAAAAATAGCTCTTGCAATGAAAAAAGATATAGAAGGAAGAAGAATAGAAGCGATAAAAGAAGAAATAAAAACTACTTTGAAATTTACTGAAACAATAATAATCGTAGATGAATCTGAACATTTGAAACCTAAAGTAATAGATATAGTAAGAGCAATAGCCGACCAAACTGGGATTGGATTGGTATTTGCAGGAACTGAAAAATTAAGAACACAAATACTATCCCAAAGGGCAGAATATGAGTATCTATCTTCTAGGGCTGCTGTATGGATGGGAGTGTCTGAATTAAAGATAGGAGATATAGACTTAATTGTTAGAAGATTTATAAAACCTGAGTTAGAGGATTATAAAGAAGAGGAATTAAGAACAATAATAAGTTATATAAATAATGCTGTAAAAGGCAGTGCAAGAATATTAGAAAACTTATTAGGTATGGCTTATTCTATTGCTACAGAACCAGAAAATTTTTCTAAAACAGGTGGTTTATTAACTTTAAGTTATATAAAAGCAGCAGAATCTATGCTGGTAATAATTTAATATTTATGGAGGGAAGAGTAATGATAGCAAGTGCAAAAAAAGCATTAATAAAAGAATTAGGAATAAAATTAGCAGATGAAGAAAAAATAAAACCAGAGTTAGAAATATTAGCAGGAGAAGTAGTGGAAAGAAAAGCATTAATAAAATTAATAAATTCTACTCCTGAAGGGCAGAAGCTCTTCAGGTTGAGAAATAGATACAGAGAAATATCAGGAAGAATTTTAAAAAATGTTGAAAATATAAATATCATGCTTGGGAATATTTAGTGTTGCCGAGTATAGTGTTGCCAAGACAAAAGTAAAAATCTGGGAGGAATAATAATGACAAATTTAACTGAAGAACAAAAAAGAGAAATATATGAAGAAATGAAAAAAGCTGAAGAGGAAAAAGAAAATAAGAAAAAGCAGGAAAGAGAAGAATATAAAAATTTAGTAGATGAACTTGTAATGACAAACTTTAAAAAATTAGAAGGTTTATCTGAACTGCTTTCGAAGATAAAAAAAGAGACATTCGAGAACTTTTCGACAATACTGCAAATGAAAAATGAACTTTATGGAGTAAGAGAAGGGCAGCAAAGCCATACTTTTACTTCTAAGGATGGGAAAAGCATAACAATAGGACATAGAATAACAGACGCTTTTGATGATACTGTTCATGCTGGCATTGAGAAAGTAAAAGTATATATAGGAAGTTTAGCAGCAGGAGACAAGAAAAAAGAAATAGAAGGAGTATTGAACTTACTATTAAAAAAAGATAAAAATGGAAATTTAAAAGCTAGCAGGGTTTTAGAGTTAAAAAAAATAGCAGAACAAGTTGGTGATCCAGAGTTTATAGATGGAGTAAAAATAATAGAAGATGCTTATAAACCTAATAAAAGTTCTACTTTTATTGAATGTTTTTATAAAGATAAAAATGGAAAAAGAATAAATATACCTCTAAGTATTACTAGCATAGAAGATAAGGCAGAGTGATTGTATGGTATATGAAAAGATAGATAAAAATAGAATAGCTCTTATACATGCTGCAAAAACAGAAGTGAACATGACAGAAGATAACTACAGAATTATCTTAAAAAATACTTTTAATGTTGGTACATGTAAGGATTTAACAATTCTACAATTTAATAAATTAATGGAAATTTTTAAAAAATTAGGTTTTAAAGGAAAATATTTAACTTTTAACCAAATGAGAAGTATACAAAAGAAAAGTGAGGTTCTCTGGGGAAAAGAATATGAAATAAAATTAAAAGAATTAGTTATGAAGCAGATAGGATATGATATTCCAATTGGAAGGCTTACTGTTAAGGAAGGGCAAAATATAATAAATGCTTTAGAAAAGATATTAGAGTGGAAAAGTAAGGTGAAAAAAAGATGATAAGAGGAAGTCGAATTAAATGGTATGGAGCTAATTTTGAAATATATGATATTTAATGTTTGGAGGAGCTATGACAGAAAGATATATAAAAGATGGACATATTTACACAAAATCTAATGGTCGGTTGGTATATACACCAGCTCTTCATCACAATCGTTACAAACCATGGAAGGTTAATGATCTGATTTACTTATGTGGAATGTATGAAGAAATGAAATGTAAAGATATAGCATTATGCTTAGGAAGGACAGAAGGGTCTTGTTGTGATAAAGTAGCAAAACTTAGAGTGAAGGGGGAGTTTGAAAGTTTTGTTAGAAGATTTAAAGAAAAGTATGGAGATTGAAAGGATAATAGGAGGCTGAAGAATGTTAAAAATAAATGAAGTAGTTTTAAAGGTGCTGAATGAAGTTGATTTTGAAAAAATATTAGAAGAAAAATTAAAAACTAGTATTGAAAAAACAATAGAAATAGCAGTTGGTGAAGTTTATGGAAGTAGATATTCTGATTTTGGCGAAGCTTTAAAAAAAGAATTAAGTGATAGTTTATCTATTAATCTGAAAAAAATAAATATTCCACAATATAATTGTTTAATTGGAAATGCTTTAAAAGACATAGTTAAACAGAACATTAAAAAATTGAGTGAAGAAAATATGCAAAAATTAACAGAACAGTTAATAATGGGGAATTTAGAAGAAGAATACAATTTATCTGAATTGATAGAAATGTTAAAAAAAGAAGCTGGGGAAGAAGGTGAGGGAGAAATTTCTTTACATATAAGTGAATCTGGATATAGCAATTTAATATTTATTTATATAGATTTTGAAGAAGATAAGGTAAATTATGATTGTAAGTATCGTATTTATGTGGATAAAAAAGAAAAAAGAATATCTAGTTTGAAAATAAAAGATAAAGATATGGAAGAAATTATATTTGCTGAAACTAGTTTTGATGGACTATTAACTAATATTTTCTTACAAGGGAAAAAAATAAATTTAGATAACGGGATAAACGAAGATAATTATGATTTACATTATGGGTGGGAAGATTAGATGGAGGTGGAAGAATAATGAGCCTAGAAATAAATAAAATATTTGAATTTAATGGAAAAAAATACAAGACAATTGAAAGTGAAACTAAAGAATGTGATGGGTGTGCTTTTGTAAAAGAAAATTGTAGTGTATCTGAATTACAGCCATGCTTTGCAGCAGATAGAGAAGATGGAAAGTATGTGATTTTTTTAGAAGTGACAGGAGAAAATGTATGAAAGAGATAATTTTAATTATAGCAGTTGGGGTATTTATAGGAGTTATTGTAGCAGGAATAGTCTTGTACTTAATTACTAAGTTTATAGAAGTATGGGAGGGGAAATAATGCTAAAAAAGTTATTACAATTTCTTTTTAGAAAAAAAAAGATAAAATATTATATAAATGAGAGAAAAAATGAGATTAATGATAACTGATGAAGAAAGAAAATATCTTATCTCCAGAATAGAAAAAAATCAAGATGCTTTATTGAAAAAGCTACAAGCAATCAGAAAAAGGAAAAGTACAAAATATAAAAAATGTGATAAAGAGCAAAAAGAAAAGAATAAATTATTAGAAGAATTAATAAGAAATAATTTTCTATATCCAAATGTAGACATAATAAAAAAACTTGGAATATCAAAAGCAACTTTTTATAGGTTGTATGCCGAAAAAGCAAAGAGATTAAAAGAAAAATATCGAGAACAGTCTCTTTTTAAGTAAAATTGAGACTTTACAAAAGAATAAAAAAACTATATGATGAATTAAAGATAGAGTTGAAGAGGTTAAAAATCTATTTTTAAAGCATTTGTAGCTGTAAGCTCAATGTTTTATTAAGGCATTGAGCTTTTTTACTTTTTTGAGAGGTGAGAATGTGAAAAAAAAGTGGCTTACTGCTGGACAGGCAGCAAAGAGATTATGTGTTTCTTTAGAGACTATTTATAATATGTGTAAAGACAGCAGGCTTGGAGGAAGATACAGTAAAGGAAATGGAAAACAAAAAGGAAGCTGGCTGATTGATCAGGAAAGTCTTGAACTATTTGAAGAAAATACAACATTTAAAAGCATATACCAAGTAAAAAAAGAAAGTAGCCAGAGAACTTTGTTCTAAGGCTATTTTTTATTTATATACATATTTGGTCTAATCAAATATTTAAAATATAATATAAATATCTCTAGAGAATACATATAATAAAGGAGGAAAAATATGTCAATACAAGATAATTGGTTTGTAGTAAGAGCCCTAAGAAATGGAAATATTGAAATAGAGGCTGGAGAAAAAGATGGAGAATGCGTTGCAGGAATGAGTGTATATGCTGATGCTGATGAAAAGAAGGCAGTTAGGTATTTATGCCAACATAGACAAGGAACAACACAATATGGAGTAACAACTTACAGAAAATTAAAAGTACTTTCTAATTTTAGAATAAGAGAAAGTTTTGAAGGTAAAAATATAGGACATTACTTAATTGATGGAATTACTGAGAAAGAAGCAAAAAATGCATTCAGTAATTATAAAGATGTGTAAAATTAGTATAAACTAAGTATAGTAAGCAAGTATAGTGGTACTTGCAAGCTATACTTTTTTATTATTGACTTTTTGAAAATAATGAGGTATATAAAATATTGTAAAAAATAGAAATAAAGAATAAAAGGAGAAAAAATATGAATGATGAAATATTTATCAGAGAGCATAGAATAGTTATTACCAATGATGCGAAAAGAAAAGATAGAGAAAGAATACAAAAAGAAGCAGAGAACTATTCAACAGAGGATTTAAAGAAAATGTTACAGAAAAAAAAGAATGAATTAAAAACAGTGAAATATAAAAGGGAAAATAGTAGTATGATAACTTCAGATAATACTGGAGAAGAAAAGTTAGAAATGGAAATAGATGAAATAGAAAAAGTATTGAAAAATAGGGAATAATTAATAAACTAAGGGATTAGAAAACTAATTCATGTTTTTATTAATATAATTAAAAAGTCATCGATTTTTTAGTGATTAAAGAAGATTATTCTAAGAATATTTTATATAAAATTGACATTTTGAAAGTGCTATGATAATATTGAAAATAAGAAAAGGGGGTAATTTGATGAGAGAAAAAGATATAAAGCAAAAATCTATTTTGCATAAAGCAATGGAAGAATTGAAAGAACAAGGAATAGGTGAACGTGATCAAAAAATTTTTAGTTGTGTATATAGATTGCTAGGATTAGATGTTATTGAAAGCTTTAGTCAAATGGA
>ERZ773144.3074-NODE-3074-length-12056-cov-4.602033_pt1 | contig 12056 bp, 10 predicted proteins | sample MGYA00580849_ERZ773144 | MGnify/ENA primary metagenome ERZ773144 (study PRJEB29015, sample SAMEA2737861) | human gut metagenome | biome: human gut; feature: human-associated habitat; material: faeces | place: China | collected 2012 ...
AAGATGAAAAGAATCTAGCTGAAATTATGAAATTAAATAAATGGAGTATGATTACAGGAACATCTAAAGAATCTTTGAGAGATATTGAAATTAAAATAAGTCGTAATGGTTATGTTCTTAGGCATTTGATATTTGAAGGGTATTTATCCTCTTATAATGAATCTTATGATAATACTAAAGGGTATAGATTTCATTTTATTCTAAGGGAGCATAAACAAATAAATAGAGATGGGGCATATGTAAGAACAGTTACTCTTAAAGGGGTAAAAGGCGACATGATAATTATGCCACAAGACTTTAATTTTAAAAATTCACTTTTGAGTGGTTTAAATGGACTTACAGGAGTATCTTTATTGAAAGATGCGGGTGTTAAAGTAGCTGTAGCAAGTGAAAGTAGAATAATAACAGGAGCCTTAGGATTTTATTTTATAGCACATGGAACAGGAATGGTAAGTGAATTTATGGCTGATATTACCTTTGTTATGAAAAAAGAACCTGAAAAAATGGGAAGCTTTAATATGACTAGAGATTGGGTTTATAAACCAATTGGAGAAGCAATATCTCAAGAAATTAATAATATATTTTCTGAAATAAATCTAAGTAAAGATATAGGGATAGATGCATATAACCATGCAAATTTAGCATTTTCAATTTTAACTTTAAGTACAGATGTAGAAAAAAGTTACAGGAATTTAAAAGGTTATGAGGGGGCAGGAATTTATTATAAAATAAAATATAAAGATGTAGCTGTAAGTACATGGGGAAGAAGATTAACAGCATATAGAAAATATGGTTCTACAACTATTAAAGCATTATTGGGTGACCTTGGCTTTTTAGTACCTGGAACATATTCTGTTAAAGAATCTATTAAATCTGAAATCGAAAAGAGGAAGTAAAGCATATGAAAGATAGAAAATTTTTAATCAAAAATCTAATCATTACAGTAATATTCTATATTATTTTTAGAATAGGTGGATATTTTCATTCTAAAAGATTTGCCCCAATATCATTAGGTGATTTAAAATTATTCATTTTCTTTTTTATTGCCTTTATATTCTTGCGAAGCTTTTTAGTACTTGCTCAAAATGTAACAGGGGATTTAATGGAAGGATCTTGGAGTAAAAGAATAATTTTTATAATAGTGGCATTAGTTATGATTTATTTATATAAATCTACAGGAAGAATTTAAAATATTCTCAAAAGTTTCTTGGAAAATAACAATACTAGTTTATGATATTTTTTAGTAGGAATCCCATTGAATTTTCTTTTCAAAGCTAGTATAAATCAAGATTTGCTAGTAAAAATATTAGTGGAAAAATATATGAATGCTAAAATATAAAAAGGAGTTTCTGGAGAAGAGGCTCCTTTTTAATTGTAGAAACTTTTCTAGGAAAGAAAAAGTAATCATTTGTTACTATATAATGTTATTCATAATTATTTTAATATTTCTTTTTTATTTTTTTAATAAACAAGAATAAGAAAAAAATCCTTATTTTTTTCAATTAAGAGTACTATTATATTATTTTTAATAAAAGATCAATCCTCTATTATTATTTTTATAGAAGAAGTTTTTCCACCATTACAATCACTTTCAGAAACACTACAGGCTGCTATACCTAAAGAAACATTCATTAATGCTTTTAAAATTACTTTATCTCCTGCTTTTGAAAGAGGTTTTTTTACCACAATACTTCCATCTACATTGATTTTTGTATACATAAAAAAGTTAACAGGATGAATAATTGCTCTTTTATTCTCTAAACTTATATTTATGTTATCCAAGCAGTTTGAATGTTTTTCTCCATTGTGGTAAAAAAAATCATACATTTCGGGTCTACAACAAGGATGTAATAAATCATGTTCTTTTACATCATCTGCTAAAATTTCAAACATAGGTTGATAAAGGTTAGTATAAATTATATCTCCTGTTTTTAATTTTAAAGATTCATTGCAATCAATTGTAACTCCTGTAGATAAAAATTCGTCTGGATTTTCACTTACTTCAGCAAAGAAATCAACAACTTGACTTCCTTCAATATCAACAATAGTTATTAATTGATTTTTTTTTACTTCTATTTTTTTTCCACTACAAGCATTTATTATATATTCTTTCTCCATAAAACCCTCCTTAAAATTTTTTATATTATATAATTTATAGAAAAATAAATCAATAAAAAATGACTTTATAAAATTGATTTTAAAGGGCTTTGAAAGGGTAAGCCTATTAAAGTATGCCTGTATTTACAATAAAAAAGAGAAGATTAATTTCTTTTCTTTTTTAGCTTCAACTATTAAAAAATATTTTAAATAAAAAAGGCCTCAGACCATTTGATCCAGAGGCATTGCTAACATATATATAAATGAATAGTATTGACTGATGATGGTGCCTAGGGAGGGACTTGAACCCTCACTCCTTTGACAGGAAACGGATTTTGAGTCCGTCGCGTCTACCGTTCCGCCACCCAGGCTTGGTTACTCAATTATAATATAACATTTATTGAAAAAAGTCAACACTTTTTTTAATTAAATATTTTTGTAAAAACTGCAGGAATCTTACTTGAGAAATGTAAGACTTCTTTAGTGACAGGGTGAACGAAAACAATGGTATTAGCATGTAGTCCTAGACGATTGATGGGACTTTTACCAGAACCGTATTTTTTATCTCCCACTACACTGTGGTCAATATCCTGCATATGTACACGAATTTGATTTTTTCTTCCTGTTTCTATGTTTACTTCAAGAAGAGAATAGTTTTTATTCTTTTTCAAAACTTTATAGTGGGAAATAGCTTTTTTACCTTCTTTGGGATTCTGACTTGAATAAGTTATAAAAGCTTTATTTTCCTGTAAATAAGATATTATAGTATCTTTTTCTTTTTGAACAGCTCCTTCAACTAATGCAATATATGTCCTCTCTTTTACAGAATCGTTCCAAGTAGTTTGAAGTATATCCTGAGCTTTTTCTGTTTTAGCAAATATCATAATTCCAGAAGTATCTCTGTCTAAACGATGTACAACAAATATTTTATTTTTAGGATCCTTATTTTTTAAATAATCTTTAAGCATATTATATGCAGTTTTTTCTCTCTCATTATCAGTTGCAATAGAGAGAATACCATTTTCTTTTTCTACCACAAGGATGTCATTATCTTCAAAAATGATAGAAACTCCTTTCATAGTTGTTTCAATAGTTACTTTTCCCCAGTCAACAGTGACAGTTTGACCAGGAAGAAGCGGATGATTATATTGGGAAACAACATCATTTCCAACAAAAACCTTTCTTTTAGTAAGAAGAGATTTTATACTTGTACGACTTTTTTCTGGCATTTTTTCTATTAAAAAGTTCATTAACTCATTTTTTTCTTCAACTTTAAACACAGTATTTTTTTTGCTTTTATTTATCATTATTTGCCTCCTGTTATATATCAAAGAATATTATAGCATAGTTAACTTACTAAGTAAATTAAAGCTTATATAATTTAAACTTTAAATTTAAAAATTGAAGAATAAATTTTTGAGAAAAAATCGTTATATGACGAAAAAATATTAAATAATAATAGAGGAACTTATTACTTGTAATTGAATATTTAGTATAAGAAAATAAAGAGATGAATTATTTTGTAAAGATACAGTTTTATCTGCTGAAATAATAAGAGATAGAACCATTAAATAAGATCAAAATATTTTATTCAAATTATAAATCAAACATAACTATAATAAATTTTAGGAGGAATGATATCATGAAACACGAAGAATTTCATGCTTTTTCAAACAAAAAATTTAACGAGTATTCAGAGAAAAAAAGAGAGGAAGCTATAGAAGCTTTTGGATGTGAAGTCGCTAAAAATGCAAATGATTTAACTGTTGGAGAGTTAAAAGGATTTCTTGAAGAAAAAATGGGAGAATATTTTGATAAATATCATGTCAAAGAAGTGAAGATTAAAGAAAAAGAAATAAAAAAAGAAGAATCAGATAAAGATATAATTATTTATGTTCCTTATGATGGAAATGTAGAAATGCTTAGATTAAGACCAAGTACCGCTTCTGATGAATCTCCCAAGATATTTTTAAAAGAAAAAGAAATTGGGTTAAAAGTTAAAGATTTTGCCTCTAAAACTAAAGAAGAAATTTCAGAAGAAACTGATAAAATAGTTGAAGAATTGAAAAAAAATCTAGACTATTTGAAAAAAGATATTGAAGAATGCAATAAGGAATTGAAAAAAGGATTAAAAGATGAAGCAGAAAAGATTAAGAAAAGAATTGAAAAAGATAAAGAAAAATTAAAAGAAATCAAAGAAATAATAAAAAAATGATTTGTAAAAACCCCAGATATTTTATTCTGGGGTTTTAAATTCATAAAAGATAGGATATTATTTTATAAATTTGTGATATAATACAAATAATATAATGTTTATGGAGGGAAGCCATGAAAAACAGACTGGGAGCAGTATTTTTAACAATTTTTTTATTTGGATGTGGTGGTCCAAAAGAAGTAGATATATCTAAAAAACAGGAAAAAAATGGGATAGTATATATTGAAAATGAAAAAAAACCATTTACTGGAAAAATCATATCAAAATATGAGAATGGTCAAATAAAAATGGATTCTCAATATAAAGATGGAAAACTTGAAGGTATAGTAAGAGAATACTATGAAGATGGACAAGTTCACAATGAATGGAATTATAAAGATAATCGTCTGGATGGAGAACAAAAAAAATATTATGAGAATGGGCAGTTATCAACAGAAAAATATTTTAAAGATAATAAGCCTGATGGAATATTTAAGGAATATTATGAAGATGGAAAAATAAAAAGTGAAACTGAATATAAAAAAGGAAAAAAAGATGGTCTTTATAAATCATATATTGCAAATGGAAATTTACAATATGAAACAAATTTTAAAAATGGAAAAATAGAAGGACTTTTTAAAGAATATCATGAAAATGGAAATATGAGTATTGAAACTAATATAAAAAATGAAAAAAAAGAAGGAATATATAAAAAGTATTATGAGAATGGAAATTTAAACATTGAAGCTAATATGGAAGAAAATAAAATAAGAGGGGAATATAAAGTCTATTATGAAAATGGGCAGCTTTATAGCGAAACAAAATATAGAGATGGAAAACAGGAAGGAATATACAGACAATATTATAACAATGGACAGTTAAATATAGAAACTTCATATAAAGATGGAAAAAAAGATGGAAGTTATAAAAGTTATTATATGACTGGGGAAATTGCAGATGAAAGTCATTATAAAGATGGAAAATTAGAAGGAAGTCATAAAGAATATTACAAGAATGGACAGCTTATGTTTGAAAAAAATTATAAGAATGGAAAGGCAGAAGGAGTTGTAGTTTTTTATACTCCTAGTGGAAAAGAAGAGAAAAAAGTGAGATATAAAAATGACGAAATCATAAAAGTAATAAAATAAAGATAAAGAAGCTGCTGCAAATTAGTAATTTATTTTACTGATTTATAGAGCTTCTTTTTTTATAAAAAAAATAGAAATCATTTTATAGATTTCTATTAGTTTTTACTTTAGTATTTATTTTTATTTATTTCAGCTACTTTAATGATAATTTATACTTTATTTTTCAATGAGTGGAGCAGTTTAAATTTATAATAGTTTTTTATTTATTAAATTTAAAGTTTGCAATAAAATGGAACTATTTTAAATTATTTCAGCTATTTCTTCAAATGTTTTTTTTGTTAAAATAGGAAGAGAATAGTTTGGATCAGCTTTTCCAACAACTAATACCATAACTGGAGTCTCACCAGCTGGTCTTTTTAACAAGTCTCTCAAAAAGATCATAGGAGCTGGAGTATATGTGAGGCTGGCATATCCAGCATTATGAAGTGCATTAATAAGAAAACCGATGGAAATACCAATAGATTCATTGACATAATAATTTTTATCTAAAGTTCCGTCTTTATTTTCTTTATAAAATTCTTTAAATATGACAATAAGACAGGGAGCCTGAGTAAGGAAAGGTTTTTTCCATGTAAGTGTCAATTTATTTAAATCTTCCTGCCATTCCTTAGTAATTTTAGAGTCATAAAATTCTTTTTCTATTTTTTCACTTTCTTCTCTTATTTTCTCTTTCATAATTGGATCAATAACTATTGAGAAATGCCAAGGCTGTTTATCTGCACCACTTGGAGCAGTCGCAGCAGTCATGATACAATCTTTGATTATATCAATATCTACAGGCTCTTCTAAAAATTGACGATAAGTATGACGTTTTTTAGATTTTTCTAATAACATTTTTGAAATATCAGACATAATTTACTCCCCCTTTATTGTCAGTTAAATATATATTCTCTTTATACCTTACAAAATACTTTATGTCAATAGATACAGTAAGAATAATATTTTCTGTTTTCACTTGTAATTAACTGAAATTTTATATATTTTTTACAGAAGTATGTTAAAGTTTATATGAAAGTAAAAAGATAGTATTTGTTTGTAGGAACAGCAGGAAAATTATTGTATAATAATTAAAATAAAACTAATTGAAATGAGGAAAATAAAATGAAAAATAAAATGAAAAATAAAAAATTATATTTATTTGATATTGATGGAACACTTATTTTGGGAAATAAACCTTTAGATGGAGCAGAAAAGATAATTAAAGAAATAAGAGAAAAAGGTAAAAAACTTATGTTATTCACCAATAATTCTTCAAGAACAAGAGAAGAATATGTAGAAAAATTTAGAAAAATGGATATTGAAATTTTAGAAGAGGAGATAGTTACTGCTGGATACATGCTTGGAGAATATCTAATTGAAAAAAAAGATAATCCATCAGTATTCTTAGTAGGAACTAAATCTTTAAAAAAACTTTTGGAAGATATGGGAGTAAAAGTAATAGAGGAGCCTCAAAAAGTTAATGGCAAATATAATGTTGATTATGTAGCAGTTGCATTGGATAGCGAATTAAATTATCAAAAAATTGTAACTGCCTGTGAGTTACTTAGTGAAGGAGCAGAATATCTGGCTGCTAATCCAGATTTTGTTTATCCAGTAGAGGGTGGGAAATTTCTTCCTGATTGTGGTGCAATATGTAAAATGCTGGAATATGCAGTTAAAAGAAAACCTCTTTTTTTAGGAAAACCTTCAAGGGAAATATTAGATTACTGTATTAAGAAAAATGGAGTTTCTAAAGGGGAAACTGTAATAATAGGAGACAGATTATATACTGATATAGCCTGTGGTTATGATAATGGCTGTGATACTATTCTGGTTTTGACTGGAGAGAGCAAAAAAGAAGATGTGAAGGACAGTCCGTATAAGCCTGACTTCATATTGGAAAGTATAAAAGATATAGAAATATAAAATAAATATTTAGCTTGAAAATAATTTCTTGAAATAACTTTATATATATGGAATTTTAAAATTAAAATTTTTGTAGTAGAGGATAATTCATAAGCAGAAATATAATTTTGGAAATTTTTTATTAGAGAGAGTCAACAAATTTCTTTAAATAACAAGCTTCTAAAATTTAAGGTTGGCTTTTGATTAACCTCTATTTTTTATTAAAAATTTAATCTTTTATGTGATATAATAGAGTGGTAAATTCTAGATGTCTGGAGGGATATTTTAATGAAAGCTGAAGTTTTAAACTGTGAAAAAATTAAAGAAGGATATATAATAAAATTAAGTGATGGAAATGGTTCTTTTTACATAGATGGAAAAGGGGGACAATTAGGAGACAGAGGGACAATAGGAGAGAGTATTGTTCTTGAAGTCAGAGATGGAAGTATAGTGATTGATAGAGAAATAACTCTGGGAGAACATGAGTATACTATCAATGCAGAAAGAAGAAAAGATATAGCCTGTCAGCATACAGCTCAGCATCTTTTTTCAGCTCTTGCATATAATGACTATCAATTAAATACTGTAGGTTTTAGAATGGCAGAAGAATATACTTCAGTAGATTTAGATTCTAATACAATATCAGAAGAAACTATAAAAGAACTGGAAAATAAGGCGAATGAAGTTATAAGAAAAGCTATAGAATTGAAAATATATACACTTAACCATGAAGAAGCTCTAAAAATAGAAGGATTGAGAAAAGCTATTAAAGATAAAGTAACTGGAGATGTGAGATTTGTAGAAATACCAGATATTGATTTAGGGGCTTGTGCTGGTTTTCATGTTGAAAATACAAAGGATATAAAACTGTTTAAAATATTATCTTATGAAAAAATAAAAGGAAATTACACAAGATTCTTTTTTATAGCTGGAGATAGAGCTATAAAAGATTACGCTTTTAAACATGAGTTATCAAAAGAACTGTGTCATATATTCAGCTGTAAAGATTATGAAATTCTCACAATGCTGAACAAAAGCCTGGAAGAAAAGAAAAAAACTGAAACAGAAATGAAAATGATTGCTTCTGAATTTGCTGAGCTTTTAGGAGAAAAACTGATGAGAGAGGCAGAGGAAATAAATGGGTATAAATTTATTATATGTACAGGAGATAAGGTAACAGTGCAGTATCTGCCAAGATATGTAACTCCAGAAGATTATATATTGATAGCAGGAAGTGAGGACAGCTATTCAATCATTTCAAACAGGATTAATTGTAAAGAGTTCTTAAAGGAATTAACTTCATCTAATGTCAATATTAAAGGTGGAGGAAATCAGATAAAGGGAAATTTCAAAGGAAAAATATCAAAAGAAGAGTTGAAAAAACAACTTGAAACTTTTCTTAATAAGTTGTAATTGAGCATTTTTTTTGATATAATATTATGTTAGTAATTTTATAATCGGAGGAATAATGTCAGAAAAAATTAATTTATTAAATTTAAATCAACAAGAGCTGGAGGAATTAGTAATTTCCCTTGGAATGAAAAAATTTTACGGGAAGCAAATATTTAACTGGCTTCATAAAAAAATAGTAAGAGATCTTAATGAAATAACAAATCTTTCACTTAAAGACAGAGAGCTTTTAGCTGAAAAAGCATATATACCATTTTTAAATCTTTTGAAACAGCAGGTATCTAAAATTGATAAAACAGAAAAATTCCTTTTTAAACTTGAAGATGGAAATACTATTGAAACTGTATTATTAAGACATAAAGATAAAAGAAATACTCTATGTATATCATCACAGGTAGGATGCCCTGTAAAATGTGCTTTTTGTGCAACTGGACAAGATGGGTTTGTAAGAAATCTTGATGTAAATGAAATAATCAATCAGGTATATACTGTAGAGAGAAGACTTATAAAACAAGGAAGCAATATAAATAATATAGTTTTCATGGGAATGGGAGAGCCTTTGCTTAATCTTTCCAATGTATTAAAAGCTCTTGATATACTTTCTAATGAAAATGGAATAAATATTTCTAAAAGAAAAATAACTATATCAACATCGGGAATAGTACCTAATATAGAAAAAATCTTATTGGAAAAACTTCCTGTTGAGCTTGCTATATCACTTCATAGTGCAATAAATGCAAAAAGAGATACAATAATTCCTGTAAACAGAAGTTATCCTCTTGAGGATCTTTATGCAATATTGCAGGAATATCAAAGACAGACTAAACGTAGAATAAGTTTTGAGTATATAATGATCAATGATTTTAATGTTTCAGATATAGATGCTAATGCATTGGCTGACTTTGTACATGAATTTGATCATGTGGTAAATCTTATCCCATATAATCCTGTGGCTGGAACAGAATTTGAAAGACCTTCTGAAAAGAAAATAGATAAATTCTTTACTTTCCTGAAAGATGTAAGAAAAGTAAATGTCACATTGAGAAGAGAAAAAGGGACTGATATAGACGGTGCTTGTGGTCAGTTAAGACAGAAAGCTCCTAAGAAATAGTTTGATTTTAAAAGGAGTACTGAAACTATGAAAATACTTGTAAAAAGAATAATAAAAATAATGATAGTTTTATTTATTGTTGGAAGTATTGCATCTGTGGGAGTAGTTTTAGGAGTTATAAATAAATATTCCAAAGAACTTCCTGATATAGTAACTTTGATAGAAGACTATGCACCCTCTCTGCCAACTGTACTGTATGATAGAAATGGTGAAGTAATAGATACTATATACAGAGAATCCAGAGATACAGTAAAGCTAAAAGAAGTTCCTATATACAGCAGAAATGCTTTTTTAGCAATAGAAGATAAACAGTTTTATTCACATCATGGAATACATATAAAAAGACTGATAGGGGCTATTGTAGCTAATATTCGTAGTGGTCGTGCTGTACAGGGAGCAAGTTCAATAACTCAGCAGCTTGCAAAAAATGCCTTTCTTTCTCATGAGAGAAAACTTTCAAGAAAAATAAAAGAGGCTATTATAACATTTGAAATAGAGAGAAGATATACTAAAGATGAGATATTTGAAAAATATCTGAATGAGATATATTTTGGAGCTGGATCTTATGGTATAAAGACAGCAGCTAAACAATTGTACAGAAAGGATATTTCTGAAATAAACATAGCTGAATCAGCTCTCCTTGCAGGGATACCCAACAGACCTGAGAAATATAATCCAAGAAGAAATTTAGAGGCTTCATTAAAAAGAGCAAATCTTATTTTATCTGAAATGTATAAGGATAAACTTATAACAAAAGAAGAATATGAACAGGCAAAAAATCATAAATTTATAAATGAAGATAAGCTTCCTGAAAATTTTAAAATGGATGATAATACAACTATAATATATAACAAAAAAAGTGATGTAACAATTAATTATCCTGACTTTTCAAATATGGTGGAAGAGTTTTTGGTTGATAAATTTGGAGAGAATATGGTATATACTGGAGGATTGAGAGTACATACTACTTTAGATTTAGAAATGCAGAAAACTGCAAAAGAAGTATTTGAAAATTATGAGTTCTTCAAAAAAAATGATGAACTGCAAGGTGGAATGGCAACTATAGATCCGAATAATGGACATGTAATATCTCTGATTGGTGGGAGAAATTTTAAATCAGGAAATTTCAATAGAGCAACCATGGCAAAAAGGCAGTTAGGTTCTTCATTTAAACCTTTCTTATATTTTACAGCCATAGAAAATGGAATGGAAATGAATTCAGTAGTAGAAGACTCATTTATTTCATTTGGAAGCTGGATACCAAAAAACTATGGAAGCAGATATTCAAATAATGTTACTCTGCTTAATGCATTGGATAGATCATTAAATATAGTTTCTATAAAAATGCTTCAAAAAATAGGGACAAAAACATTTAAAGAAACTGTTGCAAAACTTGATCCTAGTTTGAATATACCAGATGATCTTACTGCGTCTTTGGGATCATTTGAAAATACACCATTACAGCATGCCATAGACTATTCAATATTTTCAAATGGAGGTTATGTAGTAGAGCCTGTAACAGTAACAGATGTAGAAGATAGATATGGAAATCCTATATATCAGAATACACCTAAAAAAGAAAAAGTATTTGACAGTATTAATACAAGTATAATAACATTTATGCTGAAAAGTTCAGTGCAATATGGAAGTTCCAGCAGAGCTTCTGTATATACAAAAGATAAAAAGAGAATAGAACAGGGAGGAAAAACAGGAACTGTAAATGATAATAGAACTATCTGGTTTGCTGGAATAACTCCTGATTATGTTACAACTATCTACATAGGATATGATGATAATAGAGCTATAAGAGGAAATGTTACAGGAGGAACTGGAGTGGCTCCTCTATGGGCGAAATACTATCAGACTTTAATTGATAAAGGACTGTATGCTCCAAGTACTTTTTCTTTCTTAGAAAATCACTTAAAAAATGGAGATTTTAATTTACAGACACTGACTGTAAATAACGGACTTATTTCTGGAGCAGGAAGAGAATTCCTTGTAAGAAAAGGAAAACTGCAGATGGAAAGTGAAATGAAGTATGCAAATGGAATAGCAGGAATATTTGGAAGTGTAAGAAAAGAAAATGGAACTGAAGGAACTGAGGGGTATAATCCAGTTATTGAAAAAACTAATAATGATATAGCTCCTGAAAATACAACTTCAAATGATTCATTATTTAAAAGACTTTTAGGTAATTAATATAAAATAGGGT
>ERZ773144.3080-NODE-3080-length-12036-cov-6.926217_pt1 | contig 12036 bp, 4 predicted proteins | sample MGYA00580849_ERZ773144 | MGnify/ENA primary metagenome ERZ773144 (study PRJEB29015, sample SAMEA2737861) | human gut metagenome | biome: human gut; feature: human-associated habitat; material: faeces | place: China | collected 2012 ...
CTCCAATTAAAAAAATATTATTCAATATATAAAGTTTATCTTCTTAAACCTCATGACAAATTTTATATTTTAATTAAAAGTTATTCTCATCTTTATTAGTTCTATTATAGATATTCAAAAATATTATGATATTTGTTTTAGAAAAAATTCAAAAATAATTGAAACACCTTTTGGATTTTATACAAATTTAAAAGTTCTTTTTCAATAAATCAGCTGTGACCCTTGTTTAATCAATTTTCAAAATAAAAAGAGGATCATTTACAAATCCTCTTTTTTGTTTATTAAGCTGAATATTCACTTTTCATGAACTCAGTTCTTATTTTTGCTTTTATTTCAGCAATTTTTTTATTTAATTTTTCAATCTCATTCCAATTTACATTGTCTGAATTTATGATTTTGTTTATTTCAAGTCTTTTTTCATCAATTTGTAACTGATAGTTATCAATTGTTTTTTGTTGTACTGAAGTTAATCTCATATTCTCTCTATATAAGTTTCTATAATAGTTGTAAGCTAAACAACAACTTCTTATATGTCCATGTGATCCATAATTATCATAATGTCCTCCCCATGCAAAAGAAATGCTTGAAATAGCTAAAATTCCTAATAATAAATACTTTTTCATATTAAAATATACCTCCTAAAAAAATACTTTTTAATTATTCTTAGAATTTATAGTTAAATCTTACACCATATTTAACAGATGGATCTTTTTTGTTACTTTCATCTGCTGCCTCTACTTCAAATGTTATTCCCATGTGGTTGGCTTTCTCTACTGTAAGTCCAATTTTTCCTGTAAGTTTACCTTCTCTTTCTTCTGGAGTGATTAAACTGTAATATCCTTCTCCTCCATTTTTAAGTCTAGCTTTGTTTCCATCGTAGTTATCTCCAAGCTCATATGCGTATTTTACATCTGCTGTTACTTTTACAGATGTATCATTTCCTGTATAGATTCTTTGTGATGCTTTCACTCCTGCTCCTGCCTGTGCGCTTAAGTAGTCATTATCTTTAATCTGTACTTCAAGTCCACCTTTGCTTCCAGCACTTTCTTTAAAGCCATCTACTTTTCCATATTCTAAATCTAAATCTGCATATACATCCAATTGTTTAGAAAGGTCTGTATAGACAACCTTTGTTAATCTGTTGTCAAGTGCTATAGAGTAAGTATTGTACTCTCCTTTGTTCTCAAATGTTTCCTGAAGATTAAGTTTTCTCTTAGCTATATGTCTGTTATATCCTAGTTCTATTCTTGATAGCCATGATACTTTATGTTCATCACTTAGATTTTTAACTCTGTGTGCTCCTGCTCTTAATGAATATACATCCTCTTTTGAACCTCCATCATCAAAGTCAAATTTTGATCCAGCAAATCCTAATGTATATCCATATTTACTTCCATATTCTGTTCCTTCTTTTTCTTTCATATACAGAAGTCCCATTACTTTGTAATCATAGTCATCTATTCCTAAAGTTGGATCCTTGTAGTTTCCATCAGTATATATAACACTGTATTTACTGCTGTCTTTAGTCAAATTGTACGATGATTCCAGTTCATAGAAAGAGTTGTCAAAAGCTCTGTTGATATCCTGCATTCTTCCTTGAATAGTCGAATAGATATCTCCTCTTGTTTCTGCTAAAGTTCTAGCTGTTTCTGTTTCAAATTTATCTGAAGAAAGTCCATCTAAATATTCATTCAAACCTTTTAGTATTTCAGCATCTTTTCCACTTCCTCCACTATTGACAAGAATATTATCTAAACCTTTATCTAATGCATCAAACTGATCTCCTATTGTCAAATCAGCATATGGTCTTTTAGCAATAACAAGATCTCCTGAATTTGTTACTTTAGCTACAAACAATGGTGATGTAACAGGAGTAAGCTTATTTCCTGTTATTGTTCCTATTGCCGTATTTACAAAATTCTCTATTTTATATGAAATACCATTTCCTGTTGATGCAAAGTTTGAAAGTATTTTTACTTCTCCAGATACACTGCTTGCATTAAACATAGGTGTTCCTGTTGTAATATCTACATGTGCTCCATTTACTACAATATCTCCAGCAGTTTCAAAAGTTCCACCAATAGCTGTATACTGATCATTTATATATATTGTTCCATCTGGTTTTATTACAACAGCTCCTACACTAGCAGTAGGACGCTCACCTGCATTTTCTCCAACTGCACCAGGGGCTACATTCATAGTTCCTGTATTAATTACAGTTCCAGTTCCTTCTATACCAACACCATTATTAACATTTAATGTACCTGTATTAACTACAGTTGCAAATTCATTAATATTCATTCCCACACCTGCGTTAATTGTTATTGTCCCATTGTTAACTATTTTACTTCCTGTTCCTGATGCTGACATTCCTACTGTAACTGCATTACATCCTGCAACAGTATTGTTTCCAAGTATTATATTTGCTCCTACCTCATTCACTGCTATTGCTCCATTTCTAACAATGACCCCTACTCCAGCATAATCTACATCTATTGTTCCATAGTTTTTAAAGCTTGTATTTGCTCCATCAACATATACTCCTACAGAATGATCATGATGTACTTTAATTGTAGCTCCAACAGCATTTTCCACTTCACTTCCTCCAGCAGCATATATACCTACTGAGTTTAGATGATCAGATATTTTATTATGATCTCCTTTTATGTCAGTTTCTCCTACTTCTATGTTTCCAGTATTAAGTACTTTATTTTTTCCTTCTGAATAAATACCTACAGCTGACATCCCAAGAGCCATATTAGCGCTATTATAGATTTCTGCTTCTTTTCCTGTTGTTTGTTTTACATAAATTCCATAACCGCTATTCCCAACATTCCAGTTTCCAGCAGATGTTGCAATTGTTCCAGCACCATCAAGCTTATATATTCCCACTGAACCTGTATCAACTTTATCTGCAATAGTCATATCTCCAGTATAGTCAACATTTCCTGTTCCTTTACTTGCTATACCTATACTTGTATTAGTCCCAATAGCTATGTTCCCAGTTACTGTTGAATTCATTCCATCAGCAAATACTCCAATAGAATTATCTTTTCCAAGTGTTATACCAGAAGCCATTGCTAGTGTTATTTTTTCTGCTCCAGTACCAGTTCCATAGATTCCAACTCCGTGATTTCCTACTGCCATAGTAGTTCCAGTATGTGAAATAGATTTACCATTTAATTCTTTTCCATAGATTCCAATACTATAGTTTCCAATAGAAATATCTCCATTTCCTGTATATCCACTATTTTTCAAGAATACTCCAACTGATGAATACTTCATTGGATTAGTTGAATCTATAATGGCAGGTGCAGCTACAATCATATTTCCATTAAGTGTAACTGTACTGTTATCAGTTCCATATACCCCAACATTGTTGTTTCCTCCAGAGATATTTATACTCCCCGCTACTGTAAGAGTAGAACTATTTTTTGCCATTACCCCTACCTGTTCATTTGCACTAGCAAGGTTTATTCCACTTGCAGAAGTATTTCCAGCTGAATTATCTAGTACAACTCCTATAGTTTTGTTTCCTATTTGAGTAATTACTGGAATTGTTCCTACTGAAGGTGCATTTTGATAGTAAATTCCAATAGAATGATTGCTTGAAGAACCATCTTTTACTGTTATTGCTGCTGAAGTCAAAGTAGGTACAGCATTTTTTATATATGCCCCTATTCCACCATTTTGAGCTGTAATACTTGCTGGCCCAGCAGTAATTACTGTTCCACCCTCAGCTACTATTCCTATTTGGTTGTTAGCTGTAATATTTCCACTGAAACTTAGTGCAGCATCTTTAGAATATAGATATATTCCATTATTTCCTACATTGATTATAGAAGCATCTTGAACATCAATAATAGTGCCAGCTCCCTCAGCATATACTCCTATTCCTTTTTCTCCAGTTGTGATCGATGCAGTTCCTGCTAAAGTTATATTAGAACCAGCATTTGCTGCTATTCCTATTGCACTCTTAGAATCACTTGATTTACCTACACTAATAGTTCCTTCAATTGTAGAAATTGTATTAGCTGTTGCCATTACTCCAACACTTGCATTACCTAAAGCAACAGTTCCTACATTTATATTTGAAATCGATGTTACTCCCTCAAGAAGTACTCCTGTATTACCTGCCTCAATAGATGTTATATTATTTGCAGTAATGCCATTTGTAGCACCATTGATATATATTCCTATTGCATCATTTCCTGTAATAGTCATATTATCATTTTTGATAGATGTAGTTACACCATTATATTTAGAATATATACCTATTCCATTATCTCCTACATTTATATTTCCTGTATTTTCTATATTTGCTATATCTGTATATATTGCAACAGAAGGAGAGTTAGTAGCATTTGATTTTCCAGCTACATTAATTGTTCCAGTATTTTTTACTGTTACTGTTCCAGTAGGAGTTGTTGCTCCTTTTGTTGCTGCAAGACCTATTCCACCATTTTGAGCTGTAATAGTTCCAAAAGATGCAACTTCTTGAGTCGTTGTTGTGTCAGAATCATATGTTCCATAAAGTCCAGCTCCCCCATCACCAACAGTAATGTTCCCAGCTGAATTTAGACTACCATTTAAAGTAGCTGCAAGAGAACCTGCTCCTGTGACAGTTATATTACTTCCAAGATTAAGTACTCCGCCTTTATTGTATATTCCTATTCCACCGTTCTCTAGGAAGTTTATTGCCAGAGTATTAGATGTAGTACCAAGATTAGCTGTACCACCATTAATATATACTCCTGTTCCTCCATTGATATTAATAGCAGCTGTTTCTGTTGTAATAGTATTTCCACCTGTTACATATATACCTATTCCATTTTCAGTAGTTACACTTCCACTATATGTTAAAGTCTTTGCTTGTGTTGAATCTTCAAGATATATCCCAACACCATTTTTAGCATTAACACTAACATTATCCATTGTATAAGTCCCAGCAGCTTTTAAAAGGACGCCTACAGATGTTTTTGGCACAGCGCCAGTAGTATTTGCTCCAGTAATGATATTAGCTCCATTAAATACAACACTATTATCAACAGCATAAACACCAACTGAACCTTCTCCAGTAATAATATTTCCTGAAATTAGCGATGTTCCTTTAGCTACAACCCCTATTGCTTCAGTAGAAGAAGATGTATCCACTGAGAAGTCAACTACAGAATTTTCTCCAAATATTCCTACTCCTCCTTGTGCTATTGTTAAATTTCCAGTAGTTATTTTTCCATCAGTTGTATTTTTTAAATAAATTCCAACTTTTTCTGACGTGATAGTTCCTCCAGTTCCATTAAAACTGTTGTTTGCACCATCAACATATACTCCAGTTCCATTTCCAGTAACAGTTATATTACCAGTATTTTTCCCTGAGCTTGTTCCAGTTCCTGCAATATACATCCCAAGATTAGTTCCGGCTTTTATATCTCCAGAGTTTTCAATAGAAGCAATATCAGCAGCTGTATTAGCAACCATTCCTGCTGATGTACCTGCTGCTCCAGTAATATCAATGATTCCAGTATTCTTTCCGACTCCTGAACCAGTATAGATACCAATATTATCAGTTCCAGACATAGTTATATTTCCGCCTGAAGTCAAAGTTGAGCTTCCTCCTACAAATGAAGCTATATTTTCCATTCCAGCGGATTCAATATTTTTTTCATTACCAAGATTAATGCTGTCAGCTGCATATATTCCAATACTGCTGCTGCCTTGAAGTTTAATATCGACTTCATTATTTACAATTCCAGAAGTATTTCCTTTACTGTAGTACAGTCCTATGTTATTTTCATTTGCAGCTGTATTATTTACAATTATTTTTTCTCCAGTTGCAAAGGCACCGTCTGTAAGGTACATTCCAGTTCCCTTTCCAGAGTTCATATTAAGAGTGAGTCCTCCTGCACCTATTGTTACAGCTCCTCCATTTCCATATACTCCAATTGCTCCTGTTCCAGGTGTTCCTGCTGTACTTGCAGTTCCTTTAGCCGTTACAATTCCTGTAAGAGTTGATGGCCCATCAATAAATATTCCTGTAGTATTTTTCCCTTCAGCTGATATATTTACATTTAAAATATTATTTCCTTTAGAATAGATAGCAACTGCTTCATTTAGGACATTTAAAGTTCCATCAGAACCACTGAAATTATTAGCGGTTCCATTGTTTTCAAGATATATTCCAACAGTTTTTTCTCCAGAAAGATTAGAAGTTATTCCATTAACAGCTACTGATTTTCCTGTATTTAATGTTACAGAAGAACCATTTTTACCATAAATATAGATATTTTTATTAGCATTATCATTTGCAAAATTCAGATTTTCAGTAAGTTTTACTTTTGCACCATCTTCTGCGAAAACACCTATACTTGATTTTCCAGCAAAAGTTATCTTCTCTCCGCTGATTTCAGTTGTTGCGCCAGATTTTACATAGATACCTTTAGTATTATCTGTTGATAGATTAATATTTCCTGTATTAAGAACTTTACCGTCTGTTCCTTCAGCATACATTCCTATTTGTGAAGAATGACCTACTTTAATATTACTTTCGTTAGAAATAGTAGAAGTTTTAGTATACATACCTACTGCTCCTTCTTTTGTTCCTAACTCAATAGATCCAGTATTTTTTCCTGTATTTGCTGCAGTACCCTTAACAAATATTCCAACTCCAGATGTTCCCACCTTCAATGCTCCTGAAGAAGCAAGATTCATATTTTCTGCATATACAGCAGTTCCCTTATCGAAATTTTCAGCATCTATATTTAAACTTATACTTTTATTATCAGTTCCACTTGTTGAACCTTTATAGTAAACAGCAGTTTTTCCATCAGTATCTGTTCCACTATTACTTTCAAGTGTAACATTGGTAGCTGTAATAGTAGAAGTTCCATCTGTCATAATTCCTATAGCATCAGAACCAAGTTTTAAAGTTCCAAGATTTGTAATATTACTTCCATTTTCTGCATAGATAGCTACTCCTCCGGCTCCTACTGAAATTGTTCCTGTATTTGAGATTGTAGTTTTCTTTCCATACATACCTATAGCTACTGCAGAAGTTTCTGAATCTCCAACTGTTATCCTTCCTATATTTTCAACAAAAGCCCTCTCTTTCCCTGCAGAAGCTACATTATTTTCAGCATAAATACCTATTCCTGAAATTCCATTTACAGTTATAGCTCCTTTGTTAGAAATTTCTAAAACTTTAGTAGTTGTATCTCCACCATCTGTTCCATAAGATTCTGGCGTGTCTGGAGTTCCATCTGCTTTTATTTTTGTTGCCAATCCAACTATTCCTACTCCATTTGCAGTAACATCAGTTCCAATATTAATCTTTCCTGTATTTGTATTTTCTATTTTACTTCCATTTACTCCTACAGTTCCGCTTCCACCATCAGTTTCTATAAGACTATTATTTTGTATATGTCCGTAACTTACATATACTCCTGCTTGGTTTCCACCACTTATTTTTATTTCACCATTATTTATATATCCTGAATCATTATTTTTTCCATTAGTATTAGCTGTTATATTTGATCCAAGCACCAGTCCATTACCACTAATGGAAGTTATTTTAATGCCAGAATTAATAGTTATTTGTTCCCTTTCCATTCCAATATCATTAAAGGCATCTCCACCTTTGGTGTTTCCATCAGATTTAGCATCTAAATCTACATTTTTATTTATTGCCATTGTTCCACCTTCAAGATAACTATTATACCAATGCCCATTTTCTTGAATAGATGCAACTTTAGGAATAGTTGCCAAATGTCCTAGATATCCCGCTTCTCCATTCCATATTATATTTTGATTTTTAAATACACCTAGATTAATTCCATTTGCTTGTAAACTTATTGTAACATTTCCCATTCCATTGTATTTAGCTGAAGTTCCTACTGTCCCAGCATAATCATTAGTATCTCCAGAAAATACCGCTCCATTATACATTGTTATCGTAGTTGCTCCTATAAAATTTATCTTTGAAATATCATCAGCAAAAAAAGGAAGTTTCTGGTCGTGATCTCCTGCTTTAATATCTTTATGTTCAATAGTTCCCCCGCCAAATTCTACATATCCACCTTTAAGACTTGCAAGTCCGCCACTGACACCTGTTTTTATTACATTTCCTGCCCCTTTTAAATAAACCTTGGCATTTGCTCCATTTGCAAAAGCTCCCAATCCATTTATTTCAGCATTTCCTGTTACTGTAATAGTTCCATTTGCAATAGCATATCCTCCAATATTATTATACTTTTTATTTTCAGTAGCTACTCCACCATCTGTAGCTTTTATATCTGCATTGATATTTACTGTTCCATTATCTGCATAACCTATTATAGAGCTATATCCATATCCCTCAGCACCTTTTTTTACAGTGATTAGTCCCCCATCTTTTGCAAAAAATGCTATTCCCTCTTTGCTCATCATATTGAGATTTTTGTCCACTATTATTTCAGTAGGTTTTCCTTCTAAACCATTTCCAACTAATGATGTTCCTGCAGCTGTCCATTTTCCTTCTGCAAAGGCAATAATAGTTCCCATTCCTGTATCAGCTTCTGCTGTATTTGTTCCATTTATTCCATCAGAAAAAGAAGTAGTTTTTATTCCTTGTATGTCTATAACAGTTCCATTTTTGGCAAGAAACATAAATCCATTTTTAGAATATTTTCCAAATTTTATATCAAAATTATCCATTATTAAATTATGAATAGGATCATTTGTAAAATATGACTGAGATGCTAATTGAGTAACATCTACTCCATTTCTTTGTCCTGAGATAGCATAGACTCCAACATTTCCATCAACAGTTGCAGCTGTATATCCATCTTTTCCAAGCTGCCCTCCAGTTGTTTGTATAACTCCTTCAGATGAACTCAACTTTGTTCCAATATTAAAATATAGATCAAAATATCCCTGATGAATTCCTACATCATACCCTGATATCTTTTTATTGAAAAAGATTCCAACATTTTCATCTCCATACATCTCCATAGGTGTATTAGAAGCTAATTTAACATAAGGAATATAAGCTTCTACTGATCCTTCTCCCAATGTACCTGCACCTGGTTTTCCAATATATTTAGATTTATCAGGAACCCATGTAAGAAATGAAACTCCTATGTTAGATGCTCCATTAAATACAATCTTTCCTGTATTTTCTATTTTTAATCCACCAGCAAAATTTCTTACTGCATAAACACTATTTTTCTTAGTATCAATAGTTATATTTGCATTTCCAGCAAATTTTGTAGCAAATTGACTTCCTTCAAAACTTGTATCTTCTTGACCTGGTCTACTTCCTTTCAAATGAAAAACTGTATTTTCATCTCTTAATACATTGATTGTTACATTTTTCATTGTAGTTTGCCCACCTCTAAAAGCTTCAGCATTTATAAAGGCAGCTTTACCATATAGATTAGCAGTTACATTTTCCAAATGAACGTCAGCAACTAAATGAAATGCTTCTGTTCCTGTAGCATAGGGGCTATATGATATTCCATTAACATCACCTGCTACATAGAAAGTTCCTCCAGTTATCCTATTTCCTGTCCTTCCAGTCCATCTTCCATTATATGAATTGATTATACTTAAATGTCTTTTATCATAAGTTCTACTTCCATCAAAGTTTGAAGCAGTCTGTCCATTATATGGCTCTTGTGTAGCCCCTGTATATCCTGCTGTATTAGCTATTGTTCCATCAGTTTTAACTCCTGACCAAAATATTCCCCCTGTAACATTAATATTATCTCCTAATGAGTACTCACCGGAACCTGATGAATTAGTGTTAGCTACTGGATTATTACCACTCATCCATGCCCATGAAAAATCTGAAAATGGACTTGCATCTGGGTCTACTATATTTAAAACTCTGTCTGGTTCTTTAGGAGTTGGAGAAGTTATAGAACCAGGTGTTTTTACATTTAATGATATATTAACAGTTACTGGGCTTATATTTATTGTTGGTGCTGTTGGTGCTATCATTGTTGGTACTGTTACTGTTATCTTATCAACAGCCCCTGGGGTTGCAACAGATACATTCACTCCATTTGGTGTTGACGGTATTGGAACTACAGGTGCTGTAATGGGTGCTATTGTTGGTATTGTTGGACTGACTGTTCCTGGCAACGCTCCTAAATTTACTACAGGTACAGATACATTTACTGACACATTTGGATTAATAGTTGGTAATACTGGGGCAATAGGTTTTATATTGGCTCCCACTTCTACATTCTCCCTAAAGACTTCATTATCAATTACTGTTCCATTTCCAGCTATCACTTTATCTTTTGATTTCAGTAAACTGCTGCCGTTTGATGTTCCATAATATTTATTAACTGCATCAATAGTTTTTGCAAATTCCTTATCTGTTACATCTTTCATCTTTCCATTATCTAAATACTGATAACTGAAAAAAACTTGTGTACTTGGCATCAAGGGCTTAGAGTAAAAATCTCCCTTTCTTACAAGTTCTACAAAGTCCGAATTATATTCTTTTATTAATCTTTCGTTTTCTGCTATTTTTCTTTTTATTTCTTCACGTTCTGTCTGTATTTTAGTTAAAAGATCCCCTTTAGTTTCCTGTATCTCCTCTGCTGTTATTCCCGCACCTAAAGATATTCCCCCTGTTATCATAAAGGCTATTAAAAGTGATAAAGAATAACTTATCTTTCTCTTTAAAAATCTCTTTAAAGATTTTTCTATATCAATTTTTTTCATATATCTTCTCCCCTTAGTTTCCTGCTTTTACTTTCTGTTCTATTCTATCTAGTCTACTCAAGTATTCTTTGAGCTTTTCATTTTCAAGCAAAAGAAGTTCAATTTCATTATTATTTGAATTAAACTTATCATTTATTTCATCAAATTTCTGACTTAAAAATGCTCTGTTTTCATCTGGTTCTATTCCTAAAACCTCTTCTAATTTCATGATTTCCTCTTCTTCTGCCTTTAAAAATACCATTCTTTCCTTTCCTATTTTAAAAGCTTCTCCTGCTGCTGCCATTCTTGCTTCTGGATTGTTTTCACTTCTGAATACTTTTTCCTCAAGAGATTCATTCATATTTCTTCTAATGTCTTCAATTATTTTCTTTCCTTTTTTCTCCTCTGCTTTTTCAGCAGCTATTCTGGCTTTTTCCTCTGCTGCTTTGATTTTTTCTGCTTCTTTAGCAGCTCTTTCCTTTTCTTTTTCTTCCATACGAATTTCTTTTCTTATTTCCTCAAGAACTTTCATTCCCTCTTTTTCACTTATTTCCTGTGAATAAAGAACTGTTCCTAAGTTAGCTAAAAGAAAAACACCTATAATTGCTTTCTTCATAAATCCTCCCTTTTATTAATATTGAAAATATATAAACCTTACTTTATGTTTTAAGGTATTTTTAATTTAAAATCTTTATTTCGCTCACATAATGATTATGTTTATTTATTTTTGCCATTAAATACCCTTTTTCCTCATCTATAAATATTTTTTCTACTTTCCCTTCATATATTTCTCCATTTGTACAAACTTTTAAACTTTTTTTATTTTTTTCAAAAGAGTTTATGCATATAATTTTTTCCCAAAATAAAATAGATTCTCTAACAAATGGTTGAAGAACAGCATATTCAGAAAAAATTTTTCTGATTTTTTCTGAATCATTTTTTCCATCTATTTTTTTGCTCAATTCTTCATAGTAAATTTTATTTGTCTTATTTAAGTTAAATTGAAGATATTCATTTTTATTAAATTGAATATCACAATAACAATTTAAATTTTCTCTTGAGAATTTCAACAAAATTTCATTACAAAGTTTTTCTTTTGTTATGTCAAAATGTTTTTGATCTTCCTTTAAAGTCTTTAATACGAACTCAGGAACTGCAACTTTAATTTTTTCTTTCAAAATTTTCCTCCCAGATCATAAATTAAAACTTATATTCAGAATAAAACTTTTTAAGTTTTAATAGTATTATTATACTTTATTTTATCTTTTTTAATAATACAGGTAAATTCTAATTTTTAAGTTCTATTTTATGGATATTTTTTTTATATTTTTATTGGAAAAAATAAAG
>ERZ773144.3086-NODE-3086-length-12016-cov-2.876097_pt1 | contig 12016 bp, 14 predicted proteins | sample MGYA00580849_ERZ773144 | MGnify/ENA primary metagenome ERZ773144 (study PRJEB29015, sample SAMEA2737861) | human gut metagenome | biome: human gut; feature: human-associated habitat; material: faeces | place: China | collected 2012 ...
CCCGCCTCTTCCTTACTTTCCATGTCCATCCTGAATCCGTTCCCAAACCTTCTCAAACTCATCCGGCGCCGGCTGCGGCACCTCGCTATCAGGGATGTTGTCCTTGGCCCACTCAAACTCCTTCAGCAGTTCTTCCGGCGGTGGTTCTTCTGGTGGCTTGTCCTCTCGTTTCATACTCTCCATAGCCCATACCCTCCTTCTATCTATATTATAAAGCGAGGGGGCTTAAGTACCTACTGGCAAATTATGGTATCCATGTACCCTCCTCTGTATATTTTATATCATATATCGGCCATAATATCTACTGTTTACCGTATATACTGAATGCAGTATCTATTGTTGTCCGTGTATACGACATATAATATAGCTGTGTCATACTTGATATTGACCATGGAAGAGGTAAATGCATGATAAGTTACGCGCCATTGTTCCGGACAATGAAGGAAAAGGGAATCACCGGCTACCAGCTGCAGAAAATGGGATTTTCCAATACCACATTCTACAGCATCAAGGCCGGGAATAGTATGAACACAAATACGCTTGACACACTGTGTAAGTTATTAGATTGCAGTGTACCGGATATATTAGAATATGTAAAAGATGAAGATGACAGCAACGGCGAGGACCAATGATCCCCGCCGCTTTTTATTACTCCGCCGCCCAGTCCGCCCTATATCATCAGAACTCCCCTATATGCTGCTCCCCATCCGGCGCCACATACATTGCGCATTCCAGGGGATGGCCATACTCCGGTTCGAAATAATACCATTTTCCGTCAACCTGGTGCCAGTCCGTCAGGGCGTATCCATCAGGGTTGAAATAGTACTTATGGTGGTTGATGACCTGCCAGCAGGACTTATAATAATCCGTGGTGCTATAGGCATACCACCAACCGTTAATGTCATGATGCCAGCCAACCTCATACGTGGGGGCCATCTTGTCCGCTACATCCCGCTTGAATTGCTCCCAGGCGTCCGGATGGTCCACAAACCACTTGGGACATACCTTCCGGGTCACATCATAGTGCCGGATGAGTCCCCCATGCATCGGGTCCAGTCCCCAGCGCCTGCAGATATCTGCACACAGCTCCACGTAGGCTGCGTAGGTGGCTGCCGTGAATCTGCCGGTGCTGTCTGGATGGCATGCCTCAATGCTAATGGTGTATGCGTTGGCTGAGTTAGTACACCAGCTTATCTCATCCTCCGGTATCATCTGGATGATTTCACCCTGCAGGCCGATGATGTAGTGGGCGCTGGCCTTGGTGCTGTGGGTCTTGCTCAGGTTCTCGAAGTAGTTCCGGTTGGCCTGGGCGCTTGTCCCTGGATTACCTATGTAGTGGCAGGCCACTGCGGTTGTGCTGCCCCGCTTGGTCCCTGGCCTATTGTAGTTACTGACTGTTAAATACTGCTTGACTATGTTCATGTCGTACCTCCATTTCTTATTGCATTTATCTGTGCCTGCAAATCCGCTACCACCGCCCTGGTATCCTGCACGTACTCCACCGCAACGTCCGGTTCCGGCCCTCCTGCCGTGATGGTCACATGGGTGGTGCCGGTATAGGTGGTAAGGGCGTTCAGGGCGGACTGGGTCGCGGCGGGGAGGGGTTCCCAGGTGGGGGTGGCAAGTTCAAAGATGGCCGATATGGGATGTGTTGATAAATAAGTCTTAAAAGCTGACACATCACCTGAACTAAAATCATCTAAATATACCATAATCCGTCCAACCATATTGGATGATATGCCATCAATACACCTATAAGTGTCTCCACTGGATTCTCCCGGAAGTTTGTCACATAATATTTTTATTCCTACATCTGAATTAGTCTCATGTCTTATAACATTTTCATAGCCCCCAAACCAAAAACGATTCTTGTTCGCGTATCCAGTGTTTGAGGCAATCCAATTCTCACTGCCGTCAAAAGTCAATGACACAAATTGCCTTTCCACGCCCCAGACACCCTCCCTGCACATTATCCTGTCCCGTACATCCCCAATACCGCGTAACGGCTCCGTCAGGGGTATTGTTACGGTACTGGATTGGTAGGGCTGCCAGGTCCCATCACCATCCTGATATAACATTGGATAATATGTTCCAGGCGTGATGGTGCTTCCAGTATTTCCATGTAGGAAACACTCAATCCGAATATTATCATTATCAAGCATTTCCAGTGTAATCTGCTTGGTGCTGTTCCCCTGCATTTCCGCCAATATTGTGCTTCCATTCCATATACGCACATACAGTTTAGGCACTGTCAGTTCACTTTTTAACACCAGGTTCCCGGGCCTTAAATACCTTTTTACATCCAGCCCGTAGCTTGCGTTAAAGGCTCCAGTCAATGTTCCGGTGCCGGATATTGTGTATCCTCCATCCGCGGCATTGACAGTGGCCCCTCCTGCACCATAACTTACTGCGCTTAAATCCAGTAGATTCGCCCCCGTCACCGTCACATCCAGCGGCTGCGGATACTCCTCCGATGGGCTGGGCTTACCGCCTGTGTATGGCTCCCAGTCTGAATCTCTCGGAAGTGTCTCTTTTGCCCACACCATAGGCTTTATAGTTCCCGGCGTGATTGTCCTGCCAGCCCCTCCATAAATAGAAATCGAAAGTGTTACATCTTCAACGGCTAAATCGGCTTCCGTTATTTCAACTGCGGCACCAGTGGAATTTCTAATCGCTTTGGATACGCCTGTCCCCTGTACTATATAATTTATTAGTGGATATACCGAAGAAAACGTCATGCTGTATTTTCCCGGTTTCACAAGCTTTAGGGTTTCTTCTCTGGAATAGTTGTACTGGTAGAAGTATTCCCCAGTCAAATTACCGCTTCCATCGACTATAAAGCTCCCATCACCATTGTTGGTTACGGTTGCCCCACCTGCTGACTTACTGGGTATTTTATTTGCGTCATACAACTGCACCCCGGTACTCACCGTCCCTGTACTGATGATAGGCTGCGGATACTCCGGGCTGGGGGATGGCTTGCCTCCGGTGTAGGGTTCCCAGGGCTTGAGCGTGGAACCTGCATGGAGCATGGGCCTGAAGACCAGGGGACCGGATGCATTGTTGCCTATGGTTATGGCAAGGGAAAGGGTCTGTCCGTCCTTAACTGTCAACGTGTCACCGTCACCGATATCATATGCATATGCATAACTGGTACCATCGGACGTATTTATATACCCCTTGATTACGTAAGTCGATTTATCGCCACCGTTTGGACAGCCTGAAATATAATAATCCCCGGATGGGACGGAAAGTCTATCACTAAGATAGAAAGTGGAATTACCACCTGTAGCAGTTCCGGTAGCAAGTATGGCGCCATCTGGATTTGGGGTGAACGTTACTCCATTGGAGGTACGGGCCGACAATGATGGTATATCCAGCATCTGTGCCCCGGTCGTGGAAAACTGCCCACTCATGCCCGCAATCTCCAGGTCAGGAATCGGCGCTTCCCACGCATCCCCCACCGTAACCCGGCCCATACCGGATGCGGTGCCAATCAGGGCATTGGCGTACTTAGTGTCGGTCTCACGCTTGTTATAGCCCACGAATGTCTCCTTCTGGGACTCCACGTATGCCCTGTTATCCTCCAGAGCCTTGGCGGATGCAGCGGCAGACTGTGCCGATTCGGCGGCAGAACCGGCGGCGGCTGTCTTACTGGCCTGGGCGTCATTGGCGTATCCCTGGGCAATGGATACCTTACCCTCCATCTGCGCCACGAACTGCTCATACCAGGATGGGTCCGGCTCCGGGATCCCGCCGCCTATGTCCAGGCCGTCATGGATGGTGTAGGACGCAGGGAGGGTCTTCCAGGTCACGCGCTCCCCTGCGCTGTTGGTGCCGGTCGCGTATATCATCATCTGTACCCGGTCCGGCTCCTGGGTTGCCTGCGCCGGTACCTGCCAGCACAGTCTGATATAATTGTCCGTCCATGACACGTTGCAGGGTACGCTGTCACTGCCGCCATAGACCGTCTGGTAGTGGATGTACAGGTGTGCGGCCGTGAGGTCCAGGCCGTCATCGTACCGTGGCAGCTGGAAGCCCACGAACTGGGCATTCTGTTCGCCGCGCACAGATATCTGGTCGTTGAAATCCGCAATGCGCTTGTTGGTGACCGGGACATACTCAGGCTCCACGTACAGCGTATATGACGGGTAGTTATTGTCCTTGGTCCACGCCCCATCCCCGGCCGCGTAAGCCTGTCTTGTCAGTATCTCATCTACAGTTGCCATGCCTGTCCACTCCCCCTCTCCTGTTTGATGGTAATCAGGTTGGTGGTTATCCGCTGGCCATTCTCACGCTGGCCTACCACGCCGACCTTGAACGTATCATAGGCCGCCACCTCATCCGGGACGATGCAGGCACCACCCTGAATCAACCTGCCGACCTCCTGGGACTGTAAGTATGGATAGAAGGCTGCCACCTGGACAGTCCCGTCCCAATCCGGGCCGAACTCAAATGCTGTTTGCAGGTAGCCCGATGTGCCTGCAATTATGCTGCTGAAATCACAGCCAGGAGCCCTCGTCAACTCCTGGCCGGATACCCTGAATCTTAGTGTCCTCATAGCATTGCCTTTCTGTTGCGATATCGCAACTACTGGGCATCCTCCGTCCCGACAGCCCGCTCATCCTCTTTCCCGGTAGCCGGGCCTGTGGTCACGGTTGTCCTATCCTGCGCCCCCTTCGGCCTGGCCTTCTGCGCTACGTCATTCCTTCTCTGCTCTGCCGTCCTCTTGTCTGCATGTCCTTTTAATACTGCCATGATATGTACCTCTCTTTCTTAGTTGACCTTCTCGGTCTCTGCGTTTATAAGTTTCTCTGTCACAGCCAGTCCCTTAATCAGAAAGGCTGGCACATTGTAACCACACTCCACAAGGTTCTCCAGGATGCTGCGGATCTCATTGACCAGCAGGCAAGCTAAAGTAAACCATCCCAGGAACAGCAGGAAATCCAGGTTAAGCCCCAGGATGTCATGCCCCAGGCCGATGAATAATTTCGGCATCAGGAAGGATACCAGGATGATTACCCAGTAGCCCAGTTTTTTCAGGATGCCTTTCAGGCCTGTCTTACTCGACTCCCTCCCCAGCTTTCTGGCCTTGTACCAGCCCGTCAGCCAGTCTAAAACATTGAAAAGCAGGTATCCTGCAAATATGTACCAATACGGCCCCAGGATGGCCATCAGGATTGTTACCGCTGCCCCATAGGCCGCATTACATCTGTCTAAAAACTTCATTTTCATATACCTCACCTTTCTTTTTAATACGCCTCGCCAGTGATTTCCCTGTACTGGTCTTTGGTGATGACTCCCTTGCGTACCGCCATCCTTACCATTGCTTTTACCCAAAGCCCTGCATCGTAATAATACTTGATTCTTTCATAACTCATGGTTGTACCTCCGTCTTTTCTGCGTCATCAAGGGTCAGCATGTTCTGATATTCCATACTGGCTGCGATACTCGCCAGGGATGCCGCCGTCAGTTCCTCGTTGGAAACCGCGTCGCTTGTTGGTGGATTGTCCTCGAAATCCTCGATAGCTGCAAGTATTTCCTCATTAGTCTTGCAGGACGAGAAGTCGACACCATTTTTGGTGTATACATCAACCATCTGGCTCAGCTCACCACTGAATGCGCCGTTGATAAGACCTCCTGCCACAACAGGGACCGCTGCCGGATTATTAATCCAACCATACCGGTCAATCCACTCCTCAGGGGTCAAGCACTCCCCTACAGGAGTATATATATTGTCTGTTTTATTCCAAACTACATATTTTGCCATGTTTTTACCTCTCTTTATGATTATTCATGCTGTGTACGCATCTACTATTGCTGAATATCCAGTGCCATACCCGCCGCCAAAAAGAGCATAACTGCCTACCGTTGTGGCGGCTAACCTGACTCTACCTACACTTAGCGCAGTAGGTATACTCCTTGTCAGGCCGGTGTTATATGCGTCTACTGTTGATAAATTGTTATTAGTGCTATAGCCGTTTACACCACCACCAAAAAGTGCATATTCCCCGACTGTTGTAGCAGCTAACTCGCGTCTACCCACACTTAATACAGTAGGTATACTCCTTGTCAGGCTGGTGTTATATGCGTCTACGGTTGATGCATGGACATATGAATCAGTAAAGTAATGCCCGCCACCAAAAAGTGCATAGCTGCCTACTGTCGTAGCGGCTAAGTTAGCCCTAGCCACACTTAATGCGGTAGGTATACTCCTTGTCAGGCTGGTGTTATATGCGTCTACTGTTGATAAATAATCGGAAGCGTTTCCACCACCAAAGAGAGCATAACTGCCTACCGTTGTGGCGGCTAAGCTAGTCCTAACCGCGCTTAATCCAGAAGTCGTACTCTTTGTCAGGCTGGTGTTGTACGCATCTACTGTCATATACTTGCTATTACTGTTCCCGCCACCAAAAAGCGCATAGCTGCCTACTGTCGTAGCGGCTAACCCGCGTCTACCCGAACTCAATGCGGTAGCCGTTCCGTAATACTCTATATCACGGCTGTAAAAGCATCTCGCAACACCGCCAACCCCGATATAGGCTTTCTTGACCCTGCGGGCTACGCCACCTACCCCCGCATATATGTTCTTGACTTTCCTGGCGGCCCCGCCTACCCCGATATATATTCCTTTTGCCACGGTATCACCTCCAGGCCTTACTCATATTGCAGGTAGATATTGCCAGTGGTTAAGGATGTCGAACCGGCAGTCATGGAACCTGTTCCTGCGTAGATATTCTTCAGGGACGCAGTGCCCACGGTCGTAACACCTGCATAATTCGCTTTGTTTACCGTGGCTGATCCATACGCCGTACAGGCCGTTGGCGTCCCTGCGTTCATGTATACCGGTGTGGCCGTGCCGCCAACCGTGTTGGTGCCGACCTTCCCTGCAACGGCAACCGTCTTGTCCGCATCCGCCGTATTGTCCACATTCCCCAGCCCTACCTGCTCAGCTGTGACCCCATGGGGGTTTTCCATGTCGGCAAGATGGCCTTCCACCGCCTGGGTTATGGCGTTGATGTCATTCTGGCCAAATTTATCCCCCTTCTGGGTATATGATGTCGCATCGGATATATTATAGGTCCCGTCCTCGTTCTGGGTTATCCTCCATCGCCTGGAGCCTTCATATATATCGTCTTTATAATCTGTCCTCAAACTCATTCAAATACACCTCCGTTCAATGTGAAAGCCAGGCGCCTGATTCCTTCGGCCCTTCCCAATATGTTCCTATATATCTTCAGGCAGGCCGATTCAATCCGGTTCAGTTCCTGCCAATCAATGAATGGGGTATTGTCCCTGTACTCCCGGCTCTCCCCTACCGCAAAAGGATATGTCCCTGCACAGACATGGTCTATGTTGGCCTCAAAGCGGTTAATCTCGTCTGCATGGAAGCCATAATCCTGATATGTCTTATCCTCCCCCATGTCCTCAAACTCAAAATCCGGCCAGAGGGTAAGGGCCAGGGCCCGTATCTCATTGATGTTGCCCTTGATGCGGTTATAGTCACCGATATTAAAATAATCACTGGCCTGCCAGTCTGTTTTTGGCTGTTGCCACATAACTCATGTCCCTCCTTGCCTTGATGGTACCGCTAAGTCCGCCATTGAATTTCAGGGTATGGTCCGTCACCCTGATTAAGAGGTCGGGTACGTATTTATTTTCCAGGAAGGCAATGTCATTGGCATCCATCCTGGGTTCCCCACGGTAAGACAGGTCGTATTCCCGGTCTGACTTGAGGTAGTCCCCTATCCAGTCGGCAAGATTGGCTGCATGGAGCGTGCTGGATACCAATGGGTTTTCCCATGTCTCCAGGCTGCCCGTCGGGTTGAGCTGCCGGCTGACCTTAGTCCGTGTAGTGATGTATTCCTTACCCATGACCGCCACCTCGGTGGCCCCCACGATACCTGTAAGCCCTACTGTGACGTAATAGGCACTGCTGCTTAGGATTGTTGCTGTCTGTCCCTCCGATGGCTCAGTGATGGCGACAGAAAAGCCATAGGAGGGATTGGTCAGGTAAAACGTATACTGGTTGTCCTGTTCCGTCACCGCTATGGTCTCCCTTACCAGTTCTTTGGGCTCCTCAGCACTCAGGCCAAACAGGGTCCGTATTACCTGCAGTTCCCTGACCCTGGCCAGTTGCGTGCCCTTGGGCGTCTTGGTCAGCTCTACGCCATATTCCAGGATGTAATCCGTACTGTCACCGAAGGTTATGTTGTCCAGGGTAACCCGGTTGTTTGGACAGCCCTTGGTAAATTCCAGCACCAGGTAATCAAATTCCGGGAACTCATGGCTGACCACATAGGTCTGGGTGAGCCCTGAAACCGTGTAATCCTCCATCAGTGTATGATTGTAATAGGCGTGGAACACGACCGTATCCGGCCAGTTCCGGCCAAATTCCAGGGTCAGCCCAAAACACTTGTATGCCGCCTCCATGGTCATGCCCACTGTAGGGTTATCCGCAAACAGCCCATCCGTGCCAGCCACTGCTTCCGATATGTATCCCGTATTCAGATAGACAGCACCCTCCGGTCTGGAATGGTCCTGCCCTGACAAGGCGTACGCATCCTTGACTGTATGGTCCAGGATTGCCGATGCGTGGGAAAAATAGGCCTCATTATCGGATGCCGATGTCATGTCCGGTACGAAACTGGACTTGAGGAAGATTTTACCTGCCCTGTCCTGATAGATGATGCAGCGCCCGGCATTGGCAATCAGCTGCAGGGCCTCCTTGTGCGCCACGGCCGGCATGGGGTTAGTTATCATCACATCCTTAAGATATGGGTCAATCCAGTCCTCCCTGTAGTCCACCCCCGCATCCGCAAGGACATCCACGGCCATATCATACAGGCTCATTCCATCCGGATGATACTGCCCACCGTAGTAGGTCCCGTCCATCCCGTCAAAACAATCGGATGCCTGGAAAGCCATCTCAGTGTCATCCGCAGACCATGACCTCAGCCCAAGCGTGGTCCCGGGTATCCACTCAACAGACCCGTTGTCCAGTGTCTGGCCATAAAGTACCTCGATTTTCTGGCCAATCTCCAGGAAGTTTACCGTGCTCTCCTCATTCTCCACATCGTAAGCACGGTCCTTGTTATCCACTGTCACATCAAAATCAATGGTAGGCAGTTCCTCAGATATTGGGCTGATATGCTCCTTCTTGGTGGCTGACAGTATCTTCTTGCTGTCAAAATAGATGCCTATTCCCATCGTTATCTGGTTAATACGCAGTCTGCTCTGTCCATTAGCCATGACAGACGGCACAAAACGGAGGAAGGTTGCAGCTGGAAATATCTCCTCCGTTACATAATGCCCGCTGGCATTCCCGGTTACTTCTACGGCATTGCCATCTGATATGATACTGAAATCCACAGGGTACGCCTTGCCAAATTCCACGGTCAGCCCCTTAATGTCGTACTGTACCGGAAAACATATCTCTATTGTCCCCCGAATGCCGTCCGTCACGATGCCCTGGTTGAGCACCACATCTGCTACATCCCGGGGCAGGAAGTACATGCTGCCATCCACCGTGGCATAATCCTGGTCACAGGTTGCATATAACTCCTGTACCTTGTAGTTATCCATGGGCTTCACCAGGTCCGAATAATATGTGTATCCATCAGGCTCCGGGACATAGGCGGACGCCTGGGCCTGCTGGTTAATCAGACCGATGCTGATACGGAGATGGGAAATGGGATTCCGCCACTTCCTGCGCATCATGTCCTTATATTCATTACTTGCTGCCTGCATTACTCCACCACCCCACAGTCTATCAGGTTCACCTTGCAGTCCTTATACATGGTTGGCAGTCCGTCCGGCCCCATCTCCCATATCTTGGCCGTCCGGTTCCCGGGGTACATGCGCTCCGTCTTCCAGCAGTTATTCTTCATGTCTGGGAACCTGACCGTCACCACGAACTCCTCAAACTCCTTCAGGATGCTACTCCAGGTCCTCGCATCCAGATAGGACCATTGCAGGCCGTCAATCTTATCCTGGTCACGGCCCACGCGCTGCCCCACGAACTCCCCCAGGGCGTTCTTGCCCTGGTTCACATTCGTGGCAATGGTAAGTCCCGGCCCCCGGTCATAGTTTGGGTATTCATGTCCGTTGATATAGATTGGCACTTGAACCACCTCCTTTATGTAGTCCGCATGGTATATCCATTACGCTTATCCAGTTCCACTAATTTCTTCTTTATCTCCCGGATATCGATATTGACCGTCAGGTCCATCCGCTCTATCAGGTCTATGATGTTCCTCAGCAGTTCCACCATCATGCCCAGGTAGTACTCGCTCATGTTGCTGCCATTCTGCTGGGAGGCCAGGGCCACTGCCCGGTCAACCATCTCCTGCATCTTATCCTCCGGCGCCACAATCTCACCATGGTGCCGGTTATCACCTATCATGGCCAGCTGCGGGGTGTTGGCACGGACGAACCCGCCCTGTGCCAGACGGGGAAGGTGTATGTTTGGAATCTTAGGGATGAGCTCCGCTCCAATACCAGGTATTTTATCGGCCACATCATTCACGGCCTCTATCATGGCATTGATTGCATCAATGACCCTATTAGCCATGTTCTCCACGCCATCGATAATCATGTTGATGATGCCCTTTATATCCTCCCAGATGCCGTCCCAGGTCTCCTTTGTCTTTTCCTTTACCGTGTCCCATGCACCGGTAATCGCGTCTTTCATGGCCGTGAACTTCTCATCCACTGCCGTCTTGATTGTATCCCACAGGCCTGAAACAAATTCCTTGATACCTTCCCATATCTCGGATGTCTTGCTCTTAACATTTTCCCAGGCTGTGCTGATGGATGTCTTAATGGCATTAAATAATGCCTTAGCCAAGGACTTAAGCCAATTCCAGATGGTATTCAGGAGCGCCTTGATTCCGTTCCAGATGGTACTGGTTACCCCGGATATAGCAGTCCAAGCCAGGTTAACAACATTTTGGATGAATGTTACTGCACCAGATACAAGCTCCTTCAAGGCATCCCAGATACCGGAGAATATCTCCTTAATTCCTTCCCAAGCGAGGCTCCAGTCACCAGTGAACACGCCGACAATGAAGTCAATCACACCACCAAGCGCCGTGAGCAATCCCTCTATGATGCCGGAAACGGATTCCCAGAATCCGAAGAATGTGTCAATGGCATCCTGTAAACATGTAGCTATGACTGGCGCTACGTTGGTTATGAACCACTCAATGAATGGCTGTATGACCCCTGTCCACAATTTGGTGACCGCATCAGCCACTTTTCCACCAAACTCCAGGAACTTATCAATCAGCGGGCTCAGGTACTGGTCCTTAAATTCAACGAATCGGCCCGACAGGTTCTGCAATACTGGAAGGAAATATGTGTTGTAGACATCAAGCAACAGTGTTCCGATTTCCGTGAACCCCTGTTTGAAGGTTGCCAGCATTGGCGCCACATGCTCATCATATGTTGCGCCAATCTTTTCAAAAGTTTCCGCAACCAAATCTTTGATTGTAGAAAAGATAGGTTCAACCGCGCTGAATGTATCCTCCAGGGTTGTCCTGATATAATCCGCATTTTCTATGAACGGGGCCGTAATGGTGTCCAATACATCCGCCGCAAAAGTCCCTGCTAGTTCCGTACCACCCATGAAAGCTTCGGAAAATATCCCAATGATATCAGCTGTAATCTGCTTTGCACTGTTACTCCTGAGGGATGAAAATACCGTTGCAAGTGCTTTGGAAAAATTCCCACTTATCTCCGCGATGCGTGAGCCAATATCAAACATGGACACGATGTAATCCCTGATTCGTTCACTATTCTGCTGCAGGAACAGGCTGATTCCGCCCAGAAGGTTATCCGCTATGGATGCCCCGATGCTCGCCATGGAGCCCGCAATCTTGCCCAGGTTGATGGCCAGGATGTTAGTGAACCTGGTGGCGGCCTGTTCTACCTCTGGGGATGTGAAGATATCCGTCAGGCTGTCCTTAATACCCTGGATGGACTCCTTCATGCTGTCCAGGACGCTCATGTCGCC
>ERZ773144.3090-NODE-3090-length-11975-cov-3.307215_pt1 | contig 11975 bp, 9 predicted proteins | sample MGYA00580849_ERZ773144 | MGnify/ENA primary metagenome ERZ773144 (study PRJEB29015, sample SAMEA2737861) | human gut metagenome | biome: human gut; feature: human-associated habitat; material: faeces | place: China | collected 2012 ...
GAACGCATCTCCTCTCCCTTCCGCCCCAAATCATTATGAGCTGCCATGATTTATTTTACTTTTTCCAAATATAAACAAAAAAACAATACCGTCTTCTCTTTCATTTACAAAAGAGTACAAATTCAAATTTAGCCAAACGCTTTTTGATTTGTGAACAAAAATGACTACCTTTGTAAGGTTTTTGGGAAAAAGTAGTTATGGCGAAGAAAAAGATTCTTTTTATATCTCAAGAGATCATGCCTTATTTACCTGAATCGGAAATGGCCCATATCGGCCGTTACTTACCTCAGGGGATTCAGGAAAAAGGCAAAGAAATCAGGACATTCATGCCGCGTTATGGATGTATTAACGAAAGACGTAACCAGCTTCACGAAGTGATTCGCCTGTCGGGAATGAATTTGATCATCAATGACACAGACCACCCGTTGATTATCAAGGTAGCCTCTATCCAATCTGCCCGGATGCAGGTATATTTTATCGACAATGAAGACTATTTTCAACGGAAACATGTGATTACCGATGAAAAAGGGTCTTTCTTCCCGGACAATGACGAACGGGCGATCTTTTTTACCAGAGGAGTATTCGAAACGGTAAAAAAATTAAGATGGGCTCCGGACCTGATCTATTGCCAGGGCTGGTTCACCGCTTTAGTGCCTCTGTATCTGAAAAAGGAATACAACGAAGATCCGATATTCGCTCATTCTAAAGTAGTATATTCTACCTATAATGACCAGTTCGGTGGCACCTTAGACCAGGATTTTCAAAAGAAAGTATTGAGTGAAAATATTACTTCGGAAGACGTACGTATCCTGAGCGAACCGACCCATACGAACGTCAATAAACTGGCTTTCGATTATTCGGATGGGATTATTTTCAATAGCTCTAATGTCGACCCGGAACTAAAGGTTTATGCGACACAAAGCGGCAAACCGGTGACAGAATACACCACTCCGGAAGAATACATCGAAAATTACGCCACCTTCTTCGATCAGATTCTGGAAAGTCCGGCAAAAAAATAATTTTATCAGTTATAAAAATAGGGAAACGATCGTTTCCCCATTTTTACCTTCTTTTTATTTCTTCATCAACGCTTGTTGCCATTTCCAGGCATTGGCCAGGGTTTCTTCGATAGGAACTTCGGCTTTCCATCCCAATTCCTGATTAGCCAGGGTAGTATCTGCCCATACTTTCTCGATATCTCCGGCCCGTCGTCCTACGATTTTGTAGTTTACTTTTTCGCCGGTAGCTTTTTCAAAAGCTTTGATCAAACCCAATACCGAAAGCCCGTTTCCTGTTCCGATATTGAAATATTCGTAATTGGCTTTATTTTTTCCGTCGAGTAAACGCCGGATAGCCACAACGTGAGCTTTCGCCAAATCGACCACATCGATATAATCCCGGATCGGAGAACCGTCGGGCGTATTGTAATCATCCCCGAAGACACTCAATTGCGGACGGATACCTGCCACCGTCTGGGTCAGGAAAGGAATCAGGTTATTCGGTACACCGTTAGGCAATTCCCCGATCAGAGCAGAAGGATGAGCACCGATCGGATTGAAATAACGCAGTGCCAATAAGTTCATGCCAGACTCTACTTTCGCAAAGTCCCGCATAATATCTTCACACATCGCTTTTGTATTTCCATAAGGCGATTCGGCTTGTTTACGGGGTGTTTGTTCGGTAACCGGCAAAACATCGGCTTGTCCATACACCGTACAGGAAGAGGAGAAGACGAGATTCTTTACTCCGAACTCACGCATTCCGGCAATGACGTTCATTAATGAATTCAGGTTATTCCGGTAATATTCCAAAGGTTTCTGCACCGATTCGCCCACAGCCTTCAAAGCGGCAAAATGGATAACCGCTTTTATATCCTGATGCCGGCGAAAGAAATCGCGCACCTGTTCTCCTTCTGTCAGATCGATCTGTTCAAACTCAGGCCGGATGCCTGTAATCTTTTCAATTCCGTCTAATACGCCGATATTGGAATTACACAAATTATCCACAATAACGACATCATATCCATTCTGTTGCAACTCCACCACGGTATGCGAACCGATATAGCCGGTCCCCCCTGTTACAAAAATCTTCATAAGGCTAAAAATTTATTGTTTTATTCTGTATTTCATGCAAAGTAAGTAATAAAATATTAAAATCGGTCGCTTCAACAGGGTGAAATTAATTTTTTCGGGTTATTGGCGGATATCCGTTTTTTTCTTACTTTTGTATGCATAAATTTATTGAATACATATCCGATTTGCATAAATTTATTGAATACATATCCGATTTGCTATTTTTACACGATTGCGTAATCATTCCGGACTTCGGGGGATTTATCTGCAACTATAAAAGTGCTTATATCGACGACGAGAGTGGTTTGATTTGCCCACCCTCTAAGGATATTTTATTCAACCGTAACCTGACCCACAATGACGGATTGTTGGTCAGTTGGATTGCCGGCAAAGAAAATATCAGCTATGAGAAGGCCACTTCCCAGCTGATGCTTTTCTGCGAAGACCTGAAAATTCGGCTAAACCAACGACAACGGATCGCTTTCGGAGACATCGGTGTATTTTTTACAGACCGCCGTTTTAATATCATTTTCGAACCCGGAAAACATAATTTTTTTGCAGAAACCTTAGGAATGGAGCCACTTCCAGTGGCGAAGGTCGGTTTATCCGATAAAATAAAACCCGCCGTATCGGGTACCAGCAGGTCAACCCAAACCCCGGATATTCCCAAATATATCAATTTAGAATCTTCCGGTAATATTCTGCACCGTCTTTTGAAATATGCTCTAGGAGCGACAGCTATCGCAGGTATCGTCATCATTACCCAACTGGATTTCTTCCACACGGCTTCCGATCCGAACCGGGATGTGAATAGTTCCGGCGTACAACCGGTCATTCCTGCTATTCAGTCATCTGCATCCGGAAAAATCACTTGTAACAAAGTAATTTCCCCTTCGCAAGACTACGTTGACTACGATCCGGTCAACGATTTGAAGTGGTAATTTTTATCAAAGCCTCTACGACAGAAAAAAGGATATATAGGGGGATGATAAAAATGAGAATCCCCTTTCCCCAAATACCTGCCGATATAATCAAACATATAAGATAGCAATAACGAATCTTATTCTCCCGCCAGCCGAATCCCGAAATCTTCAACGAAAACATCGGTAATTCACTGATCAAAAGAATAGACAGGATAAGGGCACTGCTTGCCAATACCCCCGGCTTTCCGAACAAGGTCATATAGAGTTCCGGAGTATAATAACTTCCGAAAACCAGGCATACCCAAAACAATGCATTAGCAGGCGTAGGCATACCGATAAACGAAGTGGCCTGACGTACATCGAGATTAAATTTAGCCAAGCGGTAAGCCGAGAAAGGAGCGATCACGACCGGCATGACAGCTGTAATCTGCTGCCCCAGCGTCCAGGTGGCAAAATGCAGGAAATCACCTCCCGGTAATTCTCTAACGATCAGAAAATACGCCAGAATAGCAGGAGCAACCCCGAAACTGACCATATCGGCCAGCGAATCGAGTTCTTTCCCTATCTCCGACTTGACATGCAACAGACGGGCGGTCATCCCGTCGAAAAAATCGAAAACCATCCCCACCAGGATCAGGATAGCAGCAGCGGTCAACAGTCCGTACATAGCCAGAAAGATAGCCAGCGTACCGGAAATAACATTCATACAAGTGATCAGGTTGGGGATTTGTTTTCTCATAACTAATATATTAATAATTTCAATCGATATTTCCGTAAAAACGTAAAGTCAACTCAGGATTGGCAGGTGCATTACTAATCACACTGATTAAACAAGTCACCTTCCCGGCATCGGCTCCTGATTTCGTATTCACCTTCAAAGCAGCCGCTTCTCCCGGTTTCAGTTCCTTCCGGGTCATTTCGACAGTTACCCGCTCATCGTTGGAATATATACGATGAATCGTCAAAGGAGTTTGGCCGGTATTTTTTATCTGATAAGTACAGGAAACCGCTTGAGCGGCAGGAGTATGCCCGAAGTTATGATATCGTTTGTCCGCTTCAATCCGAGGGGCTGTCGCCGGATCGATATTTGTAAAGTCTTCTTCGATGAAGACCGAAACCGGCAAGGTGTATTTTTTCCCCTCGACCACCATCGTCACCTGCTCTTTATTCAATCCATATTCACCGTTCATCGCCGTATTATAGGCCGCCTTGATCGTCGCTTTCCCTTTATCGGGAATAGGCTGAGGCTCGATAGCCATTTTAATATAAGCCGGTAAGTCCGTAAAAGAAACGGCAACTGATTTACCGGCATTGTTGAAAACTCCCACAGACATACTTTTCACCTCTCCTTTGTGCACTTTCATCAAAGAGATATGCTCCAAAGGCAAACGTAAACCGGAAGCCAGCTCATAAGGATAATCATCGAGCACTGTCCGGGCTTTCCCCTCGACTGTACCTTTAATCTTCAGTTCCACTACGGTCGGTTTAGCATTCGAATATACCGTTATTGTCTTATCGAAAAATCCCGGCCGGTCTTTCGGATCGAAAGTAGCCTTCACAAACCCTTTCTGTCCGGGTAAAACCGGTTGTCTACTCCACTGCGGAGAAGTACAGCCACACGAAGATTCTACATTTTTGATCAATATCGGAGCAGTCCCGGCATTCACAAACTCAAAATCATAAGAAACAGCTCCATTCACTTCCTTAATCGTCCCGAAATCATGTGCCCGGTTACTGAAGTTGATCACTGCTTGCGAAAAAGTTGCCAAAGAGGCAAACAGAAAAACAATCGATAAAAGCACTTTCATATCACAAAAATTAGCATAAAACAACATACACTCACTCAAAAATATACATACATCAAATTCTCTTTTATGAATTCGGAATACGAAAATAATTCTTTTTACCGAGGATTTCGATGATTCAAGAATAAATTTTAACTTCGTTAGCTCAAAACCACCTGAAAATATAGTTTGAATTGTAAATAAAGCTTTATGATAAATATACCCCCTGAGCTGCTCACGAATGCCCGAATGCATTATACCTATTTGCACGAACATCCGGAACTAAGCTTTGCAGAAGAACAGACCGCAGCCTATATCCGCCGTACTCTTGACTGCCTGCAAATTCAGTATACCAACGCAGGCCCGACAGGGATCATCGGTTTTCTGCCCGGTAGAGACACTTCCCGGACAATTGCCTTACGGGCAGACTTCGACGCCCTGCCGATCTCCGAAAAGGAAGATCATCCTCTTATTTCCCGTAACCCGGGCATTATGCATGCCTGTGGGCACGATCTGCACACGGCCGTCTTATTGGGAACGGCAGAAATACTGGCCACCCGGTCACTGCCCTTTAACCTGATGTTCATCTTCCAACACGGAGAAGAGGTTTTGCCCGGCGGAGCCCGGGATATCATCGGAAATGTTTTTTTCCAAACCCATCTTCCGGAGTGGATCATCGCTTTACATGCAGAACCGGACCTTCCGGTCGGCCAGCTCGGCATCTGTCCGGGTCAATATATGGCCTCGGGAGACGAGATATCCATCACCCTGCACGGCCCGGGAGGACATGCCGCCTTACCCGACCAATCGGCAGACCTGATCCTGATCGCTTCCCATATCGTCGTGGCTCTGCAGCAGATTACCAGCCGGAACGCCTCTCCCTTCATTCCTACCGTCCTGACTTTCGGTCATTTCAGATGCCACAGCATGATGAACATCATCCCCAAAGAAGTCCGGCTAGAAGGGACTTTCCGCACTTTCGACGAAACCTGGCGCCAGGAGGCTAAAACCCGTATCCGCCGGATAACCACAGCTATTGCCGAAAGTATGGGAGCCCAACCGGCGATAGAAATAACCGATGGCTATCCCTGCCTCTATAACCAACCGGAAAAAGCAGAGCAAGCGATCGGCATATTAAAAACAGAATTCGGAGAAAAGCAGGTAATCCGGTTGGGCCGGCGCATGACCACAGAAGATTTCGCCCGTTACAGTCAGCTCCTCCCTACAACATTCATCCGCTTGGGCGTAAGTTCGACTACCCACCCGGCGGGGAAACTGCATACACCCGAATTCTTCCCGGACTTAACTGCACTGGAAACCGGCATCCGTACTTTATGTTCGCTCATTCTTAATAACGATTAACTATGCCCAAATTTCTGATCATCCGTTTTAGCTCGATAGGCGATATCATTCAATGTATGGGAATCATCGACGGTATCCGGGAACATTTTCCCGATGCAGAAATCCATTGGATCGCCCGAAAAGATATGTCTTCTTTCCTGGCCATGGACAAGCGCATCGGTAAAATATGGGCTTTCGATAAAGCACTCGGCCTTAAAGGCCTGTTAAAAATCGCCCGGCAACTCCGGGAGGAGCATTACGATTATATTTATGACGCCCATAGTAATATCCGGTCTAATATCTTAAGACTAAAATTATTACCCTGGTGGAGCAAAGGTCCGCATTTCACCCTGCGTAGCAAAGAACGCTGGAAAAGGTTTTTACTTTTCAATTGGGGTATCAATCGGTTTCCCTGGCCTTTCCGGGGTGTCGTTTCTTACCGGAAACCACTTTTAAAATGGGGGATCGACCGTTTCCCGGATACTTACGACGACTGGTATTTCCCGGAAAATTTCCCGGAAAAGCTGAATTCCCGTATACAGGCCCATACGATTACCCTTGTCCCTTCTGCCAACTGGATAAAGAAAAGATGGCCGGTCGAACATTGGAAAAAGCTGATCACCTTACTATCGGAATACCACTTTCTGATCCTGGCGGGTCCGGGCGATACCTTCTGCGAAGAAATCAGGACCGAAGCTCCTGAACGGGTAGAAAACCTGGCAGGTAAAACAACCTTATTGGAATCCTGCTACCTCATTCACCGTTCCCATATCGTCGTCAGTGCCGACACCGGTTTCATGCATGCCGCCGATCTCTTCCGAATCCCGACTCTGGCCCTTATCGGCCCGACCGCTTTCGGTTTTCCCACCGGTCCGACCGCCGAGATATTCGAGACCGCCTTGTCGTGCCGGCCATGTACGAAAGATGGAAGCGGGAAATGTAAAAAAAGTGTTTACCAGCAATGTATGGTAGATATCCGCCCGGAAACCATCGCAACCCGTATCCGGCAACTCCTGCCTATAAAGTGACAGGAGAGGCCGTCCGCATTTTTATCCGCATCCGGGTCTTGCGTTTTTTCAGGGTTTCCAAAGTCAGCCCCATAATCCGGGCCATGGTTTTATTATCCAACTGCATTTCACACATCAGTAATAACAACACATCCTGAGTAGAAAATCCGGCGTATTTATCCAATAAATCCCGGACATATTCTTTTTTATTGTGACTAAAAATCTCGATCAGTTCCCTAAAATACAATTCTTTCTGCTTCTTGACCAGATTCATATACTTGTCATAAAACTCGGGATTTTTCAGATTTATTTTATACTCCAGCATCAGATAACCGACATCCATCGCCGTATTGATATTAGCCAACTGTACCATATCCCGGAGCGGAATCGCTACCCTGCCTTTATCCTGAACTTCCTTTTGCCGTTTCCGTTTTTTCTCCATCCAATACCACACTCCGGCCATACTCCCTTCCCCCACGACAAATCCAATCAAAATCCACACCCAAATCATAGACGATACCAATTTGAAATTATGCTCTTACAATATCCAATATAATGAAAAATTCCGTACCGACCCCTACTTCGCTCACAAAACCGATCTCCCCGCCCATACTTTCGATAATCCGTTTACAGATAGCCAACCCCAATCCCATGCCACTGGATTTAGTGGTAAAATTCGGCTGAAAGATTTTCTCCCGAAGATTTTCCGGTATACCTTGCCCATTATCGCGGATACGGATTTCCACTTTCCCCTCTTTTTTACGGACTGTGATCCTGATAACTCCCTGCCGGCCTTCGGGGATACTCTGTTCTGCGTTTTTCAACAGATTGATCAACCCCCGCCTCATCTGTTCCCTGTCGGCCAATATCCGGATCCCTTCCTCCACATCACATTCCAATTCTTCTGTATTATTTTTGAAAAGTAACGAGCAGTTGCGTACTAACTCATCTACTTCGAAAGTCTCATTATGTGCCTCGGACATCTTGGCAAAATCAGAGAAAGCAGAAGCAATGGCAGCCATATTATCGATTTGCTCGATCAACATGCCGGAAACGGCTCTGAAACGTTCCTTAAATTTCTCCGTATCTTCCATCTGCAAAGAACGCAGCATAAACTGGATATTCAACTTCATCGGAGTCAGCGGATTTTTAATTTCATGAGCAATCTGCCGCGCCATTTCACGCCAGGCACTCTCTCTTTCCGATTTTGCCAGCTGCACAATACTTTCATCCAGCTTATCCACCATATTGTTGTATTCTTCCACCAAGCGGCCGACTTCATCGGCATGGTTATAAACAATTTTCTCATTTTTCCCTCCGACATGCATTTTCTTCAATTTATCGTTCAGCATCTGCAAAGGCCGGGTAACACGTTCCGCCACCAAACCGGATAAAATAAAAGCCAGGACCATCATCACAATAGCGATATTCACCGTGATGACTACCATAATAATAATATCCAGATTCAGTTCGTCATTTTGAGCGAAATAAGGGATATTCAGTATATAAGATTTTCCATTGTCCAATACCAGCGGCATATAAGCCGACATATAAGTCAGTTCGCCCACTTTCCCGTTTGCGATATAACTGGTCACCCCGAGCTTTTCGATCTGTTTCAAGGCTTCAGGATCGACCAAAGTACCCTCGAATCCATATTCAAAAATTTCCGGGCGCGAAGTAGCTATCAATTTCCCTTGTCTGGAATAAATATTGATATCGATCAGCAGTAATTCGGACATATCGGATAGCCGGCCCGTAACTTCGGGACATTTACGGGCATCCACACAAGGCAAACGCTCTAATTCTTTATTGACATATTTCAGCAATTCGATCGCTTTAGCATTATGCCGCCCTTTAAAACTCACGGTATTCATATAAATACTCAAGGCTGTCAGGATAACAAAAAGGATAAAAATCAAAGATATAATACTGTTTTTTATCCGGGCCCTCAATGTACCTTGCCTGAAATTAATATTCCGGTTGACATTAAAAAACAAACCATAGGAAGAAATCAATATACAAACGAAGAAAGCATACAACACATTCATGTAATAAAGAGCGAAAGTATTCTCATGCAAACTGATGACCAGGGTACTGTTGTTGTCCACAGGGATCAGCATATGCGAATATTTGTCTTTATTGAACAGGTCGAAATTACGGGCATCTTTACCGAATGCCGATAATTTTTTATAATACACAAAATTTCCCGAAGAAGACACCAACTCCCCGTAGCTATATTTAGCATAGGAGTAAAAATAACCGTCCTCTTTCCCATCGGCAGATTTACGGGACAGGATTTGCGGATACCCTATGCCTTCGTCGTCCTTGACTGCATCGAAACGAAGATAAAGATTTACTTCCCCGAAACGATATCGCCCGATATAAGTGACATATCCATCGAAAACACCGATGGAATAGAAACCGGAGTCGTCGATCCGGTGCCCGTTTTTACGTATAATCCATTCGAAATACTCCCGGCATCCCCATTGTTCGCGGGTATCGGTCAGCCAAAGACTGTCACCGGCACGGCAAAAAGTGATTTCGCAAGAATAATTATATCCTCTCAAATCCAATAGCTCTCCACTCAACAAAGCTTCCGCTTCCTGTTCCTCACCAACCTCGATCCATCCTTTCAGTTCCTCCGAACCGCGTATGACCCGATCGATCTCCACCAACCGCTTTTCGAAATTATAATCCCTTTCTTCTATCAGCTCGGTGGCATAGTTCATACGCTGGCGTTGCTCTTTATAGCTTTCATATTTTTTAGTCACCATCACCACGTAGATGGATAATAAAAATATGACAAGGATATAAATACTTCTTTGTATATCCCGCTTCAATAAATACCTGTTAACAGCCAGTAAAACCGTAACGATCCAGATAAAAAAACAATCCCAGAAGTTCGTATATAAACTGAACATATAACTGACCAGACTCAACAGAACACACATGTAAGTGACGACTTTAATCACCGTTATGAACGACATCATGTGCCAGAAAACAGAAACAGCACCATAGATAGTGATCACGATCACCAATCCTCCCATAATAATCGCGACAAACGAAAGAATAGAAGAGAGCCCCACAGGTACCAACTGCGCGATATTCAAATGAATATTCATATTTTCCACCACCAGATCGATGGAAAAATTGAAGAAATCGACATATAGAAAAATCAGAAAAATAATCCCACCAGTGAAAAGGTAACGATAATGCAACAGTTTCTCATCCTGGTAATTAATCCGGATATTCGACAAAGTGATATAACAAACCTGAAAAATACAGAAGGTAGTCAATAATAAATCACCGATAGAAGTAATAAATATTTTTTTAGAAAAAGTCTCATCGAAAATCGGCAGACGATAAATAGTAGGAGGCAGACGAAAGGCTTGCATAAAATAGCGCAAACCGGCCAGAAATAATATAAATCCGGCAAAATAAAGGAGTTGTCTTTTCCAGCAATCCGTATGTTTCAATACCAGATCATACACATAAAACAAACTCAGGAAAAACAGCAGATAGAAAGAAAGCAACAGATAATTGGAAGCCCGTTCTTTGTAATGATCGCCATAAACGATAAAAAACAAGCCCATACCGTCCTTATCGGTGATCAAATGTCCCTGTTCAACGGTGACTGTAGAGATTTCTACCTGCCCGATATTCTCTTCACTAATATTCAGAAACTTTCCGAAATTGTTTTTGATGTATTTACCGGTATAGGGATAGTCGTCTTTGATCCGCAATAAGGCATAATAATCGATATCTTTATATCTTTTCCTCCGGATTTCGTAATAGGTATTTCCGATCTTCGTAAAATTTCTCCCACTGGTCAGCAATTCGGATAAATGCCGATCTCCGATAATTTCGTTCGTCCAAAAGAAAACCCTGCCCTCCCGAATCCCGACAAAGATAAGATCCTCCTCCCATTCCTCGGAGTCGATATCTACGCTGTCTCTAAAAGTCGCCAATAAATGATCCGCTTTGCGTTCCTGTTCATGCAAACGGCTTTCGAAGCGTTCCACCCAGGTATTCTCATCCTGCCGATAGAAAAGATATTCCGTCAGCGCTGTCGCCATCAGCAACAACACAGCACCAAACAAAACGATAAACGCCTTCCGCTTCATATGCTCATTTATTCTACTTCCCGGTTTTATTCATGATGATAAGGCTCTCCCTTCATAATGGTCATCGCCCGATAAATCTGCTCGGCAAAAATCATCCGGACCATCTGATGCGAGAAAGTCATTTTCGATAAAGACAACAGCTCATCAGCCTTTCGGTAGACCGCTTCCGAAAAACCATAAGGTCCTCCGATCACAAAAACCAACCGCTTTATCCCATTCAGCATCTTTTGTGCCAAAAAAGCAGAAAATTCGCCGGAACCGTACTGTTTTCCCCGTTCATCCAGCAAAATCACATAATCGGTCGGCAAGAATTGTTCCAATAGCAACAAACCTTCTTTCTCCTTTTGCAATGCCTCACTCATATGTTTGGTATTCTTGACATCCGGCAAGACTTTCATCTCATACCCCACATATTTCCTCAACCGTTTTTCGTATTCTTCAATTCCCGCCCGAATATAATCCGCATCTGTTTTCCCAATAACCAGCAAACAAATTTTCATAGTTCTCTAAATCTACCCGATAAAACATTCACCCCACCGACCAGGCCATTTCCATCCAACGAAAATAACATTTTTTTCCTACATCTTTTGTATAAAACAGAAATTTATCCCTATATTTGCACCCGTCAAAAGATTCGCGGTTTTTTGGTGCATGAAAAATGCAGGTCCCATAGCTCAGTTGGTTAGAGCACCTGACTCATAATCAGGGAGTCCTTGGTTCAAGC
>ERZ773144.3107-NODE-3107-length-11916-cov-5.825310_pt1 | contig 11916 bp, 9 predicted proteins | sample MGYA00580849_ERZ773144 | MGnify/ENA primary metagenome ERZ773144 (study PRJEB29015, sample SAMEA2737861) | human gut metagenome | biome: human gut; feature: human-associated habitat; material: faeces | place: China | collected 2012 ...
TTTTATATAAAATATATACTTTTTTAATTTCTATAAAATTATAGTTTTTTAATAAATTTTACAATACTTTTTCTAAGCCTCTAAATAGTCGAAAAGATCCTGTGGGACTTCATTCTTCAATTTCAATTCATATTCCACACGAGGTATCCCTTTTTCAGTAAAGCACTCTTTTGCCTTTAAAACTTTTTCAATCTGTCCCAAATAATAAAAACTTTCTCCTGAACTTTTTTTTGCAAATATTTCTAAAATATAATTATTTTCTGCTATTTTTCCTTCAGCTGTCAATTTATTATTTCTGCTCAAGCACCTATTATTTTTGGAAAACCATGGGAATCTCTGCTGATCTAAAAATTTATTATCAAAAATACTGGAATCTTCCATTGTCACAAACATTATGACTTTTTTTTCTTTTTCAAAAACAGTGTATCCACTTACTTGATATCCATTATTGAAATCCAGATTCAATTGCCAGAATCCCTCTTGTTTTGTATATTGTTTATATTTTTGAATTGATTCTTTTCCAGATTGTTTATAGTTTTTTTCAACATATCCCAGATTATATTTAATTAAATCTTCTATTAATTCTCTAAAATATTTGTTATTCTCATATCCACTTTTAAAACTTTTATTTAAATTATACTCTCCATCAACTTTTTCTAAAATAGGTTCAAATTCTTTCATAGTAGAAAGACTTGTAAATATTTCCTTGGAAAGATGTTTTATTCCATTTTCTATATTTTCTTTTTGCTGTTTTATTTTATATTTCTTCTCTAAAATATCCTCTATTTTTTCTAATGAAATCTTTGTATTTTTAATACTTTCCTGTAATATTACTATCTCATGAATTCTCTTTGCTGGAGTGAAAAAACTTGATAAAAAAGTTAAAAAATTCTTTTCTATTTCTGATAAAACTCCAAATTCTGTACTAGGTCTTAATGCTTTCAAAACACTATCATAATCTTTTCTAAATTTTAAAATTACACTTGGTTCTATCATATTTCTTATAAAAAAATCATTTAACATTGGAATTCTTCCAAGTTGTTTTTCCAAAAGATTAAAATCATGTTCTATATTTTTTTTAGTTGAAAAATTGGTCTTATTTATATTTTCAAATATTCTTTCTTTTACTATTTCTTCAAAAGAAATTGAACTTTCTCCTGGGATCATATTTGTTCCATTTAAAAGGAATTTCTTCATAAAATCCTTATCAAAACTATTGTTTTGAGAAATTGCGGTTGGTATCAAAAAGTTTTTCTCATAATTTCCTATAAAATCTAAAACTACAACAAACTCTTTATTTTCATTTTTTCTTAATCCTCTCCCTAATTGTTGAATATATACAATAGAAGATTCTGTAGGTCTTAAAAGAATAACTTGATTCACACAAGGAATATCAACTCCTTCATTAAAAATATCTACAGTTATAATATATTCTATCTCTCCGTTTTCTAATTTTTCAATAGCATTCTCTCTTGCATTATCCCCATGTTCTCCTGTAAGTGCTATACATTTTATTCCTCTTTCATTAAACTTTTCAGTAAGAATATTTGCTTCCTCCACTCTTGATACAAACATCAAGCCATGAAGTTTTTCTCCACTGTATCCATAATATCTGCTTTTTTCAATTATATGATCTATTCTTTGCTCTAAAGTAAGATTTTTTATCGAAGTTTTATTATCAATGCATTCTCCATCTATTATTATATCTGAAACCCCAAAATAATGAAATGGACATAGTAAATTTTCTCTAAGTGCATCATAAAGCCTTATTTCATAAGCTATATTATGATCAAATAATCTATAGATATCAAAGTCATCACTTCTTTCTGGTGTTGCTGTCATTCCTAGCAAAAAATCTGGTTTAAAATAATTTATTATACTTTGATAAGTTTTAGCTCCACTGTGATGAACTTCATCAATTATTATATAATTAAAATAATTTTTAGGAAATCTTTCTAAATGTTCTTTTTTATTTAAAGTTTGAACCATAGCAAATATATAATCTGCATCTGCAATATTTTCTTCCCCATACACAACCATTTTTTTATTTTTTATAATACTTTCAAATGTATATTTAGCTTTTTTTAATATAGTTTTTCTATGAGCTATAAACAGCATTCTTTCTGGTTTTACATTTTTTACATCAAAAGCACTTAAATATGTTTTTCCTGTTCCAGTTGCACTAATCAATAACCCTTTATCTTCACTTTCCCTCAGTAACTTTAAATTTTCCAATGCTTCTTTCTGCATAAAGTTAGGTTTTATATCTTTTTTAAATAAAGAATTTTGATTTTTTTCTTGAGTTTTAGAATAATTTTTTGAAAGTTTATATATTTTTTCATAATTATCTATCATTTCTAAATCCAATTTAGGAAGTCTTTCAAAAATTTCTTCAAAACTATTTAAAATATCTTTTGTAATTTTCCCATCCTCTAAAGAATTTATTTTTAAGTTCCACTCAAAGTTTACTGTTAAAGCTGTCTGAGTTAAATTACTGCTTCCAATTATCAAAGTCCAAAGATTTCCTTTTCTAAAAAAATATCCTTTAGCATGAAATTTTTCTTTAGATAATATTTTCAATTCAACATTTTTATATTTCAACAGCCTTTTTAATGCTTTTGGTTCAGTAAAATTTAAGTAATCTCCAGTAAGAATTTTTCCCTTCACATTTCTATTTTCAAGTTCTTTCAGCTGTTCTAAAATTAAAGATAATCCTCCCTCTGTTACAAATGCTACCGAAATTATAAATTCATCACAATTTTCTAATTCTTTTCTCAAATTTATTACTATTTTCTCAGCTTTATTACAAAGTAATTTATGCTGAAAATTTTGACTTGACTCTATATTTAAATTTATTGAACTTGTTTTAAAACTTTCAATTAAACTTTTTTCCACATTTCCCTCCTTAAATACTTCCTATCACTTAAATAGTATTTTATCATTTTATAATCAATTTTAATAGAAGGTTTAATTTATATAAATAAAAAATGAGAAGAGCTAAATTTAAATAAAAAGGCAATCTTTAGCTGTTCTCAAAATTTTTAAAATTATTTTATTTTTATAATGACAATTTCTGACTGGCTGCCTATACGAATAGGTGGTCCCCAAGTTCCATAACCAGAAGAAACTATAATATTTGTATTCTCTATTTTTTCATGTCCATAATCTATTTTAAAAATCTTTTTAGTAAAAATCCTTCCTGGAAACATCTGTCCTTTATGAGTATGTCCTGATACCTGTAAAAAAACTTCATTTTCTATCGTTTCGTCAACAGTATCTGGAGTATGCTGTATAAGAATAACAGGCTTGTCATCCTTTCCAGCTAATATTTCCTTAATTGGTTTTTGCGAAAAATTATCTCTCCCTGCTATATAAATTTCATTATTTAGCAGAATTTTTTCATCTCTCAATACAATAGTTCCTGCATCATTTCTAAGGGTTTCTGTAAGTATTGCTGCTTTCCTTCCATAAATATCATGATTCCCTAAAGTAAAAAAAGTTCCATATGTACTTTTTATATTTTTTAATTCATTCAGCATATTTTTTTCTAAAACAGGTTCTAAGTACATATCTATTAAATCTCCTGCTATAAGGACTACATCTGGTTTTAAAGAATTTATTTTATCTATCATTTTTACCAATGAAGTATTTTCATTTATATAACCTAAATGAACATCTGAAACCAAAACTATGTTCATAGGGACTGATATCTCTCCCATACTATCTATTTCATATTCTGTTATTACTGTATTATGTTTATAGAAAGTTCCTATTCCTAATATGATAAAAATTATTATAAATGCTGGTTTGTATAAATTAAAATTTAATTTATATCTGAATATCATCTCTATTATTGAAACTAAAAAATATATCATAGCTCCATAGATAACAAAAGCTAAATAATAGTAAACTATATATGAAAGAATTCTATTAATTGTGTACGAAAAATTATTTACAAAATATGAATTAAAAAACTGATATCCATATAAAAGTATAGTCATCATTAAAAATAATACTATTATAAATATCTTCTTATCAGAGGAAAATACATATTTAACTGTCTTTTTCATAACAAAAAGACAAAATGCAAAAAGCATTGCTGATAACCCAAGAAAAAAGTAGTTCATCCATTCAACTCCTATTCATTTAAACTTTATAAAATAAATATTTTATTTAATGAAGTGTAACACATGAAGTTAACTCCATGTCAAGAATATTTTTTATTTATAAATTTTTCCTCAAAAAAAAATTTTTAAATAGTTGATTTAAGTCAGCAAACGTAATATAATAATATTATATATTAAATATATAAACATCAGTTATATAATCATATTTTTTACATTTTGTAGTTCAAATATTAAAATAAATATCATTTTCAGTACTCTGAATCAAAAATAAAACAATTTTTTAATATAAATACATATATTTTTTTTATACTTTATTTGAAAATTATATTTTTAACAACACTTCAATTATTACTTTAATATTACATAATTTATATAGTTAAATCAAAAAAATTATTATTTAAAAATAATTTACTTTTGCAGTAAAAAATATTGAAATTATTCAAAAATAGAGGTATACTTTAGAAAAAGTTTTAATGTCAAATAATCTAATATTATTATATTTTGAAAATCGTTATGGAGGTAATTGAGTGAAGAATAGTACACTGCCTAGCTTTTATGGAATACTGGAAATACAGCATTACATAAAAGGAAGAATAAGAATAAAAGTTGAATCTTTAAAAAATGATAATGAAAAAGTTGAAGAATTAAGACTAAACCTATTGAAACTCAATGGAATAGATGAAGTAACTATCAATTCTTTATTAGGAACTGTTCTTATAAAATTTGATGAAGACATAATAGAACCTGTTATTCTTATAGGAGTTCTACTCAATTTTTTAGGTCTTGAAGAAGAAGCTTTTGAAAAGAAAAATGGAAAAATATCTTTTGTACTAAAAGATATACTTGAAGCTATGGATATGACCTTATATAACAAAACAAAAGGAATATTGGATTTAAAAACATCAATAGCTTTATTTTTTCTAATATATGGAGTAAAAAAAATAAGACAGAATCCAATAATGCCAAATGGTGTAAATCTATTATGGTGGGCATATAATATAATGACAAGAGGAGGAAAATAAAATAGTGAATACTTTATTAAAAACAACATTTTTTTACTTTAATAAAATAAAAGTAGTTCATAGTATTCCTGGAAGAATAAGATTATCAGTTCCTGGTTTAAATAATGTGCCAGAAAATATGAGAAAATATGAACATTACACTACCTCTCTTATAAAAATTGAAGAAGGAATCAAAGACATTTCTTATTCTTATATTACTGGAAAAGTCCTTTTGACTTATGACAAAAATGTAACAAATGAACAGAAGATACTGGATTGGATAAATTTTATATGGAAAAAAGTTATTGACAATGAGGATGTTTATAATAAGATGCAGCCTGAAGAAATAGAAAAAAATCTTGATAAACTTTATGAAATGCTTTGTAAAGAGCTGAAAAAAGGGAGATAATTCAAATGGAAAGAACTAGTAATGGATATCTCTTATCTTGTGAAGTTGTCCATAAAATAAGAGGAAGAATACGTATAAAATCAAGAGCATTAAAATATCTTGGCAACATGAAACAAAATATAGAAAAACAGTTAGAAGAAGTCAGATATATCAATAGTGTAAAAATAAGCAGCATTACAGGTACCATAGTAATATATTTTACTGATATTACTGTTACTGAAGAAAATCTAATAGCTCTTCTGCAAAATACATTAAATGTATATCTTGTAGAAATATATAAAAATGAAAAAATAGAAAACAATAAGCAAATAGTAATAGAAAGAAAACTACAGGAGGAATCTCCAGAAGAAATAATTAAAAAAATTACAGCAGCTGGAGGATTACTTGCATATAATATATTTAAAAAATCTCCTGTTGAACCAGTGACAGGACTAAAAAGAATTCTGAACCTTAACACATTATCAATATTTTCATTAGCTGCTCCTGTTATAAAAAATGGAATAGGTTCAATTATCAGAAATAAAAGACCTAATGCTGATACTCTAAGTTCAAGTGCTATTATCAGCAGTTTGCTCCTAGGAAAAGAAAAAACAGCTCTTACTATAATGATATTGGAGGAGTTTGCTGAGCTTCTTACAGTATATACAATGAAAAAAACAAGAGGAGCTATCAAAGATATGCTCAGTGTTGGAGAAAATTATGTCTGGAAACAAATAGATGTAAATAATATAAAAAAAGTTTCTATTGATGAAATTCAAAAGGGTGATAAAATTGTAGTTCAGACAGGTGAAAAAATCAGTGTGGATGGAATTATAGTAAAAGGGGAAGCTTTTATTGACCAATCATCTATTACTGGAGAATATATGCCTGTAACTAAAAAAATAGGTGAAAATGTCTTTGCTGGAACTATAATAAAAAATGGAAATATAACCATTGAAGCTGAAAAAGTAGGAGATGACAGAACTGTATCCAGAATAATCAAACTTGTAGAAGATGCTAATTTTAATAAAGCTCAAATACAAAATTATGCAGATACATTCTCAGCTCAACTTATTCCTCTAAACTTTCTCTTAGCAGGAATAGTATATGCTGCTACAAGAAATATACAAAAAGCTATGAGTATGCTTGTTATAGATTATTCATGTGGTATCAGACTTTCTACTGCTGCTGCATTTTCAGCAGCTATCAATACAGCAGCTAAAAATGGTATACTTATAAAAGGAAGCAACTATATTGAAGAACTATCAAAAGCAGATACAATAATATTTGACAAAACTGGTACTATCACTGAAGGAAAGCCAAGTGTACAAACAATTAAGGTGTTAGATAAATCACTTGAAGAAAATACTATGCTCGCCTATGCTGCTGCTGCTGAAGAAACATCAAGTCATCCACTAGCTGTAGCTATACTTAATGAAGTCAAAGACAGAGGTATTGAAATACCACTGCATGAAGAAAATAAAATAGTATTGGCAAGAGGTATTGAAACTGTAGTAGATGGTAAAGTTATAAGAGTAGGAAGTAAAAAATTCATGGAAGAAAATGGTATTCCTACTGAAAAAAATCATGAAGAAGTAAAAGTAATTCTTGGAAGAGGAGAAATTCTCATCTACATATCAAGAGATAATAAATTGATAGGTTTATTAGGAGTAACTGACCCACCTAGAGAAAACATTAAAAAAACTATTAATAGACTTAGAGGTCAGGGAATAGATGAAATAATTCTTCTTACTGGAGATTTAGAACAACAGGCACATACCATTGCTTCAAGGATGGCAATAGACAGCTATGAATCCGAACTTCTTCCTGAAGATAAGGCAAAAAATATCCTTGCTCTTCAATCAAGAGGCGGAAAAGTGATAATGATAGGAGATGGAATAAATGATGCTCCTGCATTGTCTTATGCTAATATTGGAATAGCTCTGGGAAGCACAAGAACAGATGTTGCCATGGAGGCAGCTGATGTCACTATAACTAAAGATGATCCGCTATTGGTTCCAGAAGTAATTGGGTTATCTAAAAAAACTGTAAGTACAATAAAAGAAAACTTTGCAATGGCAATAGGAGTAAACTCTTTTGCTTTGGTATTAGGGGCTACTGGAATACTTCCAGCTATATATAGTTCTGTTATTCATAATTTGAGTACTATACTTGTAGTAGGAAATTCTTTAAAATTATTAAAATATAAATTAAAAAATTAAGGAGATAATCAATGAAAAAACTTACACTGACAATTCTTCATAGATTGCCTAATAGAGTAAGATTAAAACTTTCAGTTCCTATTAAAAACTTTGATTCATTTGAAAGAAATATAACTCATGATATTAAAGAAAGCATTGATATAAAGTATACTCCTGTGACTAGAACAGTAACTGCAAAATTTGACCCTGAAAGTATATATCTTCAAGAGGTAATATATAAAATATTAACAGCATTTTCTATAGAGAATGGAATGATTCCTGTAAAACTTTTGGAGGGAACTGAACAAAAAGCCATGGAAAGATTTTCTGTCTATTCAGGAGCTACTATTATTATGTCAGGGCTGCATATGTTAATGAATAAAAATGGAACTGAACTGCAAAATATGATGAACTGGTTTTCATTAGGAATGACCTCAGCTGCTATATTTGAACATGCCTGTATAGAAATCAATAAAAAAGGGGTCTTTGATTTAGAAATACTTCCAGCAATGTATCTGGTAAAATCATTTTTAAATACACCTAAGTTATCTTTAGTTGCTATGATATGGCTGACAACATTCGGAAGACACCTTATAACTACATCAAATTCAGCTAAAGAAATTAAAATATTCAGAATAAAAAATCAAAAAGATAATAAATATCATTATATAGCAAATATTTCTGATGATCACAGTATTGAAAATATAGGAGATCTGTTATATCATATCTTCTTTAGAAAAGGCAGAGATTTGGTAAAACCAAGTGAAAAATATATAACTATAAACAAATAAATTAAATAGGAGGTACAAAAATGTTCGGATTTGGACAAGGAAATGGTGGAATAACTAAAGCTCATTTAGTAGGTGCAGCAGTAGGTGTAGGTGTAACAGTAGCTGGATATTACCTATACAAAAAGAATAAATCAAAAGTAGATGGATTTTTAAAGTCACAAGGTATAAATATAAAAAGCTGTGATTCTACAAATTATGAAGATATGTCAGTAGAAACTTTAACTGAAGTTAAAGAACACATAGAAGATATATTAGCAGAAAAAGAATTAAACAATGTAAATGTTGAGCAATGTGACATTTCTTGTGAAGCTAAATAAATCTCTGCATTTATAAAAATGAACTTATGTCTGTTAAGCTAAATAACTTAACAGGCATTTTTCTTTTTAAAATATTTTGTATTTTTTCAAATATTTAATTATACTTTAACTTAAATAATTTAAAGGAAAAAAGATTGTTTTATAATTTTCAATCTAATATAATTTATTTTTAGTATGCGTAATAATTTATTTTCTTTAAATATATTTTTAAAAAAATACTTGCATTTTATTTTTATATATTGTATTATTAAGCAATTAATTTTTTTAAAAATAATTGAAAAGGAGAAAATACAGTATGTTTATTTCTAATATGACAAACCTCATACTCACTTTATTGGTTATAACTTTTATAAGCAATATATTTTTGAGTGTGAAAAATCATATTAGGAACTCCCTCTAATTTTATTATATAAAATTTTAAAATTTGAAACTTGGAGACAGCCTGATTTGAGGCTGTCTTTTTTATTTATAAAATTTTTTAGGGGGAATTGAAATGAAGAAAATAACAATATTTAAAGAAAACTTTAAAGAAAGAAATGTAAATAGAATAATAATAAAATATATAAATTTCAAATCAATTCTACTCTGTTTCTAAATATTAATCTCATAGAATATTACTACTTAAGAATATAAAACAGAGGAGAAGAATTATGATAAAAGAAAATAATAATTATACTAAAATTGGATTTGGAGCAATATTTGCAGTAGCTAGTGTCTTATTCAGCTCACATGCAGGAGGAGGTTTTGCCAGTGGTAATCAAGCTACTCAATATTTTGTAGGAAATGGTATATGGGGAGTAATTGCAGCTATAATAGCAATGGCTCTTTTAGCTCTTACTATAAGAGAATGTATTATTATGAAAAATTCAAGAAACTTAAAAAGTTACAAAGAACTTTTTGAAACTTTATACCATCCTTTTGATAAATTAGAATGGTTGTTTGAAATATATTTCAATATTATGGTAATATGTGCAGTTGGAGCTGTTATTGCTGGTGCAGCTTCTTTGATTTCAGCTAATGGAATTATGGGATATAAAATGGCTGTACTGGGAGTTGGAGCTATTTTACTTGTTATGACTATATTTGGTTCTGACTTGGTATCTAAAGTTTCTACAGTAATGTCAGTATGTATCTTAATATCCACTTTCATAATATTTTTCATGGGAATAAAAGCTAAAATACCAGAAATATCTATAATTTTTTCTCAAGGATTTTTTACTGACAATACTATAATAAAAAAATCCATCCTTAATGCTTTTACATATGCTGGTTTTCAATCTGTTGTCATTCCTACAATGATAGCTTGCGGAAAACAATTGGGAGACAAAAAGAATGTTTCAAAATCTATGATAATAGCTTTTATAATGAATTCTATTGCTCTAGGAATGTCAGTAGTCATGTTGTTAGGGTGGCATGGAGACTTTACTCAGGCTGGCGCTACTACATTGCCTTCTTTGTATATATGCCAACAGCTGGATGTTAATATCTTATACTGGTTTTATAATATTGCTTTGTTATTATGTTTCATATCAACTGGAGTAACTACTATATATGGTTTTGTTTCAAGATTCTCTGCTATAAAAGTCATGGAAAAAATTAAAAAACCTATTATAAGGAGAATTTTAACTTCAAGTTTTTGTATGATTATATCTATGAGTGTATCAATGATAGGTCTTAGCAGAATTATAAAGTATGGCTATGGTTATTGCGGATATTTAGGCATTGCAATTATTATAATTCCATTTTTAACAGTTGGTGCTTATAAAAACAGAAAATACGCAGCTGAAAATAATTTTGTAATATCTATAAAAAGAGAGCAGGCTTTTGCTGAATAATACTATATGAAAATTTAAGAAAAAGGAGAATTTTAAATGAATACAAGAAATATATTTTTACCAAATTACAGCATTGGAGAAAATCCCTATAATGAAATTCCTTCTATTTGTGAAGCATATGGAAAAAAAGTAGTTTTTATAGGTGGAAAAACAGCTTTAGCTAAAACTAGTGATATAGTTAAAGAAATAATAAAGAACAGTAAGTTAGAAGTTATTGACATTCTTTGGTTTGGTGGAGAAGCATGTTATGAAAATGTTGACAAATTAAAGCAGGAAAAATCCATTATAGAAGCTGATATGATATTTGCTTTTGGTGGAGGTAAGGCAATAGACACTTGTAAATGTCTTACTGGAGAGCTTAAAAAACCTCTCTTCACTTTTCCAACTATATCTTCAACTTGTGCATCTGTCACTTCTGTTTGTGCTATGTACAATGAAAATGGTTCTTTCAAAAATCTTTACTGGAGATTTGCTCCAGCAGAGCATACTTTCATAAGTACAAAAATAATTTCAGAAGCACCAGAAAAATATCTATGGGCAGGAATTGGAGATACTATGGCGAAAGGATATGAACCAGAATTTTCTTCAAGAGGCAAATCTTTAAATCACTCAAACGCTCTTGGAGTTACTTTATCAAAACTATGTCAGGAACCTCTTGTTAAATATGGAAAAAAAGCTCTTGATGACTGTAAAGCAAACAAAGTATCCACTGAATTAGAAGAAACAATTCTTGCTATAATTGTCACAACTGGGATTGTTTCAAACTATGTAATAAATGACTATAATAGCTCTCTGGCTCATGCATTATGCTATGGATTCTCTACTATTCATCATATTGAAGTCAGTCATTTGCATGGAGAAATTGTTTCTTATGGAGTTCTTGTATTGCTTATGGTAGATGGAAGAACTCATGAAATCAATAGAATAATACCATTTTATAAAAGTATTGGACTTCCTGTATCATATAAAAACCTTGGTACAAATGAAAAAGAAATGGAAATTGTTATTCAAAAAGCTGTAGATGTTCCTGATTTAAATGTTTCTGCTTTCCCTGTTACAAAAGAAATTATTTGGGAAGCTATCAAAAAATTAGAAAGTTTTAAATAAAAAATACTCTCTTTGTAAAAGGTAATTCATCTATCTTTTATAAAGAGAGCATTGTTATTTTATTATTTCTATTTATCCTGAATATTTTTAGATTCTCTGAATTTCACTGTTTTTCTTGGATAAATCTTCATTGGCTCTTTATTCACAGG
>ERZ773144.3123-NODE-3123-length-11854-cov-2.981270_pt1 | contig 11854 bp, 10 predicted proteins | sample MGYA00580849_ERZ773144 | MGnify/ENA primary metagenome ERZ773144 (study PRJEB29015, sample SAMEA2737861) | human gut metagenome | biome: human gut; feature: human-associated habitat; material: faeces | place: China | collected 2012 ...
AATTCCTGGATGCAACTACTGACATCTGCCCGAACTGGAAACTGGCTACTCCCGATCCGATGGTGACCGTAGGCGTGATGTGCCAGGGATTTCCTGTTGAAATGATCGTACGCGGCTACCTCTGCGGAAGTGCATGGCGTGCTTATAAGAGCGGCGTGCGTGAAATCTGCGGTGTAAAACTGCCGGAAGGCATGCGTGAAAACGAACGTTTCCCCGAACCGATCGTTACCCCGACGACAAAAGCCGAGATCGGCGAGCACGATGCCGACATCTCCAAGGAAGAAATCCTGGCTAAAGGTCTGGCCACTCCCGAAGAATACGAACTGTTGGAAAAATACACGCTCGCCCTCTTCAAACGCGGTACGGAAATTGCTGCCGAACGCGGCTTGATCCTTGTCGACACAAAGTACGAATTCGGCAAGCATGGCGGCAAGATCTACCTGATGGACGAAATCCATACACCGGACTCTTCCCGCTATTTCTACAGCGAAGGCTACGAAGAACGTTTTGCCAAAGGCGAACCGCAGAAGCAACTCTCCAAAGAGTTTGTCCGCGAATGGCTGATGGAAAACGATTTCCAAGGCAAGGCTGGCCAGAAAGTTCCCGAAATGACTCCGGCTATCGTAGACGGTATCAGCGAACGTTATATCGAACTGTATGAACACATCACAGGCGAGAAGTTCGAAAAAGGCGATACGGACAATCTCCTTTCCCGTATCGAAAAGAACGTAACCGAATATCTCAACAAATAAGATAAACGGATATGGCGAAGTACGGTTCAGAACAGATTCTACCCTACAACAACGAGGAGCACAAAACGACACAAGTCAGGCGCATGTTTGACTCCATCGCCGGTACATACGATCAGCTGAACCATACGCTCTCGCTGGGTATCGACAAAATATGGCGCAGGAAAGGAATCGCTTTCCTGCGTCCTTTTTCTCCCGCCTCAATTCTCGATATCGCCACAGGCACGGGGGATCTGGCCATCTCCATGCACCGCCGCCTGAAAGCCGACCGCATCATCGGGGCCGACATCTCGGAGGGCATGATGGAAGTCGGACGGCAGAAAGTCGCTGAAGCGGGATTGTCGGACCACATCACGTTCGAATACCAGGACTGCACGGCACTGACCTATCCGGACAACTCGTTCGACGCCGTCACCGCCGCATTCGGAGTACGGAATTTCGAAAACATAGAACAAGGTATCACCGAGATGTACCGGGTTCTGAAGCCGGGGGGCCATCTGATGATCCTGGAACTGTCCTCACCGGTACATTTCCCGATGAAGCAACTCTACAACATCTATTCGAAAGTCGTGATCCCTACCGTCGGGCGCCTGCTATCAAAAGAGCATACAGCCTACAGTTACCTGCCGGCCTCCATCAAAGTCGTTCCACAAGGGAAGGTCATGACCGACCTGCTCAGCCGGGTAGGTTTCAGCGAAGCCCGTTCGCGCACTTTCACCTTCGGCATTTGTTCGCTATACACGGGCAGCAAGGGCGGTTCGCAAACCACCACAACAGTATAAATCATCTTAAATTTACAGGTCATGCAAAAATATGGTTTAATAGGATATCCCCTCGGACACTCTTTTTCAAAGAACTACTTCAACCAGAAGTTCGAATCCGAGAACATTGATGCAACTTATCTGAACTTCGAGATCCCGAACATCAAAGATCTGAAGACTGTATTAAAAGATAACCCGGAATTGAACGGTCTGAATGTCACCATCCCCTACAAGGAACAAGTCATTCCCTACTTGGATGACCTGGACGAAGACGCCCGCCTGATCGGAGCCGTCAACGTCATCAAATTTACGAAAGGCATATTCGGCAAAAAACTGAAAGGCTACAACTCCGACATCATCGGCTTCAAGCGCTCCATCGAACCGCTCCTGAACGAGACACATCGCAAAGCCTTGATCCTGGGAACGGGTGGTGCGTCAAAAGCAGTCTTCCAAGGATTAAGACAATTGGGTGTCGGCGCCACGCTGGTTTCCCGTAAACCGAAAGAGCACTGCATCACCTATGAAGAAATCACTCCGAAGACAATGCAGCAGTACACCGTCATCGTCAATACGACCCCGTTAGGCATGTACCCGAATATCAACGCATGTCCCGACATTCCTTACGACCTGCTCACCCCGGACCATCTGTTGTACGACCTTCTGTACAACCCGGATGAAACCCTCTTCATGAAGAAAGGGAAAGAAAAAGGAGCCGTCGTCAAGAACGGCCTTGAAATGCTCCTGCTACAAGCATTCGCGGCTTGGGAAATCTGGCAGAAATAAAGCATAGCTTTACGACTCCTAACCCATAGCTTTAGAAGGCATAACCCTATGGGTTAGGATATATATACCGATACTGAAAAAAACAATTCAACTCCGGGTTAATACGAAATCGGGGGTGACAAGGTAGTCCAACCGATAAACCGCCCCTTCTTCCGTACGGGTTTCATAGACGGTGAAACTCCCTTCTTCCGCATAGGGAAACGGACGGACATGCAGATGGTGAAGGAAGTCGACTTCTTCCTGCCCGATCATCTTAAAAAGCGTCTCTTTTGCACACCAATGAAGCAACAAGTGCTCCGTCTCGTGCTCTTTGTCGATACCCGCCTCTTCTTCCGGATTCATAAAGCGACTGCGTATCTTCGACACCCTCCCGGAATGGTATTCGATGTCGATACCGGCGGCAGGACGGTTCTGCAACAGAACGGCGGCATAACCTTTCGTATGGGAAATGCTGATATGCAAAGACGAGCCGGACAGGTAAGGCGCACCGTTCGGACGATAGGCTACGCAGACCGGGCCGCCCGTAAGCTCCTGCAAAAGCACACGGCAGGCAAGCCATTCCCGGCGACGCTGCTCCGCACGGATCAGCTCCAGCTGCGGAAGATATTCTTCCCTGTTCCGCAAAAGGGACAGAAGCACTTCGGAAGACTCCTCGATCTTCCAGATTCCCCACAACGGACCGGTATGTTTCATCAGGAGAGGCATTATTTCTTCCACTCAAAAGATTGGATCAGTTCTACGATATCCTGTTTCAGATATCGGGTGACGGGAGCCAGCGAATCTGCATTCGGGATACAATCATAATACAAAGCTCCCCGGAAAAAGTGCGAGACACTGTCGGTCAACATAAATTGCAACGGTGAAGCGGATTCGCCATCCAGCATGAAAAGCGAACCATAAACCGAAGCCTCCGGATTGCTGTACGCCTGCATCTTGATCCGTTCCGGATATTTCGATTGCCGGACAACCAACGCGCGACACTCCTTCTCCGCCCTGCCCAGCGTAGCCGGAGTGATAGGGAAATAGCTGCAATAGAGCTTCACGTTCAACTGCGGATAAGAGAGATTGATCCACCCTGCCGGATTCCCGACCGGAGGCAACTCCACCTCTGCCCATCTGGAAAGCCGGAAAGTATAAGGTAAATCCCTTACCGGAAGTGCCTGGTAGGAAGGGGCAGGCGGTTCGATACGGAAATAGCCGCGCGGCTTCGGTGTATATTCCGTACAGGAAACACACAAGGCCAACAGCCCCCCACACACTATACCGGTCGACATACGCATTACTCCTCTTGCCGCTCCTTTCCTTGGTCCGAAATGCGGTTGAACTTGACTTTCAGGATACGGCGGTTATCGATCTCCAGAACCTGGAAACGATAGTCGTCATATTCGATGATCTCGCGGCGGCGAGGGAAGTCTCCTTTGATCTCCAACAGAAGGCCGGCAAGAGTTTCGACCTCCTCCGTCAGTTTGCCGAATTCGGTAGGATCGGCATCGATCACACGGAAAAAGTCGGTCAGCAATATCTTGGCTTCAAAAATAAGACTGCCGTCCGCCAGGCGGATGAACTGCTTTTCATCTTCGTCGTATTCATCGGAAATCTCTCCGACAATCTCTTCCAGGATATCCTCCATCGTCACAATACCGGAAGTTCCGCCAAACTCGTCCACCACGATCGCCATATGGATCTTGCTGGTACGGAATTCCTCCAGGAGATCGTCGATCTTCTTCGTCTCAGGCACGAAATAGGCCGGACGGATCAAACTCTGCCAACGGAACGTGTCAGGCTTCTCCACATACGGCAAAAGGTCTTTGATATACAGGATTCCCTTGATGTTATCCTCCGAATCGGCATAAACCGGAATACGGGAATAACCGGATCGGATGATGAAATCGACCACGGTGCGGAAACTCGTCTTGATGTCGATATCCTCCATATCCAGGCGGGGCGTCATGATCTCGTCGGCAGTCTTGTTGTAGAACTTGATGATCTCCGAAAGCATCTCTTTCTCTTCCGGCATTTCGGTGGAAGTGAGTTCCAATGCTTTGGAAAGCTCGTCGACCGAAAGATCGTACTTCTTCTTGACTAACGCCTTGTTGATGACGCTGGTCGACGTGACCAATATGTTCGAAAGCGGCCGGCAGACACGCTCCACGACATTCAGTACAGGGGCCGAACTGCGCACGAACCGCAGCGAGTTTTTCTGTGCGTAAATCTTCGGCATGATCTCGCCGAACAACAAAAGGAGAAAGGTCAGGACGATCGTCTCCAGAATAAAGCCCAACATCGGGGCGGATGAGAAATTGACGATCGCGTTGATACCGTAGGTACAAAGCATGACGACAGCCACATTCACAAAGTTGTTGGCTATCAGGATAGCGGCGAGCAGGTACTCGGAACGGTCCAGCAAACGCTGGATTAATGGGTCTGAAGGTGCATTCTCTTCCCGGATGTCATTGATATCACCCGGGGTTAACGAGAAAAATGCCACTTCGGAAGCCGACACGAAGCCGGAAACCAACAGCAGAAGAATTGCAAGGCTTAACGCTATTACAGGGCCTGCTGTGAGCGCCTGTATAGTAACCTGGTCGAATAAGCCCGATAAATAATAGTCTGAGTCCAAGGGGAACAGTATTAGTTAAACAATATCAGAACGGAAGGTCGTCCGCACTGTTGGAATCTAAAGATGTGTCCGGTTGTCCGGATGCGGGTTGCTGGTAGCCCGTCGCCTGCTGGTATCCGGTGGACGGCTGGGAGGTCTGAGGCTGTGCCGCCGTCATTCCTGTACCGGAAGCATTGTCGCGATTTCCCGTACCGGAACCTGTGCTGTAAAATTCGACACGGTCGGCATGGATTTCCGTCACATACCGCTTCACACCGGACTGGTCGTCGTAACTACGCGTACGGATCTTGCCTTCCACATAGAGTCCGGAACCTTTCTTCACCCATTTTTCAACGAAGGAAACCAAATCACGGCGAACGACCACATTGTGCCATTCCGTACGTTCCGGGACAACCGTACCATTGGCCAACGTATAACCTCTCTCGGAAGTTGCAAGCGGGAAGTTGGCAACAGCAGCGCCACTATCGAAGTAACGTACTTCTGGATCGCGTCCGACGTTACCGATCAATATAACTTTATTCAATGACATAGCTCTATTCTTTTATTAGTCTACAAAGAAACACAAATTCAGTCATTCTGACAAGTTTCCTTCTAATTTCTCCAAATAAATATGTATCAGGCGGGGAACCGCATATTTCTCCACATCGTCCGTCGCCACAGGAAGGTAAGACTTCAGGGCATCGCCCTCCCGCTCTATCTCTATCCGGTAGAAAGCCGTATACAATATCTGATGGGACAGGACATGTTTCACCCCCTGCAAATCAGCCGAAACATCCAGCCGGCCCGCTCCTGCAAACAGCCGACGAAAAGCATCCGTCGTCTGCAACTCTGCAAAATCCATCGCCTTGTCCGTTTCGATAAGCGGAAACTCGTAGAGTCCTTCCCAAATGTCTTTCCCTTTCCGGCGGGACAGCCAGGTTTTTCCTTTATATATAATGTATAAATAATGAAAATACCGGTCACGCGTCCTGGTCTTTTTCTGTTTCACCGGATAGGTCTGCACATCGCCCGCCCCATAAGCAGCGCAGTGCCCTTTCAACGGACAAGCTTCGCAATCCGGATTTTGCGGCACGCATTGCAAGGCGCCCAATTCCATTATAGCCTGGTTGTGTTGCCCGGCATACCGCGGGTCCATCACCAAGCCGGCCAGTTCCGTAAAGGCTTTTTTCCCTCTGGGCGTATCGATCGGAGTATCTACCGCAAACAGGCGCGAAAGCACTCGGAAGACATTCCCGTCCACGACTGGATACGGCTGGTTCCATACAAAGGAAACGATGGCCGCCGCCGTATATTCTCCTATCCCTTTCAAAGAGATCACATCCTCATAGCGTTCAGGAAATATCCCACCGAAACGTTCCATAATATCTTTTGCCGCGGCATGCAGGTTACGGGCGCGACTATAATAACCAAGCCCCTGCCAATATTTCAACACCTCGTCTTCCTCCGCCGAAGCCAGCGAAGCCACATCCGGGAACCGTTCGGTAAAACGGAGAAAATAGTCCATCCCTTGCGCCACCCGTGTTTGTTGAAGGATTATCTCGGATATCCAGATGATATAAGGGTCGGAAGACTCCCTCCAGGGCAGCTCCCTTTTATGTATCCGATACCAGTCACGCAACAAACGGCTGGTTTCTAATTCGTTTTCTATCTGCGACATACGGTTCTTTTTTGCCTCTTCAAAACTTGCAACTAATTGATTACTGCAAACATACACAGTTCTAACGAATTGTAAGGAAACTTTTTTCTTAAAATTTGGCTGACAATTCTTTTTCCACTTAAATAAAAAGCTATATATTTGCATTCCAAAAAATTAATAGGTCCAAATCAATTATTTAATTAATTTATAGACATGACTAAAGCAGATATTGTTAGCGAAATTTCAAAAAGCACTGGCATTGACAAACAGACAGTGTTGAACAGCGTAGAATCTTTTATGGATATCGTAAAAAGTTCATTGTCTCAGGGCGAAAACGTATACCTGAGAGGTTTTGGAAGTTTCGTGATTAAAAAGAGAGCCCAGAAGACTGCTCGTAATATTTCAAAAAATACTACGATCATCATCCCGGAACATAACATTCCGTCATTCAAGCCGGCTAAGACTTTCTTGAACGAAGTAAAGTAATTTAGTTATTATAGTTTAATTTAAAATTTTAAAACAATGCCTAGCGGAAAGAAAAGAAAAAGACATAAAATGTCTACGCACAAGCGCAAAAAGAGACTGAAGAAGAATAGACATAAGAAGAAATAAGTCTATTTGAGTAACTCTGAAGAACAAACTTAATAAGAGACCTTTTAAGTTTGTTCTTTGCGTATTTAATAAGGTCTCACATTTTAAACACCTCTTTTTATAGTGATTAGTGAATTAGTAGTTGATGTACAACCCAAAGAGGTATCTATAGCCGTACTGGAGGATAAGAACCTTGTCGAGCTCCAAAAGGAAGCCCGTAACGTCTCTTTTGCCGTCGGCGATATATATCTGGGCAAGGTTAAGAAACTGATGCCGGGTTTGAACGCTGCTTTCATTGATGTAGGTTATAAAAAGGATGCATTTCTTCACTATCTGGACTTAGGTCCTAATTTCAACACCCAGCAGAAATTCCTCAAACAAGCATTAGGAGAACAAAAAGGAGATAAAAAAATCCCCACTATCTCTAAAATGCAGTTGCTTCCCGAAATCGAAAAAGACGGAAGCATCAGCAACGTGCTCAAAGTCGGACAGGAAGTGCTGGTGCAGATCGCCAAAGAGCCGATTTCAACAAAAGGTCCCAGGCTGACTTCCGAGCTTTCTTTTGCCGGAAGATACATCGTGCTGATACCGTTTGCCGATAAAGTATCGGTTTCCACAAAAATCAAATCGAGCGAAGAGCGTGCCCGTCTACGCCAACTCATCCAAAGTATCAAGCCGAAGAACTTCAGCGTAATCGTACGCACCTCTTCGGAAGGGAAGCGCGTTGCCGAACTCGATCATGAATTGAAGACATTACTGAAACGTTGGGAAGAGAACATTCCTAAGATCACCAAAGTAAAAGCTCCTGCACTCATCTACGAAGAGACGGCAAGAGCAGTGGCTTTGTTGCGTGACATTTTCAACCCCTCTTTTCAGAACATTTATGTGAACGATGCGGACATCTATCACAACATCCGCGATTATGTCAGCCTGATTGCTCCCGGACGGGAAGAGATCGTGCAACGGTATACCGGCGAACTCCCCATCTTCGACAACTTTGCAATCACCAAACAGATCAAGTCCCTATTCGGACGCACCGTCACGTACAAAAGTGGAGCCTATTTGATTATCGAACACACGGAAGCCATGCACGTTATCGACGTAAACAGCGGGAACCGCTCCAAAGGCAGCGATGCCCAGGAAAAAACGGCTATCGACGTGAACACGGCAGCAGCAGACGAAATTGCCCGTCAATTACGCTTGCGCGATATGGGTGGTATTATCGTAGTCGACTTTATCGATATGGCCGAAGCTGCCAACCGGCAGAAACTGTTCGAACATATGACGAAAGCGATGGCTAATGACCGGGCAAAACATAATATTCTGCCACTGAGCAAATTCGGCCTGATGCAGATCACCCGCCAGCGTGTCCGTCCGGCAATGGATGTCGATACATCCGAAGCCTGTCCGACCTGTTTCGGCACAGGCACCATCAAACCCTCTATCCTGTTTACCGACAGCCTGGAAGGAAAGATCGACTGCTTGGTCAACAAACACAACGTGAAGAAATTCGCCCTGCACGTACATCCTTATGTTGCAGCATTTATCAAGAGCGGAAGATTCCCGCTCAGTTGGAAATGGAAACTGAAATACTCGATGGGTATTAAAGTGATCCCGAATCAAAGTCTGGGCTTCTTGGAGTATAAATTCATCGACTCCGACAAGAACGAACTGGACATGATGGAAGAGAAAGAAATCAAATAACATAAAAGTCCCCGGATCTCATAAAAGTTCGGGGACTTTTTTTAATGAAAGAAAATATCAATGAGACGTTTTTATATTTGGCTATGGCTGCTCATACTGGTCTGCGGCAGCTGCACGAAAGAGAAACAAGAGTTGAGTGTATTGCACTTGAACATCTGGATGGAAGGAACAGTCGTCAAAAACGGCTTCGAGGCCGTTGCGGATGAAGTGGCCCGGATAGATCCGGATATCGTGATGTTCAGCGAAGCCAGCAACAAGGAAGACGCGTTGTTCGTACCCCGCATGCTGGACGCTTTGCGCGAAAGAGGGAAAATCTATTATGGACAAGGCAGTTCGCTGGATGTCGCACTGCTGTCCAAATACCCCATACTGGAACAAACGGAAAACATTCCGCATAAAGACCGGGTATTAAGGACCCGTTTGGATGTGAACGGCAAACAGGTAGTAGCCTATACAGGGCATTTGGATTATACGCATTACGCCTGTTACCTGCCACGTGGATACAGCGGTGTGACATGGAAGAAATTGGAAACTCCGGTAACGGACAAGGCTGAAATCGAAAAAGCCAATAACGAATCTTTGCGTGACGAATCCATTCGGCTCGTGATAGAAGACGCCACAAAGTCAGATGCCGATTTCGTAATCTTGGGCGGTGACTTCAACGAACCTTCCCACTTGGATTGGACGGAAGAGACGAAAGGGCTTTGGGATCACAACGGGGCGGTAGTCGATTGGGCCTGCTCCAAATTATTATACGAAGCCGGCTTCCGCGACGCCTATCGCGTCAAATATCCGAATCCGATCACCCATCCCGGCTTTACCTTCCCTTCGGACAATCCGGCGATGCCAGTCGAACGGTTGACCTGGGCGCCGGAAGCGGATGAACGCGACCGCATCGATTTTATCTATTATATACCGGCAACCGGTTGGGAAGTGGAAGACGCCGTCATCGTCGGTCCCAAGTCTTCCATTATCCGCAGCCAACGTGTCGAAGAGGACAGCCAAGATACTTTCTCAACTCCGGCAGACATTTGGCCGACGGACCACAAAGGAGTGTTAATCAAGTTCAGCTTTTAAGAGGCGGAACAGAAACAAACTCTCTGCCATAAAAAGGCGGTATGTCAAAATGTACTTATCCCCCGCATCAAGCACAGGAACAAGACAGTCTTTGACATACCGCCTTCTTTTTCCGGCTCAAAACCGATATCATTTCTTCGCTTTCGCCATATCCAGCGCCGAGGTCGTCGTGTAATACTTAGCCAGCATATTAGGTACTTCCCAATCCGGCAGTTTGCCTTCCTTCAGATAGTCAAGGAAATGTTCCGTCACTTGACCGAAATGAGCTTCATGGCCTACACGGTATTTTGCGGGGATTTCGACTTGCCATACGCCATCGCCCACCTTATTCAATGCCACACCAGGATATTCGGCTGAAACCTTTTCCATAGAAGCGGTCAGGTCCTTTTCGTAAGCGGCCAGATCCACACCATTCACTGCTTCGACAAACAGTTCAGGCTGATAGTTCTGTTCCTTGCCCTGGCGGATGACCAGGTCGGCCTTGCTACCCTTCATGACGGAGAAGTGGGTATCACCGCCACCTTTGGGGAAGGTATAATTCCAGATCACCGAAACCTTGGCTGTCACACCTTTGATCTTATAAACGATATCACCGTTGCAATAGACTTTCAATGTATCGTTTTCGACATCTTTCTTCAAGAAATCGGGATAAGCATCCGTCCCTGTCACCTGTTTAAACTCTTCCGGGCTGAGAGAGGTAGTCCAGCGGTTAGCATCTATCAGTTCGATATCTTTCTTATAGTCGATGATCTGATCCGGGAAGGCTTCCCACTGCACCAGGTCGACCAGGTGAGTCGTCACATCCACAATACCTTCGCCCTGCTGGTTTACATCCAGATACCATACCGGACGCGTCAACGGCTTGTTGTCGACCAGCTTAAACAGATGGTGCACACTCTCTTTCACGATAGCCGGTTCTTCGGGAGAACCCTTCAACTGCTCGCCATAAACAGCCGGGATAGTAGAAAGCTCGCGCTGCAACATCGTAGTGATCTCATTCCGTTCGGTCATGATGTCATACAGCATGATGTTTTTCTGTTTGGCGATAGCGAAACATTCCTCCAGCAATTTAAAGCTCTGGCTGTTGATCGCCATCGGTTTGTCGGAAAGCACATTGATGCCGGCCTCAAGCGTCTTCTTGATATATTCGGTCTTCTTGCCGTTGTTTCCTGCCTGGATCATCACGTTTCCCTTCTTCTCGGTCAACATTTTTTCCAGGTAATCATCTCCCGTATAAACGATTTCATTCCAAGCCGTCGGATTCTCCGCACGTGTGTTGAATCCCTGTATACGTTTCAAGTGCTCGTCCACGTCGAAACCGGTGGGTGCGTACACATAAACATCTTTAGAAACTTGCGGATAAGACACTTTCTGCACTAATGCGGCATGGAAATGTCCGGGATCGAGCGTGACCAACTTCACTTCTCCCGGTGCGCCGGTAAAGCCTTCGGCCGCCTTCTCCTGCTTTGTGTTGCAAGAAGCTCCGACCAACAAGGCTGCCATAGAAAATACAAGATAGTTTTTCATACTATTATAATTAAATTATTGATAAGCATTTACATTAGACTGTTTGCGACCACAAAGATAATATAAAAACAAAATCATCTCTATGACTTCGCTATAAAACAAGAAGATTTTATTCGACAATCACAGCTACCGGATTACTTTCGTCCACATGACAGCCAAGCTCCTCCACCGAAATTTCTCCTGGCTGCCCGAATGTTTGCCCTATATCTTATCATCAAGCTTTTTTCCCCTTTTCCCTCTCCCGTATGTACAGCTCCACCGCCTCATGTGCCAGGCGGCGGAACTCTTCTTCGCCGGCGAGATCGTAAAGGAGAGCGACGAGGCGGGCGTAATAGCTCAGACGGAGGTCGCCCCTTTTTTAATCGCACCGTAGCTGCGGCTGCCGGCAGAGAGTTCGCTTTTGTAA
>ERZ773144.3125-NODE-3125-length-11850-cov-4.534294_pt1 | contig 11850 bp, 10 predicted proteins | sample MGYA00580849_ERZ773144 | MGnify/ENA primary metagenome ERZ773144 (study PRJEB29015, sample SAMEA2737861) | human gut metagenome | biome: human gut; feature: human-associated habitat; material: faeces | place: China | collected 2012 ...
CATTCTTTTGAATGCTTCTGTAGCCAGTTCTACATCTATACCAGTTGGTACACCATCCTCATTCAGATAATTGTATGGTGGATAGTTGTCGCTGCCGAGCGTAATGACCGGCTTTTCTGTCTCTTTTTTACTGCTGTCTGTATGTTTACACCCTGTCAGGGTGACCGCTATAATTCCCACAAGCAGAATGCCTGCGATCACTCTTTTTCCTTTCTTTTTCCTTTTATTTTCTTTTCACTCCTGCTATAAAAAAACAGCACTGCTAAACAAGCAGTGCCTACTATTATCTGCAACTGGCTACCATTTTACAGGCTCTGTAGCTTTGCGTCGCAGACTTTCGTCTGTTTTGCCACAAATGTTTCCTTTATTCTACCATGTCATGTTTTTTCTTGTCTATTCTTTTCTGCTTTATAGCAAAATTTATAGCAAAATTTCTTTACACACATCAATCCATCCACATGCCCCGGCGACATCTTCCAGTTCCGCAATTGTAAGCCTGACTGCACTGTGATCATTGCCGGCTGCCGGATAGACTGTTTCAAAACGTTTTAATGACTCATCCAGGTAGACTGTGATTCCCTCTTTAATCCCAAATGGACACACTCCACCCGGAGCATGTCCAATATATTCTTCTACTTCACCAAACGGAATCATCTTCGCCTTTACATGAAACAGATCCTTATACTTACGGTTATCAACCTTCGCCGTTCCTTCTGTCAGGATCAGTATCGGTTCTCCATCAACCAGAAATGACATCGTCTTTGCGATCATTCCCGGTTCTACACCAAGTGCCTCTGCTGCAAGCTGCACCGTTGCGCTTGATTCTTCCAGTTCAATGATGTGATCTGCATAACCTTTTTCTTCCAGATACTTCTTTGCTTTTTCTAATGACATAATTCATGCTTCCTTTCCTGCATACCCTAAAAAAGGGTAGCAAAAAAGCGGGTGATGGGAATCGAACCCACGTATCCAGCTTGGAAGGCTGGTGTTCTACCATTGAACTACACCCGCATCAACAATGTTTATTTATAATAGCATGGAATTTTATGAAATGCAAGTACTTTTTTAAATTTTTTTAATTTTTTTGACATTTGACTCAATTTCATATCTACAAGACCTGCCACTACTAATTCTCCTATTTGCAATATTTTTTCAAAGTGCTACAATATGTAACCGAAAAAATATTACATCAAAGAAGGTATATGATATGTTCCAATATTATCTGATTCATTATTTTAACTTTAAGAATGCCGGAGGCTTCATGCTTGTCTCCCTGCTCTGCCTGATTGCAGTGCTTGCGATCGTTGTTCTGGCAGCAAAGCTTAAGAAACACTATAAACTTAATACACAGGATCTGACGCCAAAACAGATCCGGAAGCTGAACCATATCCACAAAGTAAAAGAAATCTCGCTTATTGAAAGCTTTTATGAGATGGTATTTTCCAGTACTTCGGTACTGTTGTTCCTGTCTCTTTATTATATTATCGATGAGCGGATCCCACAGGCTGCCTTTTACTGGCAGAAATACCAGAACATTATCTTACTTTTATTTCTGGTATTTTCTGTATTTATGACAAACTGGTTCGATATCCTGTTCGTTCCGTTAACTGCAATTCCGACCAGACAAAAGGCGTCCGTGCGACTGATCTCTGCCTTTTATATTATTCTGATCTTATTATATATCAAGTTCATCTACCATGATTCGAACTATGATTCACTGATCATGTATTTTATCACACTGGCAGTCGGCCGTTTCCTGTACTTTGATTCTACACTGGAAGATATCAAAGAAACACTGCAGGGTGTCGCAAGAAATCTGCCGCTTCTGGTACTGATGGGAAGTTATTCCGCCATCGTATGCTGGTATGGATTCCACTGTGGATTCCTGTTGACTTCCAACGGTGTGATCCTTAGTACGCTACTGGCGCATCTTTTTATGGATGTATCGATTTTTGTGCTGGATAAGACGCGGTTGGTGAAATTATTTATTTAGGCTCACGCTCATTCACCAACCGCTCCTTTTTAATAGCGATCAGTTCAAAATACCTTTATACCGTTCAATCTGATATTTTAATACATTACGTTCCATCGAATCCGGCTCTGTATCCAACCAATCCAGAGCCGAATTCACATCGACAGAAAACCCTTTTCCAAAATATTCCATCATTTTTTCATGCGAACCAGAAAACGGCCGGGCTACAACTCTTTTCACATTATCCGCAATAGGAAAATGCCGGTTTACACTCTGATTTGCTGTCAAAAGTGCAATTCCGTTATCAAAAATCGGTGCCGGTGTAAATTTGTCTCCATTCATAATAATCGCAAGATTATTTAAATGCCGGTCCTCATTCAGACAGATCATATCCAACATAAATATCTTACTTAAATATTCTTTTACATCTAATTCACAGCTTTCTTTTATAAATGACACCACATATTCTATCCTTTCTTCCATCGTATCCATATTTCCGATTACTTTTGAAAGATCTTTTCCTACTTCGTTGTAATATAATCTGTAAAATGTAATCAGTTCTTCTTCTCCAGTCAGGAAATTCCTGCTTCTGCATCCAGAACTTCCATTAATTGTTCCCTCTTCATATGTGACATATTCTGAAGTTTTTAATGAGGTAAATTCCATAAATTTTGATACCAGATATTCTGCACGTCCTTCATGTCCTCTGTTATCCTTTTTATACCAGAAGCCATCTTTTCTATATTTTATCTGTGTTCCCTCACTGGTTCCTTCTTGAATTACAATAAACTCATTTCCAATTTCTTCTTTGAACATCTTCTCACCTTACCAATACATCTTTACTGGTCAATTTTTCTCCCGGAAAACGAAACCAAATAAAATCATTATAACTTACTCCATGTGTTTTTCTGACTATTTCATAAGGATTGTATTCTGATAATCCCAGATGATTTAGAATTTCATTGATATCCGGTCTTCCCTTCTCCCAACATCTCATTTCCATAATCTTTCCCAGTTGAAAACGCGTCATCTCTTTTGATGCAAATAATTGTTTTCCCGGATTCTCCGTATAACGCGATACAATGACTTTCTTTTTCTTTACATATACTCTCGCCGTAATTTCATCTTTCCAATATACTTCAAAAGAAAAATTATTCATAACAGGTTCTTTTTTTTCCCTTTTTTTGTAATACTCCATCATTTTTTCCAGACTCTCAATATTCCACTCTAATTCTTTGATTTCTTCTGTCAGACATTCTATTTTATTTTGTTTTTCTTCTATATCTGCAATTGTTCCCGGAATTACAGGACCTAAATATTGACTGTTCACTTTTCCCGCCCTTTTGCACTGTGCATAATAATATAATTCCCCATGAATTTTTTTAATTGTAATGTTTTTTCTTTCTTCTTTTGTGTCTTTTAACACATTTTTCTTTCTTATTAACTCCTGCTCATAATACAATTTTTGTTCATTTAAACTTTTATATACATTTTTCATCTCCATTATACTATCACCCACTAATATTTTAACCTACTTTTTTATTTTTTTCAATATAAGTAGGTTACAAATTATAACGCACAATATTTCCAGAATTACAATACTTCCTGCAACCGCTCCGACCGGATAATGAAAGGTAAAATAAGAAAGCTGTTTTCTCATATAAACGTCGATTCCTTTTAGTATGATTGTTCCAACTGACGCTACAAGGCCTGCGATAAGCAGTACATAATAGCTGCCTTCCAGCAATAACAGCTTTCTTTCCTGCCGGCGTGTCATTCCAATCTTTCTCATAATCTCCATCTCTTTTTTCCTGCCCACAATTCCTGTAAACATAATATTAAAATAATTAACCAGTCCGACACACAATAATATTACACTGATACTTCCGAACATAATCCTGTTTCCACGAATGTAGTCTGCATTTTTCTTCATAAGATCTGATCTTGCAATGTAGAAAATGCCTGCTTCCCCTTCTCCGTCCGGGCTTGTCTGTGTATTGCTTTTCCGCCGCTGGTTTTCTGCCGAAAGAATCTTCTGGATTTCATGCATGATCTTTTTTTCTTTCTTTTTCTCTACGTTTAATTCCATGCAAAATGTCTTTCTCTTCGTAGATAAACGGTTAAATCCTTTTTCACTGACCAGATAATAGATATCTCCTTCTGCACCATGCCAGGTCTGGTGGATCTCCGGGAAGCCATCTGCCTGATTATCCAGATAGCCGCTTAACGTATATTCTGTAGACGGCGTTTCTGCCTTTATTTTCTCATCTTCCTTATCCCTTTCTTTGGCCGTCATGGAATTCCACCGGATGCATGCTTCTTTGTTCTTTAACGGAGATAAACATACCGTTTCTCCCACTGCTTTTTCTGCCTGTTTTTCCTGCTTTTGTGACAGCTTATGATCATGGATGATCATTACTCCTGTTCCGTTTTTCAGACTGTCCATATCGACTTTCAGCTTGTTTTCCTCTACATATGTTTCTAATGCTTTTATCTCATTTTCGCTGACAATCTGAACGGTATCAGCATCCAGGCCTTTGATCATCTTTGCCCCGGAAGCATAATCAATACTGATTTCTTCCGCATATTCTACATTGTTTCCCAGATAAGTATCCTCTTCCAGCGGGCGTATTCCATCTCTGGATATGACGGAAAGCACGTATGCTCCTTCGGTTATGTAGGATTTCTTCTTCTTCACACCGTCAAGATTCCATAATTGTTTCCGCACTTTTTTTGATATCGGTGAAAACTCATCGTAGTCATTGTCATATAATAATTCGAAATTATTTCCTTCTGATCTCAGTGGATCTTGATCCGGCGACTGTGTCTGATATTCTGTCCCGCTTCCATCTTTTTGTGCAGACTCACTGAATTCCCCTGCGATCAGGAAATCCGGTCTCTGATTAATGATATTCGCATAATCACTTCCATCTGTGATCACCATGACAATCAGGAACATTTCTATTCCGAGGAACAATGAACTAACTGTAATGACAAATCCCTGCCTGTATCTTGTGACGTTCTTCCATGCCATAAAGCACAGTTCCTGTGTTTCGCTTCTTTTTTTCTTGTTTAAGACTGCTCCTTTATCTGCATGACCTGCTTTTCCATGCTGTTGTTTCTTGCTTCCCTTCTGCTCCGTGTAATGCATTCCCTCTATACAGGTTCTGTTTACAGTCTGCCAGATCACCTGTTCCGATGCACCCAAGATTACCAACAACGTGAAGACTACCGCTAACAACAAGATTTCCACCCGAAAGATCTGCAGTTCTTCTGCGCCTCCATATCCATTCAGATACTGTCTACCCAATAGTTGCGGTATCAGATATCGCAATAACACAACCGACAAACCTATACCTGCAATACCTCCCAGCACTATCGTCCGCATGATCTGCCGGATATAGATCTTACGGAGCTGCTTTTTCGTTGTACCGATCGTATGGAGCAGCGCCATCTGACGGATATCGCCTGCCATGGAGATCTGCATCACATTGTAGACAAGCAAAAACATTCCACAGATAATCACAACTGCCTCCACTGCTGCCATCCCGTAACTTCCTGTCACCTCTTTTACAGCCCGGTTCTTCGCTGTATCTGTCGCAATGATCTGTTGGGAATTGTCTTTCATCGGTACATCTTCATATAATTTTTCTTCTGTATCTTTCCAGTCCATGTCATTCGCCGGACAGATCAGAATATCCGAACCATCTTTAATATCATAACCCCAGTCCTTCAGTTTCTTTTCTGACACATATCCGATTGCTTTGCTTCTTCCATTATCTTCTGTATAAGCACTGTACCAGCCTGATAATTTGAACTCTTCTTTTTCTGTCTGAAAAAAGCTGATCGATATATCAAGTGCTATCTTCATCCCTCTTTTCGGATTATCAATTCCAAGCTTTTTTAATGTCTTTACCGGAAGCATGATTTCCTGCTGCTTTTTGGGATAGGTTCCATGGACACCGGTATAGGCGGGCTTCATCATCTTTTCCCATGCAGTCTGATCCAGCACTTGTATGGAACAGATAGATTCTTTCTTTCCGGATTCTGTGGCTTCACCCATTTTCATTCTTCTTCCGGTTTCTCTTACATATCCTAAGGAACGTGCTTTTTCATATTGCTGCTTTGTTCCCTCTTCTATGTAAGTGGATGCCGTTGTTCCATCCATCCGAATATTTTTCGTATATTCTGCATTTATTTTTCCGTAAGCCGTTCCAAAGACAAATGTCAGTGTAAGAATACATAAAACGACTGCTCCCATAAGAATCCGGTTTCTGCCTTTATTACATTTTCTGATAGCTTCCGAAAGCAGCCGGATCACGTTCGTATTATTGTTCGGTGTAAATCCATTCATTTCATTACACCTCCGCATTGTATAATTTCCCGTCTTCTACGCGCAAGATACGGTCTGCCATCTGTGCGATTGCTTCCTGATGGGTCACAACAATCACCGTCTGGTGGAATCTTGCTGCACAAGTCTTCAACAATGCAATTACTTCCATACTTGTGACAGAGTCCAGATTTCCTGTTGGCTCGTCGCACAAAAGTACTGCCGGCTTTACCATTAACGCCCTTGCAATTGCCACTCGTTGTTGTTGTCCGCCGGACAGTTCTTCCGGGAGATTCTCTAACTTTTCTCCAATCTTTAACGTTCTTACAATATCTTCCAGCAATTTTTCATCAATCTCTGCACCGTCCAGTCTGAGCGGAAGTACGATATTCTCATATACATTGATAACAGGGATCAAATTATACTGTTGAAATACGAATCCGATATTCCTTCTCCTGAATATCGTGCGTTCATCTTCCGTCATATCTTTCAGACTGTTGCCGCGTATCCAGACGCCACCTGCAGTGGGTTCATCCAGGCCGCCAAGTATCTGAAGTAATGTCGTCTTCCCGCTTCCTGATGTACCGATGATTGCCAGGAATTCCCCTTCTTCTACGGACAGACTCACTCCGTCCAGCGCGTGGACTTCGTAATTATCTGTCACATAATGTTTCTTTAATCCTGCTGCTTTTATCATTTCCATAAGATTTTTTCTCCTTGCTTATAATTGTGTCCGTTTCGTATCGGAACTTTCACTTGTCTCATACAGCATACAGGACAAATCTAACAAACTTCTAACAGACTGGAAGATTTATCTCGATCATCAGACCTTTTTCCGAATATCTGTTTTTTGCAATCATAAATCCGCCATGAAGGCTTATAATTTTTCTTGCCAAATAAAGCCCGATTCCATAGCCTTTCTGTGTCGTCACGTTCTTGCCTCTGTAGAATCTTTGGAAGACCTTATGCTCTTCTCCTTTTTCAATTCCAGGTCCGTTGTCTTTTACAAGAATTTTTGCACACATTTCATTCTTCTGGACTATCATTTCTATGGTTCCGCCAATCTGACTGTATTTCACGGCATTATCCAGAATATTATCGATTGCTTCTCCGAGCCAGTTGGCATCATGCGGACAGTTGACTTCCTGCGGCAGCTCTATCCTAAATGCAATCTGTTTTTCTTCTGCCCTCTTTTGAATTCTTCCAAGACAGTTTCTCACGGTCTTTAACAGATCTGTCTCTTCTTTCCGTATCTGAATCATGTTCTGCTCAAGTCTGGACATCTTCACGAATCCTTCTGTCAGGAATTCCAGTTGTTGTTCTCCGGATCTCATCGCATTTAGATAGTTATCCACATTTTCATCCGTCTTTGTCCCGGTTTTACTCCATTCTTCCTCTAATAATTCCTGATATGTCCTGATATTGGCAAGGGGTGTCCGCATCTGGTGTGCAATCTCTGAAATCAGCTTCTGGATCTCATCTTTACTCTTCTCCGCAGCTTCTGTCCGTCCATTTAACATTTCCTGGATCCTTACCAGTCTGGATTCCAGTCTTGCATATAATGTCTCTTCCCCTGCTTTTGTTTCCCGGATCTTTTCCTCTCGCAATATCTTTTCCATACATTCTGCTAATAACTTAAGTTCTTTCTGTCTGCATTTTCCCTGATAAACATACATGGCAGTTCCACCCAGAATTACTCCTGCCGTTACTGCCACTACGATTATTATGATATTCATTCTTTTCTCTTCCTTTTTGTATCTGCCATTACTTTTTCAGACGCACTCCAGCTTGTATCCCAATCCAAATACATTTTTCAGATATATCGGTGATCCTGCATCTGTTTCTATCTTTTTCCGCAGCCGGTTGATCGTAACGCTGACGGTATTATCCACTACAAACTGGCCATCCAGTCCCCATACATATTCCAGGATATTTTCTTTCGTCAGTACATTTCCCTGATTGTACATCAGATATTCCAGTAACTGATATTCTCTGGCTGTAAGAATAATTTCCTGTTCGTTCTTGTATACTTGCTTCTTATCAGGAAATAATATTATTTCTCCGCATGCCAGTTGTTTTTCTCTGTTGTTCCGTCCGATCACTGCCTCTATGCGCTTTAGAAGCACTTTCATGGAAAATGGTTTTACCACATAATCGTCTGCTCCTGTGTCAAATGCTGTCAACATATCCGTTTCTTCATCTCTTGCTGTCAGGAAAATGGCCGGTATCTCTGCCTTTTCCCGGATCTTTTTGTAACATGCAAGTCCATTGCCGTCCGGAAGTCCAATGTCAATGAGAAGAAGGCTCTCACTGCCTGTAATTGTAGTAAGAGCCTCTTGTTTTGTATATGCGGATACGGTCTGATAGCCTGCGTTTTGCAGTGCTGTTTTGAGTGCCTGATGTAATAATGTGTCGTCTTCTATAATTCCGATCGTCATATATTTTCTCTCCGATTACTATGTTCTTTCCATATATTTTTCCGTGTGTTTATTCATCCATACAAACACCCCGACACAGATGACAATAGACACCATCGATCCTGCCGGTGCCGCACACCCCATCGGAAATAATGTATCCGGAAAATGCGTTGCCGCATAATAAGACAGTGGAATTCTGGCACATACGATAGATATGGAATTGTGGATAAATGATACGATAGACAAGCCATATGCATAAAAATATCCACTTAAACAGAAATGCACTCCTGCAAATACGCAGTCCCATGCATAACTTCTTAAATACTGTCCTCCAAGTATCTGTACTGCACCGTCATTCGTAAATAATCCGACAAATGGAACAGATAGAAACTGCACGATCGTTGCCGCAGCTAATCCGTATCCTACTGTCATGTACAATACATACCGCAATGTCAGACGTGCACGGTCATGCTTACCGGCACCGATATTCTGCGAAGCAAGTGCCGATATCGTTGACAGCATCGAAGATGGTACCAGGAACAGTATTCCGATGATCTTTTCCACAATTCCTACAGCCGCCGCATCATTTAATCCACGCTGATTGGCAAATATCGTGATTGCGATAAAGGATATCTGTATAAATCCATCCTGTAATGCAACCGGCACACCAACTTTTAATATGTTTTTCATCGTGTGCCTCTTCGGCCGCAGATCAGACCTTCTTAATTTGATCCCTGTGCCTTTTTTAATGATCACTGTCAATGACACGATAACACTGACTGCCTGTGCGATGGTCGTTCCAAGTGCGGCTCCGGCCGCATCCAGTCCCATCACTCCGATAAACAGATAGTCCAGTCCGATATTCGCCGCACATGCTACCGCAATAAAGTACATCGGACTTTTCGAATCCCCGATTCCTCTGAAAATTGCACTGATAATATTATAGGCCGTAATAAAAGGAATTCCTATAAAGCAGATGGTCAGATAACGGATCGTCCCCTCTACGGCTTCAACCGGAGTAGACATTACACTGACGATCGGTCTGACTGCTGCCAGTAATATGATCATAAGTATGATCGCAATTCCCATGAACATCGTCGCAGTATTCCCTATCGTCTCCGATGCTTTCTTGTAGTCTTTCGCACCAATACATCGTCCGATCATAACCGTCGCTCCCATTGCAAGCCCCACGATCATAACTGTCAGCATATGCATGATCTGACTTCCGATCGATACCGCCGTCGTACTGCTGACACCGCCAAACTGTCCGACTATAAATAAATCTGCCATACCATATAATGTCTGCAAAAAGTACGATAACAGATATGGCAGTGAAAAATAAATGACTGTTTTAAATACACTTCCTGTTGTTAAATCTCTTTCCATATTGTAATGTCCTTATCTTTAGAAATACTCATTTCTTAATTCTATTCCCAATTACAAAATTAGTCAACGATTCAAATTCACTGAATTTTTCTTTTATCTTTCTTTACACGATATGTTAAAATACATTTATACAAATGTTTTATCTAAGGAGGTTTCCATGAAAACAATCACACTTCACAATACAAATTTATCTGTTCCGGAAATTGGTATGGGATGTATGCGTATTAATAGTCTGGAAACGGCAGATGCCGTAAAAGAATGGATAGACACTGCGCTTGCACATGACATCAATTTCTTCGATCATGCAGATATCTATGCAAAAGGACAATGCGAAGAGCTTTTTGGCAAAGCTCTGACTCCTTCCCTGCGTGACCAGATCATTCTGCAGTCCAAATGCGCGATCCGCCCCGGTATTGCTTTTGATTTTTCCAAAGAACATATCCTGCAGTCCGTAGATGATATCTTGAACCGCCTGCGCACAGATTATCTTGACATCTTATTGCTACACCGCCCGGATACATTAATGGAACCGGAAGAAGTAGCCGATGCATTCCATACTTTAAAAGCCGCCGGCAAAGTACGTCACTTCGGTGTCAGCAATCAGACTCCGATGCAGATAGAATTATTGAATAAATATCTGGATGAACCACTTCTCATCAACCAGATGCAGTTCAGTATCGCACACTGTCCAATGATCAATTCCGGAATCAATGCAAATATGTACAATGATTCTGCGATCAACCGTGACGGCGGCATTCTCGAATACTGCCGCTTAAAAGATATCACCATTCAGGCATGGTCCCCATTCCAGTACGGTATGTTCGAAGGCGTCTTTCTTGGAAATGAAAAATTCCCGGAACTCAATAAGGTCATCAATGAACTGGCTGAAAAATATAATGTAACCGACAGTGCCATCGCTGTTGCCTGGATCTTACGCCACCCTGCCGGAATCCAGACGATCATCGGCACAACTAATAAGGAGCGGATTGCTCAGATCAGTAAGGCATCTAATGTGCACCTGACCCGTGAAGAGTGGTATCGGTTGTATATGGCTGCCGGAAATCGGCTGCCGTAAGCTTACTATCTTCAAAGCTGTACACGATTACAAAGAGAGCTGATCAGCTACGATCAGCTCCCTTCTGCTAATAATTAATAATTTCTTTCACTTCATCCTCTTTCATTTTCAACAGTTTTGAAATCTCAGCAACTGTAAATTTTTCTTCATATAGTTTTTTTGTAAGATTTTTTCTTTCTTCCAATTTACCTTCTAATTTTCCTTCTAATTTCCCCTCTTCTCTTCCCTCATCATATGCTTCGCCTCTCTGTACTTCAATATCTGTCTCATAATCATACTCAGCCGTCAACATATTTACAACCTCGCTTCCTTTTCTTTTCAGATAGTCTGCACGAAAAAAATCCCGGATGTTTACTCTTAGTATAAGAAAAATATATTTTTTCTGCAACATCAATCGTGCAAATATGCTTTTCATTTTTCCTTTGTTTCAAAATTTTCTGTGAATTATCTTCTGATTTCCCTCACGAATAGCTAACGCTATTTTGAAATATACAAGACCCGATTCTTATATATTTTGAATTTATCCGACAGACAGAATAGCTGTCGATGAATGTATATTAACATAAGCTTTCTTAAACTGCAATTACTGTTTTGGGATTTAATTTATTAACTGGAAAACGGCCTCTCAGTCCTTGAAGGAAACAATAGATAAGGCTTCTTGTTCAGGTTC
>ERZ773144.3126-NODE-3126-length-11850-cov-3.365833_pt1 | contig 11850 bp, 6 predicted proteins | sample MGYA00580849_ERZ773144 | MGnify/ENA primary metagenome ERZ773144 (study PRJEB29015, sample SAMEA2737861) | human gut metagenome | biome: human gut; feature: human-associated habitat; material: faeces | place: China | collected 2012 ...
TCCTTTTTTATTAGTTAGTCAATATTTTATTTATTAGTTGATCACCATATTATCACCTTAAATATTTTTTATGATATCTATTACGTACAATATCAAAATAAAATTGACCTTCACCGAAAAGCTCACGTCTCCGCTCGTTGAAAACCTCTTGCCTTAAACTTTCTTTATCTGTTAGTCCATCATAACCAGACAATTCCGCACGAGCACGAACCCGATCCAAATCATCCACAGCCGTCGTCAATCCAAGATTTGCCCGACATTCCGCTCTCAATAAAATCAAATCTGCCAATCGCCATACCACCCAATCACCGTCGGTAGCAATAACAGGCCGATCCTGCACGATTTGCGTGTTCTCTTGAATAATAACGTCTCTCCATTTGGCGATATGAGCACAAGGACTCTTCTCTCTTCTCACCACAACAAAATCTCCCGCTTCATCATCCCATTCCGTTACCGGATAAGTCAATTCCCCCAATTGGAACCAAAATTCTCTCCGACGGGCATCCTTCTCATCCGGATAAATATTCTCAACCGTTTCCACGTAAATTTTAGTATAGTCATCCCATAGATCTTCTGCAAGCGAGGTTATCGCGGACTCATCTGTTGTCGTATAGGGATAAGACATTAACATCTGTCCTGGAAATTCAGGCCTGAAATTCGTCTCATGTTGTCGGTCATTATCAATCGGATCATTATCAATACAAAAAATAGTCTCCACGCTATATCTCGCTTTTCCGAAAACATTCGCAATCAACCCATCTATACTTTCCAAATCATAGAAGCCGGCTTTACCTTCTATCACTTCTGAAGCGTAAAACTCAGCCTCTTTCCAATACTTCTCTTCCCGTGTTAAACCTCCCAACCAAGCATAAATATTTGCCAACAACGTATTTACGGTACCGAGACTAGCATATTGCTTGGAAGTAATTTGTTTCCCGTCAACATCTTTCAATTGCTCATGAACCGGAAGAGTCAATGCCAATTTAGCTTCTTTAATCGCCTCCTCCAATACTTTCAAGGCCGGTTGTTTCCCTTCCGGAGCAATTGACTCGGAACCTTTTGAAATCGGAACATCTCCCCAGATTTGAGCAAGACGGAAATAAGCTACCGCCTTACAGAAATGAGCTTGTCCCAACCAAAATTCTGCCCTTTCTTCAGATATATTTTCAAAACGGTATTCATTTTCAATCATCACGTTAGCTATATATATTGCATCATAGAAACCAGCCCAATTAACATCTAAAACCATACTCTCTTCCGGTAAATAAGTTTCCGGATCCAACGTCCAAAATCCCTGGTAAGTCCATTCTATATTATCAGCGTCCAAAGCATTATAAAAATAAGGTTGTTTCCCTATACAAATATTCTTCATGTAGGAAGCCATACTATTGTGTAACGCTTTAAGTTCCTCCTCATTCTTGAAATAATTGACAAACGTCACTGAATCTTCAGGTTCTACAGTCAACCAATCATTACATGAAAACAGGGGTATAAATAAAAAAAGTATTAATATCTTCTTCATGCGGTTATAATTTAAAAGTTTACAGACAATCCCACGGTAAACTTACGTGGTAACGGATAAGATCCCATATTATCCACCCCTTGAGTGGGATTAACTAACTCCGGATCCAAACCAGAATAATTTGTCAACAAGAACAAATTCTCTCCCGTAATAAACACTCTGGCTCCCGAAATTTTTAACTTGTTAAGAACCCGTTCGCCCACATTGTATCCTAACGTCAGTTGTTTCAACCGTAGGAAACTTACATTCTCGATATCACAATCATAACGGCCACTTGTTTGATTTTGTAAATAAACATACATCTGGGATTTCGGATAATCAGCCTTCGAACCGGCCCCTGTCCATATATTCACATCGTTAACATCCACGAACAACGGTTTCGCATCCCCGTTTACCGTCAAACTCATATCATCATAAATTTTCACAATATGCCGCCCAAGTGAATAATTAAAGAATATATTCAAATCAAAATTCTTCCAACGAAGTTGATTGATAAATCCACCATGAGCCAAGGGAAGCGGACTCTTTGCAAAATAAACATCATCATTTTCTGAAATCTTTCCATCACCATTCAAATCGATAATCTTCCGGCTTCCCGGGAGAAAAATACCGGTCGTATTCCCGGAATAAAGAGGTTGCACCTCTCTATTGGCCAAATAATAAACTGGAACATCCTTCAAGGAATCATAGAAACCATCTGTTTTAAAAACCCTTATCTGATGCAGGGGCTTTCCAATCACCTGTTCCTCAAAATCAAAACCATCGGCACTCTTCTCAAAACGATTCCAGTTACGAGAAGCATTAAATTTCATTTTCCATTTTACCGACGTGTGTCTCAAAATATCAGCCTCCAGCTCAAGTTCCAGTCCTTGATTAGAAATAGCCATTCCATTCTGCCACTGGAACAAGTGATAATAAATATCTCCAGGCAAAGAGATTCTGTTCAACTGTCCTTTAGTGTAACGATAATAATAATCCACGACAAGACGTAAACGATAATCTAAAAAACTCAAATCCAAGCCCAAATCATATTGATTTGTTTCCTCCCAACTTAATTTCTTATTAATGACACCACCGTTTACATCTGGAAACATTGCCGCATTGCCGTGAAATGTAACCGAAGTCGCAGTTAACAATCCTTGAGACAAATACCGTTGGCTAAATTTTTGCCCGGAAATACCCCAACTTGCCCGTATCTTACCGAAACTCAACCAATAAAATGGTTTCATAAATTCTTCATCCGAAAACGTCCATCCTAATGCTATTGAAGGGAATGTTGCCCAACGAACATCCTCTCCAAACACGGAAGAACCATCCCGACGGAGTGTCGCTTCAAATAAATATTTCTCCTTGTAATTATAAGTCAATCGACCAAAGTAACTATTCATACGTTCTTCAGAAAAACCAGAAGAATACTCAAAAGCTGACGCATAAGAGGGATTCTCCGCGGTTCCGGTATTATTCAAGCCATTGGCTCCACCCCAACCGGACCCCACATAATGAATTTTATCATTAGGTCCGTTTATACCTTTTCCTTTATTATTAAAAGATTGATCTTTTTGGAAAGATAGCCCCAACATAACATTGAAATTATGTTTATCCAAATAATTAAAAGTATAAGTCAACAAATTTTCATTCAAGATAGACAAATCTTTTGTTATTGTCCCTTCGGAAGTAGAGAAATGAGTATAAGAATCCAAGGCTCGCGGCTTAAAAGTATTCTGATTCTGTTGATTATAATCAATCCCGGCAGAAACCTTCAAATGCAAATTACGTATCAACTCATAATCTAATGACATATTATAACGCAGCGAATAACTATGATTTTTCTCTGAAATTTCATTATATTTTTGGATAATCAAATCCCCTATAACACCACCTCCTGGCAATAGAGTAGACGTATTTTTAGCATCGGAACTAATCCCCTCAAACTTACTTCCACCAACACCGGCAGAAGTTCCTCGACTACGGTCACTATACGTAAGGCTCAATTGTGTGTCCATACGCAAACGCTTTGTCGGATTGGCGGTCAAATTTGACAATACATTAAAACGCTTGAAATCAGTATTAATCGCAATTCCTTTTTCATCATAATAACCGGCTCCAACCATGTAACGCACACTCTCCGATCCCCCGGAAGCTTGCAAATTCGCATTAACCACCCCCGCATTCCTGTAATTTTGACGATACCAATGCGTTGAATTATTGTAAAAAGGATTCAAACTATCTTGTAACGCCACCGCATCTTGAGGTCCCGTTTTCCCCCAAAACCAATTATAAATAGGACCATTAGTTCCCTTATTCGCAAAAACTTCTTCATAAGATACCGGAACTTTCCATTCTCCTGACGCCGTCTTGTAAGGCGCAACAGTGTTACGCAAAGCATTCAAAAAAAACAATCTTTCGTACCGTCCTCCTGACTGTTCTGGAGCTTTCGGCAACCAAGACACGGAATAAGACACATTTGCATTGAACTGCGCTTTTCCCGCACGCCCTTTCTTTGTTGTAATAAGAATGACACCGTTACCCGCACGAGAACCATAAATAGCAGCAGAAGCCGCATCTTTCAAGACCTCAATAGACTCTATCATGGAAGGATCAAGATCAGATAAAGTATTCGCTCCCGTAACCGAAGAAGTAAATGCCTGCATCGGTACCCCGTCAATTACATACAAAGGAGTTCCATATTGACGGTCCGCACTCTCTCCCGCTACACCCAAGGAATTATAACCGCGAATAGCCACTAAAGAACCACCTCCTCCAGGAGAACCGGATATATTACTAACCTCTACTCCAGCCATATGCCCTTGTAACAAGTTTTCCAAGCTATGCGTCGGTAATTCTTTTAACTCTTCCCCTTTTACAGAAGATATAGCACTGATCACGGTACGCTTTTTCTGGGAACCATAAGCCACTACCTGAACTTCATCTAACCCGGAAACATCCTCCTCCATTTTCACGATCACCAATTTCCCCGCAGTATAAGCCACTCTTTTTGTTTTAAAACCGACAAAAGAAAATACCAAATGTCCTGCCCCTTTAGGTAGAGGTAAAACAAAATGTCCTGCCGTGTCCGTCGCTGTGCCGATTTGGGTACTATCCAAAAGCACCGTGACCCCCGGCATGGGAACATTATTGTTATCAACAACCTTCCCCTCTATGACATACACCTTTTTCTCATCATCCCTTGCGGCACGGATTATAACCACATTATCATCATAAGAAAAAGTCAATCCCAACGAAGGCAACCACTCTTCCAGCACTTGATTCAAAGGTTTATTTTGGACTTTCAAACTTACTAACCCCTTCTGCTGAATCATCTGATTATTGTACAAGAAATCACAACCTGCTTGCACACCAAGTTCTGTAAAAATTGTTTTTAAAGAGACATTTTCCATCTCCACGTTCACTACTGCCTGCTGAGAATAAACACTAGCTTGTACCGAAATAAAAAAAACAAACTGAAAAAGAAAATACAATTTCATAAAGATTAACATTTTCCGAATAAGAATGCCTCGCAAAGCCCTTATTCGAATTCGACTTTTTTGCATACTTTTGTTTTTAAGATTACACATGGTACAACAATCTTTTCACACATCCTTGTTGTACTTTATCTAAAGTTGGAAATTGGGGAATTTCCAACTTTTATTTCTTCCTTATCATAACATTTCTTCCATTTAATTCAAATTCAACCAAATTCATCTGTTCAAATTTTCGCAATAACCCTTCCACACGATCATATCGCCTTAAACGTCCCGTAAATTCCAATGACTTAACCTCGGCATTCACATAAAAGACATTCAAATCATACCATAAAGATAATGTCTCCATGATCTCCTCTAACGTCATCTGTTCAAACTTATAATACCCATCTTTCCACGATGTATATAACTTCGTGTCAACCGACCTCATTTTAAATTGACTATTTTTTTTGTCATAAACTACCTGTTTTCCTGGTACAACATCCACCTGCTCCTTCCCGTTCGTTATTTGAATCCGTCCCTGCTCTAAGGTAGTCTCTATTTTTTCATGCTCAGGATAAGAAGTCACGTTAAAAGAGGTACCCAATACCCGAATCCGAACATCTCCCGTTTGTACAAAAAACGGACGATGTTCATCTTTTGCGACCTCGAAATAAGCTTCCCCCTTCAATCCCACTTCTCGTTTATCTCCGGGAAATACCACTGGATAATAAATTTCCGAACTAGCATTCAGAAACACCTTCGTGCCGTCTGCCAACACTATACTATATTCCGACCCCCGGGGAATCACAAGAGTATCGTATCTCACCTCCGTTGATGCCACAGTATCATACGAATATTTTAACATGTAATCAAAATTAGTGATCTGGACACTATCTTCACGGATCATCATTCCCTGATATTTATCCAGTTCAATCATTTCACCCGTACTCAATTTCAGATGAACCTTAGAAACATTCATCTTTTGAACAAGATCAACAGGAATATCAAGATCCTCTGGCTTCAATCCCGACCTTCCAAATATCAATACGCATCCTACTAATAAAACGGCAACAACAGCAACCCCGGAGTAATACCATCTAATTCTCCGCATTCTCTGCCGACGCTGCACCTCCTTTTCCATCCGTTCGAGAACAAACTCTTTCCGGCAAACCGCCTTTTCCCTCATCAAGCGGGAACTCCGAAACATCCCTTGTAGGAGCTCGATATCCTTTTCTCCCGCGTGTTCCCGCAACCATCTTTTAACTTCCTGTCGCTCTTCTTCCAACACACATTCTCCCGCCAAATAAGCAGCTATTATTTCATGAATTTTATCACTCATTATTAGTCATTTTTCCTTAAAGGAACCTAACTATTCATTTTGGGTGACAGCAGAAAACAATTTTTTGAAAAATAATACTAGAATCAATGCATCATCCGCTCCGAGTGCTCGTCGTAGAAATTGAAAAGCCCTCCCCATCTGTGTCTTAACAGTATTAATGCTGATACCTAAACAATCTGCAACCTCTTGGTATTTCATCCCTTCCATACAAACCATATGCAATACCCGCTTGCGTTCTTCCGGTAACGTTTCTATTGCAAGGTACAACTTTTCAATTAATTCCGAATTCTCATCAGAAACCTCACAATACAATTCATCGCGAATCTGTTCACTCTTACCCTCCCGCCGACGGGTATTTCGCAAATAATTCAAACATCCATGCTTTACCGCCGAGAAAAGATAATGTTCCAAACTTCCCCGTAACAAAGAAAAACGACGATTCTCCCAAAAATCGACAAAACACTCCTGAACAATATCTGCAGCTTCTTCCGCCTCGCCAATAAACTGTGTAGCAAATAGAACTAAAGAATCATAAAATGAATCATATAATAGACGAAAACCTTTCCGCTCGTCATTTTTAAATTGCAACAATATCCTCTCCGAGTTTTTCATTCTATATTTAATCCTCATTTTACGGGCTAAAAATAATAAAAACTCTTATATATTCCATATCAATTTTCCGAATGATACTCCACCTCCCCATCAAAACGTGGAATCACGAGAACCTCCACCACTTTGTCTCCAAACTGCTTTCTTTCAATACTGATCGTCCGATCCACCTCCTCCCCGAAAGCCTCCTTGATCCTTTGGTGAAGAAACAGCTCATACTTGTCCAAATTGCAACACAAATAATCCAAATCCGCTTGAATCCCCACAGGTACCCCCTTATCACTCATCCCGATATACACGGCTCCTCCCTGATTGTTCAAGAAACGGCACATATCCTGCATGATAGAGTCCAATTGGGCCTCCACATCCACGTGCTTCGCCCCCACCGGATAGACCAACGAATTCTTAAACGTCCTCTTTTCTTCCATATTCCCGGACACGAGATCTTCTTCACCTTTTCCCTTCAACGACAGCAATTCCAATAACTCATCCTCCCTCCAACGGGATTCTTCCGTAAGATTTCCCTGCCCCTCTTTTGCCAATATAGATTCGGCCACTTTAGCCACGTAATCATCCTTCGAATGAGAAAGACGTTCCAAATCCCCCGCGAAAGAACGGTCCCCGTAGGACGCCAGCATCCGGATCACCGCCCACAAAGGCTCCAATGCCGGGTAAGCCCGGAAGTCTTTCTCCAACACGCCCAGATCCAATGTTTCCAAACGCCCCTCTATAAATTCATACTTCACGATCAAATGATTGATCAGGCAATCATAATACCCTTTCAAACGATAATCACCCAACACGTGAGCCAACAAGCGAATAAAATAAAGTAAATTCAGATTCTCCAAACAGACCTCTTGCGTCAGGTAAAGCTGCAACAGTCGGATCAACTCCTTCACGTACTTACCCGAAACCCCGATAGAACGCTCGATCTTGCCCGTGTTAAACTTTCCCTGCCCGTCCCCGTTTTTATATTTCTTGCACTCTTCTATATAACTGTAAACCAGATTGGCCACTGCCTCATGCCGGTCAAACCGTTCCTTCGTCGCTTCCAAAATCTTTCCCTTGATTCTTCCTACCGGGGGGACATCCGTGATTTCCAAAAGATAGTACCCCCCCCTTTCCTCGCTTACCCCCTCTGCCAGAGGAGTAGAAACCAAGAAACCACTTTCAGACAGCCATGTCACGAAACCATTCTTCTCGCTCAAGAGTAAGGCGTTACACTGATCACCAACCCGCAAATGCTCCACGGCCACCTGATTCAGTTCCTCCCAGATCGAGAACTGCAAGCGGTCATCCTCCGACTCCACCACCGTCGCCGTCATAATATCCCCGGGATGAAGAATATCTTTCAAACTATCCAGCCTTGCCCGTGTCACTTGACTGACATGCAGAATACCCTGCCCGTCGTACTGCGGGTCCACGATCGCGACGAAAGCCAGCGTGGGTTTAAAATTATGCACCAGCTTCACCCGTATATTCACGACAGCCCCCACGGGCGGCCGCTTTTTATGAATCACGCTCTTTCTCAATTCATCCGAAAAGTCAGCGAGGATACCTCTCCACGCTTGAGTCGTTCCCACCAACCCTTCCTCGAAACTCAACTTTTTCTTACTGTACCCGAGTTTCAGAGCAACACCGTCAATCTCCATCAGCGTGTCAAACTTTAATGAAACCGGGGCAGCAAGCGTGATCGCTTTCGTTTCCACCAATAACTGCCCGTGTCCCTCGTACAGACGCCCCTGACAATTTCTAATCGCATCAACCGTCTTTTCTGCAATAGATTCCATCAGGACGGGAATAGAGAACTTTAACAAATCCTCCCACGTGAACACGGCATTCTTCTGGTTAAATAACAAAGAATTAAACGCGTTCTTCCGAATCACCTCATCTTCCTTATCCCGTAACACATACAAGTACCTGAAAAACATGGAACGCAAGCTTGCCAGCTCTTCCTGCACGGGATCCCCCAACAAGATCCGGGCCCCCAGAATCCAAACAGCCTCCTGAATCTGATCCCGGGTATATCCCTCAAAACACAGCGTATCATCCTGTTCTCTCACAAGAGCTACCCGTTCGTTAAAACGTTCCATCACCCTTGGATTAGGTTTATTCAACGTGTTATACACCAGTAAAACGAGTCCCCGTGCCGGCAATAAATGCAACCTCGGACTAAACCGAACGATCGTCAGTAGCGTTATCCACACGAGCGATTTCTTGTACAGGTAACCCGACACCATCAATTTCTCCAACTTCGAAGTAATATACTCCCCTTCTTCCCCAGCATCAATCAGCCGGACCGCCTCCCTACTGGCAATAGCCTCATCCAGATAACGTTCCACCTGCATTCGGGCATCATTCAGCTTGACCCCCTCAAAACATTTCAAATAATCGGATCCCTCAAGCATCCATTCCAGTATACGAATAAAAATATCATTCAGAAGATCATAATCCTCCAAGATCATTTCCTCTCCCCCCAACTCCGCACGAACAACACCCAAGAAAGAAAATATCCACTCCGGCCCTTGTTTTCCAACAACCGTGAAATCATAATCGCAAATATACTCGTCAAGAATGCCTGCTTTCGTGAGAGGAAGTTCCTCGAACAAATGTTCAGGAGATACAAAATCCATTATTCTTATTTTTATTTAATGCAAAAAATATTCAAACATACACTTTTTGGTAAAGCGCCGCACCTCATGACAAAAAATCAATGTCTCCACTCCTCCTCAATGAATCGCAACCATGCAAAAGTAACAACTTTTTTCTGAAAATCAGCACTTCAAGCTATTACAATTTTATCCCCCTCTTTTCCAACATTTATTCCTCTCCATTAAAAAACACTTTCAATCTCGCCTATTTTTTATTACATTCGCTCACATAAACGCAAAAATATACAAGACCATGATCCGCCACTTTCAACAACAAGACGAGGCCGCCGTTATCCAGATATGGCTGGAAGCATCCGCCATTGCCCACTCCTTCATTCCCCGTTCCTACTGGGAAAGCAAGATCCCGGATATGCGTAACAAGTACCTGCCACAAAGCCAAACCCTCATCCACGAAGACGAACACACGAACGAGGTCACGGGATTCATCTCACTGATCAACAACTACATCGCCGCTCTCTTCGTCCCTCCCGACCGGCAAGGACAAGGAATCGGGCAAACCCTCATGGCACATGTTAAACAACAACACCCCGAACTGGAATTAAACGTTTACGCGGAAAACACGCAAGCCTTGGCATTCTACAAACGCCAAGGCTTCACGGTCACACGTGAACAAACCGACGAACAAACCGGTCGGCAAGAGTTCACGATGAAATATCAACGGGGCGCTTAAAGCATCCCCGACAATTCCTGTTCCAACATCCCCGATCCCCTCAAATCATTTCTCAACCGGGCATTCCCGTCCCGGTCAACAATAACATACGAGGGAATCCCGTCCACACCGAAATAATCACATATATAATCCCATTGTTTACGATTCAAACGATAATGCTCCCCCTCGATTCCTGCCACCATCTCCAACCATTTGGATTCCGGGGAAGATTCGTTCGTGATATACACGAAAACGACATCCTTATCCTTGAACTTATTCTTCCGGGGTTCAAAAGCGGCAATCGCCCCCCGGCAAGGTCCGCACCACGTAGCCCACAAGTCCACCATCACCACTTTCCCCTTATAGCGGGCCATAATCGCATCGAATAGCTTTTTATCAGACACCGACGGCACCTCCCGGATTCGTTTTTCCGCTTTCACCTTACTTTCCGCAACTTTAGCATCGATCTGCCGTTTCACCTGTTCAAAAGCCTTCGTATAGTAAGGATCGATAGTAGCTAGATTCCGTAGTTGCTCTTTTGTCAAGGGCTTCATATTCTCCAGTTGATCATAAATACCCTGCAATTTGAAATAATCGATCAAAAATCCTTCTTGACTCCCCAGTATCTTTTCCAACCGATTCAGCGACGGAATCCGGTAGCCAACAATATCAAAACAATACGGGAAATCACGAGCGTACAACATATCCAACCGATTCACATCCAAATCCTTCAACACCGCGAAATGCTTATCCGTGAACTCCGGGGCCTTGAAATCGATCTCCCGTTGATCCCACCCGATATGATTCGCCTCCCGGTAAGCCGTTTCCAAATTAGACTCCCCGGAACAAACCAGCCTCATCACAAAACCTTTCACCCCGATCTCCCGGTATTTCCGTACCCCATCCGGTAGCGCCTTGTCATTCGCCAAACGATCCATCTCGGTCCTGTAAAGCTTCATCACGTACGCAATATACTCGTCGGCATTCATCCCGTTGATATCCTCATAGAAAGAATACATGGAAAATCCATCCTCGTACTCATCCTGTAACGCGTAATTCAAGGGGATAAATCGACTTTCCCCGACCACGTAAGCCAAACGATGCGCCTTCATCCGGTCTTTCTGGTAGCGAGAAGCCCTTCGGGTTGCCTCTTCCAAATCGACATACACCTCCACGTCATCCCCCGGATCAAGCACGATCATCGTGTGGAAAAGCGTGTTACTCAAATGAACACACATCGTGGAATACTGATCAAATTCAAACGTACAACTGTGATCCTGATCTATCCTCTTCGACAACTCCTTCCCCGGGCTAAACATATCGCTCACGAAAAGCTCGACATCCCGCCCGTCCATCAAATCACGATAACCGCATAAACGCACCTTCACCCTCGTCTTCCCTGTCTTCAACTCAGCCGGTGGCAACGTGGTAGCTTCCTTCCAGTCCCGGGCAGACACGTCCGACGGGACAGCCACCGCGGCCACTTCAACATCAGGATTCAAATTCAATCCCCAGATATGCCAGCCCCCCAGATTCATCCGGCTCTCGATCACATCGATCGAATTCACCCCTCTCGGGAGTGGCGGGGAAAAAAA